>Ga0070658_10001983_pt1 | contig 17209 bp, 12 predicted proteins | sample KBSC13metaG_FD_64664 | JGI IMG/M metagenome (GOLD analysis project Ga0070658, IMG submission 64664) | Corn rhizosphere microbial communities from Kellogg Biological Station, Michigan, USA - KBS C1-3 metaG | ecosystem: Host-associated > Plants > Roots > Rhizosphere > Soil ...
AGTTTGACATCGCCACCGATGCCGCCTTTGCCGCCGCCGCCGCCTACGCTGACGCCAAGGCTTTTCGCCTGATCGCCGCTGGAGCCATTTGCCACCACGCTGAAGCCACCATTGCCGCCACCGCCGCCCACGCTTTGGGCGAAGACTCCCTGCGAATGTGTGCCGTAGGTGTGGACGATGTTGCTATTGCTCAGAAGGACATTCGCGCCATCACCACCGCCAGCACCCTGGCCGCCGATGGAAACGGAGACTGCCGTCTTTTCCTTGGCCGTGGACAGGGTGGCCGCGAGGCTGAATCCGCCATTGCCGCCGCCGCCGCCGATGCTTTGTGCGAAGACTCCGATGGAGTCGGCCGCCGTGGTTTGGATGAAGCCGGAGTTGGTTAGATCGACGAGCGAAGCCTTGCCGCCGTCATCGCCATTTCCACCAACGCTGAGGCTGAGGCCATTGCCGGAACCCTCTCCGAGAGTCGCGGTGAAGGCTCCGCTGAATCCGCCATTGCCGCCACCACCGCCGATGCTCTGTGCGAGAATGCCATAGGATCCTTTGCCCAATTGATTGTCGCCACCGGTCAGGATCGTGCCGGTGTTGTTGACCTTCACGACACCGCCTGCACCACCCGCGGAGCCGTAGCCACCCATGGAGAATGCAGCACCATTGGAGGCGGACACGGTCCCTGCGATTGAGAATCCGCCGGAGCCACCACCGCCGCCCACGCTTTGGGCAAAGATGCCGTGGGAAATTTCACCGGTCGTAATGATATAGCTGGAGTTGTAAACATTCACGAGGTCCGCTGCACCGCCCGCATCACCAAAGCCCCCGAGGCTGAAATTCGCCGAGGTCGATTGGCTGATGCCGCCTGCAACGCTGAACCCGCCATCGCCGCCGCCGCCACCGATGCTCTGGGCATGAATGCCGTCCGAGTGGGTGCCAGTGGTCTTGATGAGCTCACCCGTGCTGGTAACCGTGACTTTTTTACCGGCGCCACCGGTGTCACCGAATCCGCCGATGCTTGCACCGACGGCCGCGCTTTGTGTCGAAACACTGCCGGTCACGCTGAAACCACCATTGCCGCCGCCGCCACCGAGACTCTGCGCGAACAGACCGTGGGAATTCTTGCCGCTCGTGCCAACGGATGCTGCGCTTTTAAGCACAACGTCTGCGGAATCATTGCCACCGCCGCCGGAGCCGCCGAGGCTGAAATTCACCGAGGCCTTGCTGCTGATGCCACCGGCCACACTGAATCCGCCATTGCCGCCGCCGCCGCCCACGCTTTGAGCGAGGACGCCGTAGGAATCATTTCCGGTGGTGATGATGGTGCCGGTGATCGCTTGGTCGAAGCCGACGGTGACCTTGTCAGAAATGCCACCATCACCGCCGCTGCCGCCGATACTGGCGGAAACCGCTGCGTTGCCGGTTGAGATCGATCCTGCGACACTGAAGCCGCCGCTACCGCCACCGCCGCCGATGCTTTGCGCCACGATGCCGTGGGATTTTTCACCGCCGGTCGTGATATTGCTGGAGCTATCCAGTTCCACCACGCCGCCATTGCCGCCGGTTCCTGCGCTGCCGCCCATGCTGAAGCTAACAGCCGGTCCGGTGCTGATGCTGCCAGCCACGCTGAAGCCGCCATCACCGCCGCCGCCGCCCACGCTCTGGGCGAAGACTCCGACGGACCGATCATTCACTGTTGTGATGGTGGTGCCGGTAGTATCCAGGGAAACTTTTTTACCGCTGCCGCCGCCCGCACCTGCGCCGCCGACGCTGGCATTCACGGCTGCGCCTGCGCCGGAGCCTGTCGGATCGACAGAAATCGAGGCCGCCACACTGAATCCGCCGGAGCCGCCGCCGCCGCCCACGCTTTGGGCGAAGATGGCGTGGGAATCCTTGCCATGGGTGTAAACATTGCTGCCGTTGGAAAGAGTGACAGTCGCCCCATCATTTCCCGTGGCACCCGATCCGCCCATGCTGAATCCGAGTGAAGGGGCAGCGGAAATCCCGGCACTGATGCTGAATCCACCGTCACCACCGCCGCCGCCGATGCTCTGGGCGACGATCCCGTAGGAGTGATCGCCCTTGGTTTCGACAAATGCGCCATTGCTATCAAGAACGACATCGCCCGCCACGCCGCCATCGCCGCCTTTTCCACCGAAGCTGAGATTGACGGCACCAATGCTGACGCTGCCGGCAATGCTGAAGCCACCGGAACCACCACCGCCGCCCACGCTCTGGGCGAAAATGCCGTGCGAATCATTTTTCAGCGTCTGGACCGTAGCACCGGAAAACAGATTCACGTCATCGCCATCGCCGCCCTTGCCGCCGTTGCCACCGAAGCTGAATGAGCCGCCCGCTGCACCCGCCGTGGCTGCGATGCTGAAGCCGCCATCGCCACCGCCGCCGCCCACGCTCTGGGCGAAAACTCCATAGGAATGCAGACCTTTGGTGGCGATTTCTCCCAGAATACGCTGAGTGGAACTTCCGACATTCACGATGCCGGAATCCCCGCCATCACCCGCCGTGCCGCCGAAGCTTAGCGATCCCGAAACGCCAACGCCAGCACTGCCCACGATGCTGAAGCCACCGGAACCGCCACCGCCGCCCACGCTCTGGGCGAAAATACCGTGCGCGTCTAAGCCTTGGGTTGTGATCTTCGTCGCCGCATTTCCTGCAAACACATCCACTGAACCGGAGTCTCCGCCGCCACCGCCGCTGCCACCCAGGCCGATCGCGATGTTTCCACCGGCCGGATTGACTGCCAGTAAGGCGGCAAAGCCACCATTGCCACCGCCGCCGCCCACGCTCTGGGCCTGGATGCCCCGGGAATAATCGCCGGAAGTTGAAATGATGCCCGTAACCGGATTGATCGCGCCGTTAGAGGCGTTCACTCCCACTTTGACACTGCCACCATCGCCACCGGCTGCACCATCGCCACCGATCGCCAGGCTCACCACCGCGCCTACCGCCACGCTGTTGCCGCCGTTACCACCGCCGCCACCTAGGCTCTGCGCGAAGATCGCGCTGGCATTCTTTTCTGTGGTTGTTAGATTGCCGTTGCTGGTGACGTTGACTTGCTTGCCATCACCGCCGCTGCCGCCGGAGCCGCCGAAGGAAAACCATCCCGTGCTGGAGCCGCCGGAGCCACCACCACCGCCCACGCTTTGCGCGAAAACGGCACTGGCAGTGGAGGAAATGGTGCCACTGTTGTTGGCTACTACTACGCCGCCACTGCTGGTGCTGCTGCCCTTGCCACCCACTGCCACTGCGCCGCCGCTATCGCCGCCATCACCACCGCCGCCGCCTACGCTTTGCACATAGAGGCCGCGGGCTCCCGCACCCGTCGTGGTGATGGATCCCTGGTTGATGCCGGTGGCATTCCCACCCGTGCCGCCCGTGGAGCCGCCGCCACCCAGACCGACGAGGGCATTGCCACCGCCGCCGGAACCTCCGCCGCCGCCCACGCTCTGCGCGAAGACACCGTGTGACCGATCACCGGTGGTGAAAATCTGGCCCGTAGCCGAGTTGGTGGCGGATACCGTGCCGCCGCTGCCCGCGCTGGCCCCATTGCCGCCGGACGCATAGAAAATACTCGTGCCATCACCACCCGCACCGCCGAAGCCGCCGATGCTCTCCGCGTAGATGCCGTAAGCATCATCGCCACCCGTGCGAATCGTGCCGCCGCTAACAACCGTTACATTGCCACCGGGCGTACCGGTGCCGCCGCTGCCTGCGTCCGTGCCGGTCCAGCCGCCATTGCCACCACCGCCTGCCACACCACCCGTGCTCTTCGCCCAGATGCCGTGTGCCTGATCGCCCGTGGTCGTGATGTTCCAAGAGCCGTTGACATCGACTTTTCCGCCCTGGCCACCATTTCCGCCATCATCCGCGCTGTTGAAGGTGCTGCCTGCGCCACCGCCACCACCAGAGCCGCCCTGGCTGATGGCCAGGATGCCGCTCGATTGCTTGCCAGTGGTGGAAATGGTGCCGTTGCCATCCACATCCACATTGCCGCCTTGGGCGCCCGCGCCTCCTTTTTTGGAATTCCGCGTCCAGCCGCTGTCGCCGCCTTGGCCGCCATTACCGCCCACGCTCCATGCCAGCACGCCCACGGTGTTGTCCGCTCCGGTAGTGATGTTGCCATTGGCCGTTACATTCACCGCGCCGCCGATGCTGCCATCACCACCCTGGGTGGAGCTTTTCGTGATACTGGCATCCCGTCCATCACCGCCGCGTCCACCCTGACTGGTGGCTAGAACACCGTGAGAACCGATGCCACTGGTATTGATCACACCATCATTGGTCACGTTCACGCTGTTGCCTGCACCACCTACGGAGGTCTGGCTCAGGAGATCCGTGACGTAGCCGCGGATGTCTGGAAAAAGAGTCGCGCTCGAGCCGAATTGGGTAAAGTCCGCACCCAGCGGCGTCGTGCTGAAAGTGGTGTCTCCCGTCTTCTTGACGGTGACGACGAAAAATCCGGTCTCGGTCTGTGTGGCGCCGCCTGCCTTGGTGACCAGCACGGAGTAGTCCACGCGGGTATTCACGGATTGCCCAACAGCCAGGGAATTAAAATCCGCACCTGGATTGAACGTGTAGGTTCCGTTCGCTTGTAAAACGAAGGTGCCGCCCGCAGGAGATCCGCTCAGTTTGTTGCCCTCCGCATCTGCCAGGGAGCCAGTCACTGCGGCATTCAAGGCGCCTGCGGTGCCATTCCCGTTTTTCACGGCGCTGACGGCGAAGGTGTAATCGTTCTGTTTGTTGTTATCGAGGAAGCTTCTCAGACTGTCCGCCACCTGTGGGGGAAAGCCTGCCGTGGCGCTTCTGGCCACGATGCCCTGGGCCTGGTTTCCTTGGGTGGTGATGTTCATTGCATTCTCCACCGTTACCACGCCGCCAGCCACGCTGGTGCCGGTAGGAATGGGGATGCCGAGGAAAGGATCATTCGCAGGTACGCCACCCACGCCCACACTCTCCGCCACGATGCCCGCCGCGTTTCTCGTCTGGATGTTGTGGCTGGCATCCGCAGCGGTCTTTACCGTGACATTGCCGGCACTCCCATTCGTGATCCTGATGCCCGGCGTACCATCGGCTGGAGTGATGTTGTTCGTTAGGTCATGCACATCCACCGTCAGCACCGGAGGCGTGGCGGAAATACCGGTGGAGCGGTTGCCTGTGTAATCGTCCGCATACGCCGCAGAACCCATGGTGAAACAGATTACGCTGGCTCCCAGCCACACATATCCTCCATGGCGGGAATGATATTTGCGAAATTGACGGGGGGACGGAAGATAACGGCGCTTCATGATGGGGTGGGGTGAGAAACATCCCGGCACCAAATGGGGACCAAATAGGACATCCCAAATGCCGTGATAAACTGGATCTGTTACCGATTAAACTCTGTGAGCACAAGCAAGATCACTGTGCATAAGTTAATATAAGCGATCGTTTAAGTTGATATCACTAACTTGTCCGGATAGTGCAAAAAGAGCTGTGGATGAGATTTCCCAGCTTATCTTCATCTCGACTTCTGCTTTTTATTTGAGGGGATTCCATTACATTACCGCTCATGCCGATCCCTATCGAGACTCTGGAATTACCTTCGAATTTTGAGTTGGAGCCGGAGATTCTGGAGCAGCTAGGCTCCCGTCCGGGTCACCAGCGATGTGTGGAAGGAAATGGCGAGCTCCTGCTGGTGGTGCATGATGTTCCCAAGGCAGGCGTGCCTGAGCGGGATGGCATCTTTTTCTGGAAACGCCACACCGGCGTCTGGGAGCAGAATGGGGGCAGGGGACTCACGCAGCTATCCGCTCTGCTCGACCGCTATGCCAAGGCGATCGATTGTCACGAAGAAGTGATCGATGAGGCGGATACGGCAGTGGAGGTTTTCGCCATCCTGCGTCATGCCGGTCCACTCATGCGCAGCAGCCGCAACCTTGTGCTCGCTCTCGAACAGGTTCTAACCATCGATCCAGATGACAAGCAGATCCGGAATCTCCGTGACCGGGGTCGGGAAATCGAACGCGCTGCGGAACTTCTCTACAGCGATGCCCGCCTCACCCTTGAATTCTGGCAGGCGGAAAATGCGGAGATGCAAAACTGCGCGGCGGCTCGTTTGAACCGGATTGCTTATCGCCTGAATTTGCTGGCGGGATTTTTCCTCCCGCTCGTCGCGCTGGGCGGGCTTTTCGGCATGAACGTGAAGCTTCCTGATTTTATACAGCCGATGTTCTGGGGCATCTTTTGCACGGGTCTAACCATCGGTGGCGCCTTACTTTTCCTCGTAGGCCGCAAAACAGGGAAACACTCCAACTACGATAGCGAGAACCAATAACTGGCCGTTCTCAGAAGACTTCTTCCTGATATAATCCGCGTTCCACGATCCATTCGGCAACGGCGGGTTTCAGCCAGGGATGCGATTCCGCGCCGTGCGAAAAACTCTGGCGGATGGCTGTGGAAGATGCGGGATGATCCCCCTTTATCAAATGCATCCGGTAGCCCTCACGCGGTTGCGGATCGTCACCACGGGCAATGACGATGAATTCCACGCAGGAGGCCAGACGTTCCGGCTCTTTCCAGCGGGGTAGGGCAGCCCATTGATCGCCGCCCATGATCCAGAAAAGCGAATCATCCGGGTAGCGGGCCGTCATCGCTTCCGCCGTCTCGTAGGAAAATGACGGACCGTCTTTGGTGAGCTCGTAATCATCCACCACCGCCCATGTCTCGTCAGCCAGTGCCAGTTGGAGCATTTCCACGCGGTCCCTGCCGGAAGCAGGCGGCAGCCCTGCCTTGTGCGGGGAAATCCGGCAGGGAAGAAACCGCACCTCATCCAGGCCCAGCGCTTCTTTGGCCAACCGCGCCAAATGCACGTGACCAAGATGGATGGGATCGAACGTCCCTCCGAAGAGCGCGATTTTCATGAAAGAGACAGAAGACCTGGAGACAAAAGAGGCAAGCCAAGAGATTGTTCGATCCCTCCAAACTTAAACCTTCGCATTTCCGGGCACTTTCCAGTCAGGACACCATGCCATCCTTCGGCACGGTGATGAGGAACTTCGTTTCCCGCCCTGGCACAGAGCTGACCACGATGGTGCCATGGTGGGCCTCGATGGCACGTTTCACAATGGAAAGGCCGAGTCCCGTGCCCTTGATTTCCTGCTGGGAATGGTGTTTTTCCACCCGGTAGAAGCGGCGGAAAATATGGGGCAGGTCTGCGCTGGGGATGCCCACGCCGTTGTCCGCCACCCAGATGCGGAGGTTTTTCTCGCCGGCAGGCTCACAACCTACGCTGAGACGCAGACCCTTGTAGGGATTCTGCTTAAGGGCGTTTTCCACCAGATTGAAAAGCACCTGTGTCCAGTAGAAGCGGTCTCCGTGCAGCACCACCTCGGAATCCGGCATGATGATGTTCACCTCTGCCTCCTGATTCTGGATCATGGATTCCAGGCGCTCCATTACATCCTTGATACAAGACCGGAATTTGAAAGGCTCGATCTTCACTGCGCTGGCTTCTCCAGATTCCAAGCGGGAAATGACCAGCATGTCCTCCACGATGCGGGAGATGCGATCCGTGTGTTTGCGCATGACGGATAGAAACCGGCGGGCCATTTCCGGTTCATCGATCATATCATCATCCAGCAGATTCTCCAGGTAGCCATTGATGATGGCCAGAGGCGTCCGCAATTCATGGGACGCATTTGCCACAAAGTCTTTTCGTATCTGTTCCAACTGATGTTCCGCCGTGACATCACGGATCACCACCCGGGTGGTGAGTTCACTATCAGGTGTATTGGAAAGCTGTGCAGCATCGATGATCCAGGCATTCACTCCACGGTTCTCCTGATCGCCGAGAGGGGAGGTCTGTTGGGTCAGTACCACGCGGGAGCGCACCGGCTCACCCGTAGCCAGGCAGCGCAGCAGTGCATCTGCGAGGCGGGGGTCCAGAAATGCCTCGCGGACGGGGCGGCCTATCAATTCCCGGCCACCGAACAAAGCGCGTGCCGCTTCATTGACGAAGAGAATCTTCGCTTCATGATCCACCAGCAGGAAGGCATCTCCCAGTGCATCCAGTAGCCGATTACGTTCTTCACGAGCGTGCTGAAGGTCCATGTCCAAGCGGATTTTCCACGCTTTCACTTCTGTTTTGAAATTTTCCCGTGCCTTGCGCAGCCGATAGACGGAGACCAGAAGAACGAGGCAGGTCGCAACAAAAGCGAAAATCGCGTAATAGGTAGTGGTCATGCCGTGGCGATACTCACGCAGTAGCCAACACCACGAATGGTTTCAACCAAACTGCCGTGGAGGCCCAGCTTTTGGCGCAAGCGTTTCATGTGGGTGTCCAGAGTGCGGCTGTGCACTTCATCACTGTAGCCCCAGACGGTGCGCAGCAGATCATTCCGGTCCTGTGCCTTTCCAGAGCGCTCGCACAAATAAAGCAGCAGCTTGAATTCAGTGGCGGTGAGATCTGTAGGGTCGCCATCCAGATAAAATTTCAGCGCATTCTTATCAAAGCGGAAGGGGCCGTAGCTGAATTCCACACTCCCCGGAGGCGCATCAGCGCGTTTCAGAATGGCCTGCACGCGCAGCATCAGTTCCTTCGGACTGAAGGGTTTCGTTAGGTAATCATCGGCCCCTGCTTCCAGGCCTTGGATACGGTCCTCGGTCTGGGCGCGGGCAGTGAGCATGATTACCGGGATATTCACGCTGCGGACATCGCGGCGCAATTCACGGAAAACGGCATAGCCGTCACGGCCAGGCAGCATCAGATCCAGAATAATCAAATCCGGTCTTTCCCGCAAGGCCACATCCGTGGCAGTAATGCCATCATGGGCCTTCAATACTTCATAGCCTGCGCGCTGAAGATTGAAGCCGATGAGATCGGCGATGTCGCGTTCGTCCTCTACAATCAGGATTTTGTGCATCTGCGTGAGGGTGTAACTGCCAACGTCCGTTTTCGTGAACGAATCCCGTGTGACGTTTTAGACACATTAAGTAAAGATTTGGTAAAGAGGCAAGACGGGAGAGTGGCTGGGACCTCTTTCCAAGAGGTCCGGTGGCGACGAGCAGGGAATTTACCAACTCAGGCGGACCACTCACCTTATAGGATTGTTGATAGAGGATCATTGATGGTTGATGGAAGGACGTGATCCTATGGTTGCTCCTATCTGCCATCCACGATCTATAATCCTCTATCTCCTATCAGCGTCGTCCCCGCCGGACGCCTGCGGAGAGGCGTCCCTGCCTGCTGAATCTCACTCCGCGTGCTTCTTATGCCATTCGGCATACACCAGCGGAGAGATTTCCGATGGCTTGATCTCGGAGCGGCCACCCCAGAACACATTCGTGTAGGAAACGGGGATGCCGATGGATTCGAGATGGCGGTCAATAGCTGCCTTGTGCTCCAGCACGCGGGCTTTCTCAGTGCCGTGGACCACGCCCATGACATTCACATCGCCAAATTGTGGACCGCCTTCGCGCCAGTAACAGTGGGTCATGCAATAGTGGCGGCCTACTTCGGCTCCGCCTTCGATCTCGCGTCCTTTTGGCACGGCCCAGTGGAACAGTCCGTTGAAGCGTGTGACGCGCTCACCGGTGGCGGACGGTTTCACGTGCTCAAGGAAGGTGGAAAAACGGCCGATCACTTTCTTGGCATTCAGCGTTTCCGCCACTTCGCAGAATCTCTCCAAGGTTACGCCTGCCAGAGCGGCACGGCTTTCCCACGGATTGGCCACGATTTCCTCCAGTGTTAGCTCCTCTTTGAGGGCCAGCAAAACATTCCATTCCTCTTGGGTGAGTTCCACCATGGCAGTGGTCATCATCACGGCTGGCTCGTCCGCTTTATCTCCCGGCTCCAGTGCGCGGCGGCGGATATGGCCCACGCCGAGGGCGAAAACGCCATTGGCAGGCATGAGCAAGTACTCTGTAGCACCGGTAAGACGCATCAGCACCTTGGCATGCTCATCCAGCGATTCACCTACTGGCACTTTCAGAGTGGTCCACAGGCGGTAGCCGGAACCGGAAACCTCCGTATCCGTGGAGCGGATGACGACGTGGCCGGAGAACGGATCTTCCTTGGCCATGAAATCAAACGCGGCGTTTAGCTTTTCTTCCGGCACTTTCCAGGCGACCAGCGCACCATGGGCCAGTTTTGTAGAAAGCAGCGTCTGGCGCACGCGGCGGACCACTCCAGCTTCCAGCATGGCTTTGATCCGCTCCAGCACGGTCGGTAACGGAACGCCGGATTTTTCAGCAATGACATGAAATGGATGCCGATGGAATCCAGCGATGAGATCTTCGGAAATAGCCAGGATGGCCGCGTTTACCGAATCGGTATGCTCGACAGGAATGGTGTGACTCATGATGAAAAAACGGATGGATGGTCGTTTCAGGCGGAAACTTCAGCGGCCAGGGCCTTTAGGTAAGCGAGAGCGGGCTCCCGATCAAGGATTCGTCCTTCAAGTTGCTCCGTTTGTACGGCTTCGAGAAGCTGTTTGAAGTGGGGACCGGGCTGATAACCCAGTCCGATCAGATCCCGACCGGTGACCAGAGGTTCAGGAATGAGGGGCTGGGCAGCGAATTCAACCTGCTTCTGCTGGAGGAATACATAGTTGTCCGTAAAGCCGTTTGACGATGCGCAATCGACGCGGTGAAGCTCCATTTCCTCCTGAAAACGTGGCTCTGCCATGAAGCGTTTCAGCTTGGCGGTGCGCATTTTCTGCACGTTCATGAACTGCATGTGCCGAGAGACCATAAAGCTCACAGCATGGATCGTCTCATTCGGATAGCGCAGACGACGCAGGATATCCTCCGCCATCACCGCGCCTACCGCATCGTGGCCGTTGAAACGAATGCGCCCTCCCGCTTCCGCATCGAAGGTCTGGGTGGGTGGTTTGGCAATGTCATGGAGCAGGACTGCCAGGCAAAGCTCCAGAGAGGCATCCGCAGGCAGCATTTCCAACATGATGCAGGTATGAATATAAACATCCCCCTCAGGGTGCCATTCCGGTGGTTGTTCGCAGCCGATAAGTGGCAATACCTCCGGCACGATGTGCTCGATCAGGCCCAGCTCCACCAGCATTTCCAGACCAGCGCGGCGACTGCGGGAGGTGATGATTTGGGAAAATTCATCACGGATGCGTTCCGGGGAAATCTTCTGGAGCAGGGGAGCGCACTGCCGGATTGCCGCGCGGGTGTTCTCTTCCAGCTTAAAGCCCAGCCGATTGCTGAAACGCACCGCGCGGAGCAGGCGCAGACCGTCTTCCGAGAAGCGTTTCATCGGATCACCAATGGCACGAAGAACATGAGCCTTTAGATCGGTCACACCGCCCACATAATCGATGATTTCCCCGGTTTCGGGATGTTCGAAAAGCCCGTTGATTGTGAAATCCCGGCGTTGGGCGTCTTCCTCTGCGGTGGAAAACACCACGACCTCCGGACGCCTGCCATCCTTATAGCTGCCATCCGTGCGGAAGGTGGCCACTTCCACCGCCTGCCCCGGCTGGTGGACGATCACGACGCCAAAGTGTGCCCCTACTTCATTGGAGCCAGGGAAAATCTTTAGCACCTGCTGCGGTGTGGCGGAGGTGGCAATGTCGTAGTCCTTCGGCTCCTTGCCCAGCAGCTTGTCCCGCACGCAACCTCCAGCGAACAAAGCCTCATACCCTGCCTCAATCAGACGACGGGCGATGGTGAGGGCATAGGTGCGGGAATTCATGGGCGGTGACTATCGGGGCGAACCGGAAGTTCAGCAAGACCATACAGGGAGAGGCGATCTCCGAATCGCCTTAACCATAAAAGTCACCGAATGCTGCGCATTCGCAGTTTGATAGAGTAAGACGATTCGGAGATCGTCTTTCCTTGTTCTTAGCCTTAAGACAAAAGGGCCGATTCTCATGGCTTTACCTCCCAAATGAGATCATCCTTGGGAGCTTTCTTGTCCATGCCCGTAGACCATACACGCAAGGTGCCGTCTGGTTTTACCTCATATTGAAACGGTGCAGGGTGGTAGGGATCCTCATGCGCTTTCGGCAGATACTCTGGAGTAAGAATGTTCAGATGATCCGGATAGCTTCCATGTTCGATGCGGTAAAGTTCCAAGGCCAATCCGAACCTCGCAAGAGAGAGGCGGGTTTGGATTTCTAGGTCGTTTTGGATGACTTCCGCCGTCGCATACCATTGAGAGGCACTGCAATCGGTTGTTTCAACAATCCCTACTCCTTCAAGGTCGTTGATCTCTATGAGAACCAGGGGTGCTTGTTCAGCCATCTTTTCAAACTCTAGGGCATCATCAGCTGTGAGGCTGCGATCGGGACCACCAGAGGCCTCCGAAAGTTTAGAAATGATCAGATCATTGGCGCGCACCATGTCTGAGGCATTTAAGCCGACTGGGCGATAAGCCCAGACGATCCCTCGGGTTCTCATCTTGATCGTATCCCAGTCCCATTCCCAGCCCTCGCTGATATCAGTTTTTTGAGCATAGTGAGAGATTTGATTGAAATTCCCATAGTCGGCCATCCGCCTGAGAAGGATGGTTTTCAGACGGGAATCCGATTCAATCTCATCCAGTGAAGATAAAAGGGATTTGAGATCATCTTTTTCCAGTAGTCCTCTTCCTACCAACTCACGCAGGCTATCTGTGAAATTGTTGACGATGAGTTTGGTAGAGATGATGGAGATCATCTGGTGCTGATAATACTGGATCTTCAGTAGTTTGAGCACCGCTTCTTTGGAAGCCAACATCTGCTGGCGATCTCCAGCGATTCCATACAGCTGCATCAGGAAGCACTCTTGATATCCCTGATGGAATAAAGAGGCAAATGAAGCAGAAGGATATTGCGCCCCGTTCTGCGAGTGCCAAGTCACGGGCCATTTGATCTCAGGCCGCTCCAATGCAGGCTGGAGATTTTTCAGCGCCTGCCGTTCAGTATTCAAGTCTTCCAATAGCTTTCGGGCAATTTCAGGTTCCGATAAATTTTTTCCCCATCGTGTCAGATCAGTCGATGTGGTGAAGTTTCCAGTGGCAAAGGATTTGTATAGATCCTTTCCCATGAGGCTCCTCATTTTGTCAGAAAAAAGAGCACCTGTCATTTTGGACCTAGGTTTTTCCATTTCCGCCACCACCGCAGGGTGTTGCAAAATATCGCGATCCGGTGGAATGGCCGGATTATAAACCGTCCGAAGATCCGTTGAGAAACCAAGTTTCCTCAATCGTGCGAAGTGGCGATCCAGATCCCTTTGACCTTTCCAATTTGGATAGATCCATACGCCCGTGGTCAGCACTGCTGCGCAAAGTGCGACAGTAGCGATGATCCAGCGCAGGGGGCGGCGGGGATGAGAATCTTCGGGCATCGTCCATTCATCTAGCGAGTTCCGGTGGGATGTAAACCGTACAGTCACCCGTGTTAGCTATTGCTAAGCGTTCTTATCTTTCAAAACAAAAAGGCCGCCTCTCGTGGGAGAGGCGGCCTGAAGATGTGATCACTCAGTGGATCTCACCCCGGCAACTCAAGGAGTTGGGACGAGGGAGATGGTCTTAAGGATACGGGAGGCGATTTGGTATGGATCGCCTTGGGAGTTTGGACGGCGGTCTTCCAGGTAGCCCTGATACTTGTCGTCCTTAACGAAGCTGTGTGGGACGCGGATGGAAGCGCCACGGTCAGCAACACCGTAGGAGAACTTGTCGATGGACTGGGTCTCGTGCAGGCCGGTGAGGCGCATGTGGTTGTCTGGACCGTAAACAGCGATGTGTTCTTCGGTGTGCTTGCCGAATTCTGCCATGAGAGCTTCGAAGTAAGCCTTGCCGCCCTTGGTGCGGAGATACTCGGTGGAGAAGTTTGCGTGCATGCCGGATCCGTTCCAGTCGCTGTCGCCCAGAGGCTTGCAATGGAATTCCACGTCCACACCATACTTTTCGCAAAGGCGGAGGAGGAGATAACGGGCTACCCACACCTCGTCAGCAGCTCTCTTGGAGCCTTTGCCGAAGATCTGGAATTCCCACTGGCCCTTGGCCACTTCGGCATTGATGCCTTCGTGGTTGATGCCTGCGTCCAAACAGAGATCGAGGTGCTCCTCGACGATCTGGCGGGCGATGTCACCCATGTACTTGTAGCCTGCGCCGCAATAGTATGGGCCTTGGCCGATGCGTGGGAAACCATCCACTGGGAAGCCAAGTGGGCGGCCATCTTGATAGAGGAAGTATTCCTGTTCGAAACCGAACCATGCACCTGGATCATCAAGGATCGTGGCACGTGCATTGGATGGGTGAGGGGTCACGCCATCTGGCATCATGACTTCGCACATGACGATCGCGCCGTTGCGGCGGGTCGTGTCTGGATAGATGGCCACTGGCTTGAGAACGCAGTCAGAGCTGCGGCCTTCGGCCTGTTGGGTGGAACTACCATCGAAGCCCCAGAGAGGAAGTTGTTCGAGGGTTGGGAAGCTGTCGTATTCCTTGATTTGGGTCTTGCCGCGGAGGTTTGGCACCGGGGTATAGCCGTCGAGCCAGATGTATTCCAATTTGTATTTGGCCATATTGGTCTAGTTTCTCTTGTTCTGTGGTTAGCGATTGGATGATTCCAGTGTCGTGAAAACCCCTGTCGCTGACGATAGATCACCAGCGATCAGGGGCATTCTCTGACATGCGTTGCGAAGCAATAGGCGTGCCAGAAAAATAGCGTGTTTTACTCTTCTTGGGAGGTCGCTGCGGAAGGTGTGCCAACCGCAATGACGATCAGCGTTGTATCGTCGATTCCAGAGTTGTCGATGGCTCGTTTTAAAAGAGTTTCAACAATTGGAGCCGGGCAATTCCCACACTGGGATAACGCCTCGGAAAGGTGCCTTTCCCACAGTCCGTCGATCAACCCATCCGAGCAGATCAGGAAGGCATCTCCGGGTTTATAATCCACCGCTGCAAAGTGGGGAAAAACCTGTGGGTAGCCACCGCCGATCACTTCGGTGAGAGCGGAGCGGCGCGGATGCTGGCGATACTGAATTTCGGTGATCTCGCCCCGCTTCCACTGGGCCCATGCGGAGGAGTGATCCCGGGAAATCTGCTCCAGTTTTCCGTTCCGGGAGCGGTAGATCCGGGAATCTCCCACATTGGCAATATAAAGATTGTCCGGTGTGAACCACGCCAGGGCCAGAGTGGCGGCCATGCCGCGTTTTTCATCACAGTCCTGAGCTGCCAGATTGATGTCTGCATGCACGGAGCGGATTGCATGGGTGAGGTGATCCGGGTAATCCGGGTAGAAACCGGATGCCGCCGCCTTGAACGTTTCTGGAATGATTTCACTCATCCGCTGCAGCAGCATCGCGGAGGCGAGGTCACCCGCGTTGCCTCCACCCATGCCATCGGAAACGGCGAAAACGAGATCCTCTTCTGAAAGTGAGCGGCTGCCATCATGGGGCAGCGTCTCCGCGCCCGAGTGGTTTGAGGAAAAAACAATCAGGGAGTCGTCATTGCGCGGCTTGCGGGAGCCGCTGTGGGTGCAGGCATTCCAGTGAAGGATCGTGGCTTGGGACACGTAGGAAGACGGTTGGGTTTTTCTAAGAGAGATCAGGACTCCTTTTTCTCTGGAAGTGGCAGGATTTCAGCAAGTTCGAAATCGATGATGCAGAAGCAGCCCATTTTATCCGAATAGGTAATGTTACGCGGCTCCGCATCCAGATGGCGCACTCCGTAATCCTGCTCCAGCGCGGCAAAGAGGGAATTAGCCTTCTCTTTTGAGATCTGCGTAGCGGGGCGGCCACAGCTTGTGGAGACGAAGTAGAATTCCTCCGGATGTTCCTCCACCAGCCTGGGTACATAGGGGCAGCCACGTTCCTCGAGAACTTTTAAAACCTCCACTTCCTTGGCATAGCGCTCGGCTGCGCCAGTTCCCCGCAATTTCTTGTGCACGTGGCCGTAGAAATCGATGCGCACATGGGAGCGGATTCCGTCTTTGAGTGGTTCTATGGACATGAAAGGAGAAGTGTTTTCCCTGTTGGAAAGGCCAAGGAAGGGAATGTCACGCTTTTGCCTCCCCATGCGAGGGGAATTTTCCCGGAAATGTCCGTTGCCAGTAACGGAAAGCAGAGTTATGACCGGACATGTCCACTGTTGCCGAAGGCTCTGCCATCCTCGAAAAAACACGGGAACTCTGCGCGGAAATCGCCAGCGACCCAACATTCCTCAAGAACCAAGCCGACGTTGAGCGTTTCCTCAACGACGACGCAGCCCGTCTCCAATACCAAAGCGTGCATGAGCGCGGCGAAGAACTCCACCACAAGCAGCACGCTGGTGTGGAACTGAGCAAAACGGAAATCGCGGAATTCGAAGCTGCCCGCGAAGCTCTCTTCAAAAACGAAATCGCCACCAGCTTCCTCAAGGCCCAGCGCGAACTGGAAGGCCTCCAGCAGGAAATCGGCAAATACGTCAGCACCACCATCGAGCTCGGTCGCGTACCGACGGAAGATGAGATGGCCCAGGCTGGCGGCGGTGGCTGCTGCGGCGGCGGAGACGGTGGTGGCTGCGGCTGCCACTAAGATCCGGCCAATTTTTCAAAAGCGTTCGTCCTCCGGGGCGGGCGCTTTTTTTTATGCCTGGAAGTGATGAGGAGCGTGGAGATCCAGCTTTACGCTCTTCCCAGCAATACTCCGCCCGCTTGCTGATTGGCACCGGTAGCTACCACCACCGCCTGGTGATGTTTACCAGTCTTCAAGGCCTCGGCAGCCACGACTACCTGCAAGCCGGCGGAAACTCCCAATCCTTCGCCGAGTTGTTTTTTAGGTGAGCAGCGCGGGCCGGACCAGTAGGACCATGCGGAAGCTTCCGGGGCGTCCAGTGCCTGATGCCCCGTGAGAGCATCCACCAGCAGCGTGCCGCCATTGTCCGTAGTCTGCATTAGGTCGCGCAAGGCGATGGCAGCTTGATGGCGGGTGTGATTGGAAAGTGGGATGGGATCGGGAATACGCAGCAGTTTCACCGGGCCATCTGCAGGTTCCAGATAAATGGCGGCAGCACCTTCAGAAGCGCATGCGTCCCTGGCATACAGTTGAAGAGCCTCCGCGCTCAACCAATCGATCTCTTCACTGGAAACGACCAGGCAGCCATCCATTTCTCCACGGGTGAGCCACTCTGCTGCCAAATCCATGCCGGAGAAAAATCCTGCACTATCAGAAATGAGGGTGTCATTCGGAGCATGGCTTCCCAACAATGCGGAAAGATGGCTGGAAGGCG
>Ga0070658_10001986_pt1 | contig 17183 bp, 14 predicted proteins | sample KBSC13metaG_FD_64664 | JGI IMG/M metagenome (GOLD analysis project Ga0070658, IMG submission 64664) | Corn rhizosphere microbial communities from Kellogg Biological Station, Michigan, USA - KBS C1-3 metaG | ecosystem: Host-associated > Plants > Roots > Rhizosphere > Soil ...
GCCGAGGCTTTCGCCGCGTTGGCGGTCGGTGTCTTGGCTAAGGGCTGTCATCATGATGACCTTGGTGTCTTTGGTCTCGGGGGTGGAACGAAGGATGTCGAGCACGTCAAAGCCGGAGATTTTCGGCATCATAACGTCGAGCACGATTAGGTCGGGGCGTTCGCGAACGGCGGTGGCCAAAGCCTCCTCGCCGTCAGACGCAGTAATTACTTCGTAGGATTCGGCCGCGAACCGCGCGGAGTAAATCTCGCGTAAATTGACGTCATCTTCGACTAACAGAATCTTTGCCATTTGTAGCCTTATGTTATCTTAACCGACTTATGGTTGGCAATAGCCAACATCTGTGTATCTATTGTACCCTGCGTTCGGCGGTTTGCGGTAGAGCGTGCACTTCTGGAACGGGCATCGCGATAGCCGACGGACGCGAGCCCTCCGGCTGGCTGGCGGTGGGTGTGGCGGGTTCGAGGGGCGTATCAGCGGTGCCTTGGGTGGTGCCGGTGACGGGCTTGGCCGCGGCCTGCATACGCGCGACCTCGTCTTGAGTGAGACGTGGGAGGCTGAAATGGATAGTTGTTCCCTGCCCTACTTTCGACTCGATCCAGATGCGGCCGCTAAAGGCCTCGATAATCTTGCGGCAAAGGTAGAGGCCGAGGCCGGTGCCACCGATGGTGCGGGTGGCGGAGCTGTCGACACGGTAGAATTTTTGGAATAGGTGCGGGATGTCTTCCTGGGCAATGCCGGGACCGGTGTCGGATACGCCCACGTTTACCTCTTTCTCGTCGCCGTCGATCACAACCTTGATGCCACCTTCGCTGGTAAACTTGATGGCGTTGTCGATCAGGTTCATCACCACTTCGCGCAGGCGCTCAGGGTTGGCGGCCACGAAGTAGAGTGGTGCGATGGCTTTGCCGCTTTGGCCGCCGATCTGGTAGACCAAGGTGAGCTTCTTCTTTTGGGCCACGAATTGCATGTCGTCGGTGGCGCCTTGCAGGAGGGCGGCGATGTTGACGGGCTCAGTGTGGTCGGACAGGTTGCCGGCGTCGGCCTTGGTGACGCTCAAGAGATCGCGGAACAGATCGCCCAGGTGCTGGATGGCTTCGTGGGCCTTGCCGAGGTACTTTTGAGCCCGCTCGTCGATGGTGGCCACGTTGGGGTTCATGGCCAGCGACAAGTAGCCCTCGATGGCGGCCACCGGTGTGCGCATTTCATGGGAAGCGGTGGAGACGAATTCCTCCTTTTCGCGCTCCACGGCCTTTTCTTTCGTGATGTCGCGGAATAGCGCGATGGCGCCACTCGGCTGGTGGTCGGCATTATATATGGGCGAAACGGATAGGCTGATCTGGATTTTGCGGCCGGCGCGGGTGGTCATCGCTAGGTCGTCGTGCACGATGGACTGGTCTTTCTTCCAGGCCTCGTCGAAGGGGTCTTTGTCGGCAGTAACTACCTGGTCGCTGGCCGTTTTGAGCTGAAGCACCAAGTTGTAATCCAGGCTGAGGGCGCTTTGCTCGTCCCAGCCGCAGAGCTCCTGGGCGGCTTTGTTGAAGAGCTGGATCTTGCGGTTGGCATCGATCACCATCACACCTTCGCCGATGCCCTGGATGACGGCTTCGGCTTTGAGTTGCTCGGCCGAAAGCTGGCCCGACAGTGTTTCGAGGCGAGTGCGGGCGGTGGCGGCTCTGCGGCTGCGGCCATGTACCCATTCGGCCAGCGCCCCGGCGATTAGCGTAATGCCAAGCTGCACCAGGTGGTCACGGATGTATGGCGCGTGCATGCCCTCGGAGATGACCGAGAAAGCGTAGTACGCTATGGTGAGCGCCAGGACGCCCAGCGTTTCGATGCTGCCAAACGTGCCGGCGGCCACGATAGCCAGGAGCCATAGTGAGTAATACGGCGAATCCAGTCCACCGGTGGCCGCGATCACCAGTATGACGTTGAGCGAAGTGATGATGCTGAGAATCAGTGTGGACAGTGCCAGCCGTTTGCGGCTTAAAATTTGGTGCAGGGTGAGGAAATAAACGGCGCCGATGGTGCCCAAAATGGCGGCGGCGAGCGAAGTGCTGGTTTGGGTGAGCAGGCCGGGTTGTACGCCGTAAATCGCAAAAACAGCCACCGCCACCAGGCCGCTAATAACGGCCTGGGCCCGCGCCAGGATGGTTAAATTTCTGGATCTTTGGTCTGGCATTACCTTATGCGCAAACTCGCCCTCATTAAGCTTGTGCTTAAGATTATCGCCCGTGGCGACGGTAACTGCAAGCATTCTCGGGGGTGGACAAACCGCACCGAATCTGTTAAGGTTTTACGGTCATTTGGTCCCATCGTCTAGTGGCCTAGGACGCCGGCCTCTCACGCCGGTAACAGGGGTTCGAATCCCCTTGGGACTACCAAGGTATTATCATTCGCAGAAGAAGCCCCATTAAGTGCGGCTTCTTTTTGTTTTTGGGCTTCAACAAGCTTTATTTCCTCGTAGCAAGCGCCCATTTCGGCGGTTCCAAATCCATCGGCGAATTTATATGGGATTCCAGACGGATAAAGCATTTTTTGGAACCTTTGGCGATCTGCTAGCTCGGCTTCCTTCCATAGGCTAGCTGCATTGGCCATGAAGTTTATGGCGTAGTCCACGATTGCTTCCTTCTCAAGCTCACCCTCGTAGAGCTCGGCTCTCTTGAGCTTCAGCTCGGTCTTCAGGATTCCGATCCGATCAATTTGATCCTTAAACATTTCGTCGTCGTATACGCCAGCTAGATGCTTCTCGAAAAGCATGTTTCGTTTATTCTCACAATCCGTTATTTGCTTATCAAGCTCACGGCGATCCTCCTGAACCTCTCGGAACTCTTCATTCCAGCGTCGAAGTACGATCGCCTTGAAGAGTGCCAACAAATCACGAGAAGGCTTTACTCTTTCGAGCAAAACCTCAAATTCGGTATGGACTTCTTCCCGACTTGTTCTAGCGCTGCCCTTGCAATCGACACAGTGGTAATACGGGTAGCTTGAGTTTCTGCCCTTTGACGAACTCCCTGTTAGAGGGTGGTCGCATCTACCACAACGTAGGAAGCGTCGGAGCGGCCATAAGGGCTTGCCTCTCGCTTCAGGCTTGATGCCTCTGCTGCGGCCGCTTAGCGTTCCACCGATGGATTCAAAGTCCTCGACGCTTATGAGGCCTTGATGAAGGCCTTTTACGGGCTGATCCAGCATTTTACTTTTTACGAGTCCTGCATAAACGGGATTGCGGAGCATTTTGTATATGCCGTTAGCTGAGACGGGGTGGCCCTTCTTTGTCCTCACGCCCATATCATGAGCAAGCTTTACACCCTGTTTTTGCGTGTAGATGCCTTTCTTGAATTCCAGTAGGAAGGCCCTAACCGTTGGAGCCATATCGTCAGGTTCTAACGTCGGGCGCTTATCTGCGTCACGCACATTGCGATAGCCGATGGGGGCCATATGCACCCAGCCTCCTTGCTCAAGGCGCGATTTCATTCCCCCAGCCGACCGCTCTGAACGTATGCCGTTGTCGAACTCGGCGAAGCCTGCGAGGATTGTCTCCATGAGCTTACCTGTGTTCGTGTTTTCGATAGGCTCTGTAGCCGAGATGAGCTGGATACCAAGCTTCATCAGGATAGCGCGTAGCGTTAGGTGATCTTCGGCTCGTCTCGCGAACCGATCGACCTTCCAGACGATCACATACTTGATGCGCCCTTTGCTGGTTTTGCAGTAATTGAGCATATTGAGGAGTTGCGTTCGAGAAGCGGTTTTGGCGCTCTCCCCTGCTTCAACAAAAACTCTGTCTACTTCAAGATCGCGCTTAGCGGCAAAATCTCGGCAAAATCTCTCTTGCTGGTTAAGGCTTTCCGTCTCCGTCTGTTCGGCGGTGGATACGCGCGTGTATATGACGGCAATACTCATTTTGGTCTCCTGATCTTAATTGTGGTTTGTGGCTCCAAAAACGCAATAACCCATCGTGTATTTTGGAACCATTATTTCTTTAACTTCTCCTTGAGCTTTGCGACTGCTAGTTTCGCGATGAAGTCGAGTTGGTTAATTAGCTCCTCGACTTGCGTATCGCTTAGCCCTGCTCCCCCATTGGGTAGTAACTTGCGAGCTTCCTTAATTGGTATAATTTGATCCTTTGTTTCCACTGGCTAGCCGTTGTATAGCCTTGATTTGAGCCAGCGAAGGCTTTCGAAATAGCCTTTTGCATCTACCTTGAGCTGGCCCTCCCAGTACGCAGCGATTGATGCTTGAAGCTCGGCGCTTACTACGAACACGAAAAGCGCCCGACTCGGATTTGTCCGATCGAGCGTCGTCAAATTAAAACCAACTGATACTAAAGCAGCCGAGCAACCGAGGTCGCTTGTTCGATAGAACTTTGTGCTGTCGAGATTATCATCTGTAATCATCTAAATATCCTTTGGTCTTAGCCAGAGGATATTTAGATCAGCAACTTCGGTACATTCGCTTATTAAGCTTAATAAATGCCTGTTTGTTTTTTGTAATTGCGGCGGATGGTTCTCACATCTTCTGCGTTGTAGGACTTAAACCCGTCGGGATTAGCTTTCTCTGCCTGATCAGTAAATTCCTCGGCAATCTCAGTATCGGATTTGCCGTCTCGCTCCATTGCTAGAGAGAGTTCACCCCACTTGAGATTTTCTTCGCTGATCGGACGTCGCTTTTGTTTCTTCTTGTAGGGCAAGCGATCTTGGGCCTTCTTCACTCGTGGCCAGATGGCTTTTACGTCTTCGATGGTGGTGTCGGCCGTAATGATGAGATGCAGTTGTGGATTGCCTGTAGTCTCATCAGGGAATACGCCGATCTGAAGCTCGGTCGGTAGCTCCATATCATCGCGATCATTTAGCAGCAGATATCGCATAAAGCTGTGATGCCATCCGACCTCAAGCCCGTGTTTGCGGATTAGCTTGGTTACGGCATTCTCCATAGGTTGAGCGGCGTCGAACTTATTGTAGATATGTTGCTCGTTCCAATTCTCTAGGGCTCCTTCACTCATAAGGCCTTCGGGTGGAATATCAAAACGTTTGCGCAAGGCTAGAAGCTCTGCTTGAAGGATAGGGCTGCCGATTAGCAGGTGTGCTTGTTGGTGAATGGATTCTTTGCGCTTCATAATCATCTTGCCTGAGTGGCTAAGGCTTATCTTAATTCATCCAGTGCCGTTTTAGTGCCTTATCAGTGCTGAAAGGAATATTATTAATGCATAAGCATATTCGAGATTAAGGCTATGAACGACATTACGAAGAGGAATCGCACAGCATGGGACACACTCTTGCGAGAATTTACCTCAAACAGGGATTACGGCGAGGTTCGTCCTTGGCTCAGAGAGGTTAAGGGCTGGAGCGAAGCGCGTCTTGATAGTGGCAATACGAAGGCTAAGACGAGTGGCTGGATCGCCGAACGGCGCATGGTACAGGCCGAGCTCTTCGAACAAGCTATGTGGGCTGCAAAAGAGTCTGAGAAAGAACTCATTGTCGATCTGCTAAGAACGAAGAGGCGCTTGTTGGAGCGGCTTATGCTCAGGGCCGACACCGACACCGCAACGACTGTAGAAGTTATTTCGGTGCTCAAGACCCTAAAGACCGAATTGGGCGAGCCAAATAGCATCGCTGTCGGTTCGTCCTCCGTGGGAGACACTGAGCTCATTGACGAAGGTATACGGGAGCTTAGGGCTGTTGTGAGACAAGGTTCCTAGCACCTAGCCTCCACTTCTTCCCGCAATCGAAGCATTCGCCTGTAGGCACACCCTCGGGTTTTTTCTTGTTACCCACGAAGAAGGCGGCAGGTGCAAATACGAGACCCGCCCCTAGCTTGGTACTCGCGCGAGTTGCATTGCCCCAGTGAGCTTTAAGAGCATTCTCCAGATTATTGTTCGCGCTGCCGCAATAAGGGCATTTCGATTGACCCAGCTCACCGCTCCTCCCCTTCTCGATCGACTTTTTCATTTGACGCCCATACCATTTCGCCCCTTTGCCTACGAGCGTTAAAGGAAGTAGGAGAATTTTCAGGCCTGTTTTTGCTATTTCCATTGGGTTCTCCCGTCTTAGCCAAGTAAACGACTATGACATTTGTCAGTGACAATAGCATTTTTTAGCTCCACTGACAAATGTCAGTGGTTGCTTACTTTTGTAATCCATACGCTGGCATTATGAAAACAGCCAATATAGATAAGATCTACGAGCAAATCGGACAGCGTATTGTTGATGCTCGAAAGGCCAAGGGGCTGTCGCAGGAGCGTCTCGCTGCCGAGAGTCACGTTGACCGCTCGCACATGGGCTTCATTGAGCAGGGGCGACGTAAACCAACTCTGTCTACTCTGGTGAAGATTGCTAGCTCGCTCGATATAAGTCTTGAAGAGCTCTTTAGAGGCCTTTAAAGGATTTAAGAGCGATAAAATTAGCGGTAGCTATCTTGTAGGGCGTAAAATGTGCCTATGCAAGAAATCAATTGGGGCGTCTTCGCAGCCAAATTCGACAAGCATGAGCAGGCGACCTTTCAGTGGTTATGCTACCTGCTGTTCTGTTTGGAATTCAACCAGCCACTAGGGATTAAGCGATACGAGAACCATGCTGGCCTGGAAACGTCACCGATTAGGGTCGGCGATGAGGTTATAGGTTGGCAGGCAAAGTTCTATACCACCAGTCTTTCTGCTCATACGGAGGAGCTTAAGGGCGCTATTACTACTTCGAAGCAGCGCCACCCAGAGCTTACTAAAATAATTTTTTATCTTAATCGAGATTTTGGCCAACATAAGCACAAAACAGATCCCGATTACAAGTTGGCGATTGAGGCTCATGCCAAAGATAAAGGCGTACAAGTCGAATGGAGGCTGCGTAGCTTTTTTGAATCACCCTTTGTAACCATAGAACACGCCAAGATTGCAAAGTTCTTCTTTGCAAATGATAAGAGCATGTTCGATTTGGTTCAGGAACTGAAGAAGCATTCTGAGAACCTCCTCTCCAGCATCCATTCGTCCATCTCCTTTGAGGGTAAAGAGATAAAAATTAACAGAGCCGACGTTGGCCTCAAGCTTAATCAGGCTCTAGCGACCAACGTCCCTGTCATCCTTAGTGGGGATGGCGGTACGGGTAAGACGGCTGTCATAAAAGATCTATACGACTCTCTTGGAGAAAAAACTCCAATCTTCATGCTTAGAGCTGCTGAGTTTATAGGTATCTCCGATACCAAGGAGCTTTTTAGAAATTACGGCGATTTTAAAGTCTCTGATCTTGCTGAAGCATACCCCGATGTAGATCTCAAGATTATAATTGTAGATTCGGCGGAGAAACTATCTGACATCGAGGGCTTGGATATTTTTAGCCAGTTTGTGACTGTCCTGATAGGGAATGGGTGGAGGTTTATCTTTACGACTAGGCGAGCATACATTGATGATCTCAAGAGGCTATTGCTTGGAGAGTATCATCTAGGTTTTCGAGCCGTGGATATGGTAAATCTTGAGGATCAGGAACTGGAGGCTCTATCGAAGGATTTTGGATTTGAGCTGCCTTCCAATGGCCGAATCAAAGAACTTATTCAAAATCCCTTCTACTTGAACGAGTATCTTCAGGGTTATTCCGATATCAAAAGGGATGTGACCTATTCGGGCTTTAAGCGGGCGTTGTGGGATAGGCAGATAAAGAGATCGTCCTACACCGAAAATGGCACTCACGTTAAGCGCGAGGAGGCTTTTTTGGGTCTTGCAACCAAGAGAGCGAACGAGGATCGCCATTTCCTTTCGCCAAATGGTCTTGATATCGCCATTTTGCAGCGACTGGTTAACGACGAGATTATCGGTTATGAGTCTAATCGGGGATCATATTTTATAGCGCACGATATCTACGATGAGTGGGCGCTTGGCATGATCATAGATCGAGCATTTGCTAGACAGGCTAACCTGGTGGAATTCTATTCTGAGATTGGCAGCTCGCTCGCTATTCGTAGGGCCTTCAGGCAGTGGCTATTAGAGAAGTTGTATGTCGATAAGAATGCCATTGAGGATTTGATAACTAATACTATTTCGGATACCAATCTTGAACCCCATTGGAAGGATGAGGTTTTGGTCGCAGTGCTTCTTTCTGACCATGCGGGCGAATTTCTTGATGTACTTAAAGGACAATTGCTACAGAAAGATGGCGACCTTCTCCTGAAGGTGACTTTCCTTCTTAGGATGACATGTAAAGAAATGGACGAAGGTATCTTGCGAAGCTTCGGTATACCCAAGAGTCATCAAAGCATTCTGCGGACCGTGTTCACCATGCCAAAGGGTAGCGGGTGGTCGTATGTGATCGCCTTCATTAATGACCATAAATCGTCGCTTGGGTTGACCAACTGGGGTTCGATAATCCCAATGCTGGACGACTGGGCTTCAAAGCATAAGGACGGCGAGACGACGAAGGCTGCTGGACAGCTTGCGCTATTCTACTACGAGGAGGCGACCAAGCATGGTGGGATCTCTTATCGCCAACGGGATTTTGAAAGCAAGCTAATATCCACAATTCTAAAATGCTCGGCCGAGATTAAAGATGAGCTGGCGGGTGTCGTAGATTTGATCATTGGCGGTGAAGAGTTTAACCATCGCCACCAATACCATGCCTTAGCCAAAGCTATGCTCTCGTCGGTTATTGATAGCTCGCAGGTCGCCAACGCTATCCCCCTTAAGATTTTGCAGCTTGCAAATCGCGTATGGATTCAAGGTGCAAGCGAGTCAAATTTTTATAGCGGCGTTGATCTAGACCAGTACTTTGGTCTTGCAGCTGATCATCATGATCATTATCCCGCTAGTGCATTTCAGACGCCCATCCTGACACTTCTCAACGTAGCTTCTCAAGAGACTCTTGAGTTTATCGTCACAATTATCAACGTTGCGGTTGATGCTTATGCAGAGTCGCGCTTGAGTGAAAATGAGGTGCGAAAGATAAACCTCATCATTGATGGGGAGTCTAGGGAGCAGCTCATCAGCTCAAGACTATGGGAAATGTATAGAGGAACTCATGTGGCTCCAGATCTTCTTGCCTCGATCCATATGGCGCTTGAGAAATGGCTACTGGGCCGCGCTAAGTTGTCTACAAAGGAGGATCTCGAACGGACATGCCTGTATTTGCTTAATAATTCGAGGTCGGCCTCGGTTACAGCCGTGGTTGCCAGCGTTGCACTAGCAGAGCCAGCCAAGATGTTTGACATAGCCGCTATTCTTTTTAGGACGAAGGAACTTTTCCTGTACGACTCCACGAGGCGGATGAAGGATCAAAATCACAAAAGTAGTCTTGAAATGCTTGAAAATGCCTACCCTGATAGGGATGTGATAAAGAAGTTCTACAAAGATGAGCGGATTAAAGCCTGTGATGATGCTCACAGGAAGATGGCGCTTGAGCAGCTAGCGTTTAGTTATCAGCTATACAAATTTGAGAATGAGCCTGAGGCGGAGGCCGAAAGGCGTCAAAAGGTTCTATGGGCGATTTTTGATGAGTATTATGGCCAACTTCCTCCAACCTCTAAAGAAACCTCTGCTGACAAGACATGGCGACTCTTTTTGGCCCGTATGGATCGTAGGAAGATGAAGGCGAGCGTTCAAGAGGAGGAGGACGGCAGGACTTCTATAAGTTTCGATCCGACTATCGACCCAGAATTAAAGCAGTATAGCGAAGAATTGCTGCGAAAGAGTTCAGAAGCCCTCCAGTACACGCCATTGAGCGTTTGGGCTAGTTATCGATGGAAGCGGGAGAAAGAAAAATACGAGCATTATGATGCCTACGAGAAAGATCCAAAATCGACGCTTCAAGATGCCAAACGGATTCTTGAGAAGCTGGGCCGCAAGAAGGGCGATATGGATATGCTCGATCGCTCTACGCCAGCTTATGTCTGCGCCGTACTGGTTCGGGATTTCTCGGAGAAGCTCAGCTCTGAGGAGAAAGTTTTTTGCGCTGATATAGTATTGAACTACGCTTCTCTACCTCTCCAAAATGAATATTCGTATCAAGTAGGTGATGGTATTGAGGCTGCGATTGGGGCTCTGCCTTTTATCCTTGGCATTCGAAAAGAGCAGGATTCTGATATCAAGCTTCTTTTGCTTTTTCTTTTGTTTGATTCGCATGCCGCTGGGATGAGCTTAAGCGTCGGGGATTTTGCATTAATGGCTATACTGCACTCCCTCTGGGATATTAGCTTTGACGACGCCAACTCTCTGCTCTTGGGTTATTTGCTGCTTAAGCCCAAATACGATGCTACGTTTGAATCTATCCGTTCCGAGAATCATAAGAAGAAAATTTACTCAGTATCGATTGAACAGCTCATAGAAGCATTTGAGTCGGCATTTGAGAGTGATCTGAAGAAGATCGCGGCTAGGAAAATCCATTATCAGGATGCTGGTAAAGTAGAAAGCCTCGATCTTGGGATACTTAAGACTGCTTTCGAGCTAATTCCTCTCAATTCAAAAGCAGAGGACCACAAGAGGTTTTTGACTGCTGCGCTGCCACTCTTTTCTGCAAGATTGTTTACCGACGATCGTAGCGAAGAACATCTCAACACCCATCGCTTTTTAGAGAAGTTTGCCTATTTCGTGTTAATGGCTGATGCCGTTGATATTGATGCATACATGCAGCCATTTGTTCGCGATTTGAGGGCCTCTAGTTTTGCAGGAGATATGCTTAGAGAGTTTGTCAGTACCCAGGATAGAGCGGCTCGGTATGATGAGTTTTGGCAGGTGTGGAATATGCTATACGATGCCGTTTTAGATTTATGCCACAAAAGGAGCGACCGTTCGTACACAAAGACGATCATTTACAATTATCTTTTTGCCATCGAGTGGAAGGATACCGCTAAGGAATGGCATACGCTTAAAGATCGAGAAAAATCCTTCTTCAAGAAAGTAGCAAACGACATGGGTGAACATCCAGCGGTACTCTATGCAATCGCTAAGCTGCTTAATGATGTGGGAAGTTCATTCCTTGAGGACGGCATAGCATGGGTTAGCGGGATGATTGAGAAAAACAAAGATTTATCGTCAGCGGAACTTGAAGTTAATACCGTCTACTACCTGGAGAACCTTACGCGCCAATTCGTCCTTATTAATCGTAGGAAGATCAAAGAAACGCCAGTAATCAAAAAACAGGTCCTTGTGATACTCGATTTTCTAATTCAACGAGGATCGGTGGTGGCTTACATGACACGAGAAAACATTCTTTAGGTGGGTTAGGCTGAATGTAAAGTGTCGTCTGTTATGTGCGGCCACCTAAGATTGAGAATTGTTGTCTTTGCGAGCTAAGGCTCCAGTTCGTAGCCATTCGACGAGTTTCGTAGCATGCAGAACGAGGAATCGGGCTTCATCTGGCTCGTTTGGTCGAGTATGCCTGCCAGTTTCATGGCGATTGGTTTGGCCTTCCCAGAGCAGCTCAAGGTCGCTCACCAGTGTTTCGTGTGGTTTTGTTGGGTTAAGTAGGTTCGGGATGCTAAACACCCATAGGCTTGGTTGTCCTCGCAGTAACCCTAACATTGTGCCAAGAGTCGCTTTTTGGTTATTTGGCTCGACTATGGGCCACATAGCTCCTTCCACGGCTTTAATTGCTGAGCTGACGGCCTGATCGGGTTGGATTTTCTGACCATAGATGTGCTTCCATGCTTCATCTAAGCGCATAGCGTATGAAGTGTTTGTGGCTCTGATTCCCTCAACCATTTTTTGCATTTCTGGCCCTACGCGTTCAGCGAGATAAGCCTCGTTTGTGGTAATTATAACTTGCCATTTTGATCTACCCAGTCTTAGTAGATCGTTGAGCTGCTCGGCACGGGCCTTACCTTGTGTGTCGAGAGGCTTCTGTAGTATGTCCAGTAGAACGTCAATGGAACGCAAGAAGAATTCTGGATCTGCGAAAACAGCCTCACGATGATATTGGAGTCTAAATTCGGGGTTTCCTGTGAATGTGAATGATCGTTCGGTAACTTGTTCAATCCGATCGAGGTGATCCTGGTGGATGCGGCGAGCACCCTGAGCCGATGTGCTGACTACCATCTGCTCATACCAACGCCATAAGCTGTTTACTAGGTGAGGCGGGACGCCATCAAGAAGGATATCTTCATCGGACGGCCCCTGGGTACGGGAAAATCTTCGAGGGGGTTGTGGGGCCTGAGGCTCGGTGAGTATATCTACCATTGCTCGAATATAGTCCTTGGCTGGCTGTTCGGCAATCGGTTCTAGTTAACGGGGGTAGTGCTTGTTAGCGGCGTTTGAGCTAAAACCTTATACCACGCAACCAGTTCCCTCTTGATAAGGTTCCAATTCGAAATATGGTAGTCTACCAGAAATTATCGCAGGCTCCTTCGCGGGGCCTTTTTGATTTGAAAATTTCGGTCAAAATGGTTATGCTTAGGGATAAGAAATAAGAGAAAAACTCATGCCTGCCCGCAAGAAAACTGCCAAGAAAGACACCGGCGTCGTATTAGCTAAGCAAGGTGGCAAATTTGCCGTGGTTGGTGTTTCCAATACGCTGATCGATTTTACGATTTTTCAGGTTGGTACAACCCTGTTGGGGATCCCGCCGGCTCAGTCTTATATGGTGAAGTTTTTCTCGGGTTCCGTGGCAATGCTGAACAGTTTTTACTGGAACCGTCGCTGGACATTTAAGAGCCACGCTGGGGTGGCGCAGTCGGGAGTGAAGTTCTTGGCTGCGACGCTGGTGAGCGTGTGGGCAATCCAACCGGGCATGGTGTTCCTGTTTTCGGGCACGGGTCCGGGCGTGGCATTTGGCGCCTTCTGGTTCCATATATTCCAGGTGATTGGCATCGCGGGTTTGCTGCCTCACACCATCACGCACGATTGGGTAATCAAGACCGTGGCGTTTGGTATGGGTGTAGTGGGGAGCGCGATCTGGAACTTCACGCTCTACAAACTGTGGGCGTTTAAGGTATAATTCGCGCTCCAGCTGGCTGCTCGGGTAGCGGTTTGGAAGTTTAGACATGACTGATAGCCATGTCTACTGGCATATTGGTGACGCTGTTGACAACACGGTGAGAACAGGAGAGAGGCCAATGACCTCAACCTACTCGAGCGTGACCGAGCTCGACTTCCACGCTGACACCCAGTATGCCGTCCAAGGTTACTGGCTGGCGCTGGCGCCGCTCATGCCCTACCGGCTGCGGTTGAAGCGCCGGGTCGGGGGTGAGATGTGCTGGGAGGAGTGCGACGTGGTGGTGCGGGCCGTTGCTCCGATGCGCGGCGCGCGGCGCGGTGGCGAGCAGCACTACCTGGTGGAGCTCAACCAGGACATCGTCTGGCCGGACGGCTCCACCAATCGTTGCTGCCGGATTACCGACGAGGGGTTCTGGCTCGACCTCATCCGGCCGGTATGCGAACTCGGCAGCATAGTGGCGTACTTCTTGCTACCGATGGAGACGCCTGACGACGGCATGTTGTTCCAGTTTGAACGGGTGCCGACCGAGCCGTGATGCGCGGCCCTTCCCCTACTTCAACCGTGATTAGCAGCAAACACCGGCGCCCCGTCTGGGGCGCCGGTAAACTGTTGTGAATAAAAAAGACGGCTCTGAGTGGAGTCGTCTTTTTTGGTGAGCGCGTTACTTCTGGCGCTTGGCCTTAATGTAACCGCCGGCGGCGACCGCCATTGAAGGCAGGCCGATCAGCATGCTCAGGTCGTTCGCACCAGCTTGAGGCAGGTTGGTCGGCTGAGTGGCGGCACTCAGGACGGCCGGCTGCTGCGGCTGGGGTGTGGTGGTCGACTTGGGGGTCGGCTTCGGGGTTGGTTTGGGGGTTGGGGTTACGACCTTGTGGTCGCAATCTTTGTTGGTTTGGGGTTTAGGCTGAACCACAGTCTTGTGGTCACAGTCGGTCTTGTGGTTAACGACGGTCTGGTGCACGGCCGGTTTCGACGCGGGCCTGTGGTCGCAAGCCAGGGCAGTAGAAGCGGTAGCAGCAACAATCGCGATGCTAGCCAGACCGGTAACGGCTAATTTGTTGATAACCATTATATATGTAAACTCCTCGATATTTATCGAATGGCGACTATTATACATAAGAATTATAAATTTGTCAATATAAAGGGGCAGATAGCGCCATCTTTGTGGGCCCATGGCAAGCTTTGACCAATTACCCACAGATGGCGGCCGTGACATTATTAGAGCAAAAAATCTATAGTATTATGCCACTTTTGTTTGACATGGTTAATAGAGATAAGCATAAGCGGTATAGCCACATTTTTGGTTACGGTTACAATTCTTCTGCCGACAGAGTGAGAATTTTTTGTGACAAACACTGATTGAACACATTTTTTAATTACTGTAGGGTTTCGCCTTGTGTTAATAAGTTCGCGTTCCGGTGGGTGGAGTTGCGATCTGGCGTACATTCATCCGTTCGCGTACGAAAGGAGAGAAATGCACAAGTGGTTACTAACGTTGGCTGCTGGCTTCGGGGCCGCGGCTATTATGGGTGGGACTGCTCTGGCTAGTGATGGCAGTGCCATGGCTTCGCAGCCCAACAAGGCTGCTCCCCCGCCTAAGACGTACGTGGTGCAGGCCGGGGATAACCTGTCGACGATTGCACAAGGCCAGCAGTTAGAGAGCTGGCGGCCGTTGTGGAATGCCAATCCGGACATCCAAGATCCGGACCTGATCTTCGCCGACCAGAAGCTGGTGGTGCCGAGCGGCCCCACGACGGACCGGCCGCTGCCGGCGGATATGACGGCGCTGCCGCCGCGGACCTATGCGCCGCAGGGCGGGCAGATCGAGCCGGCGCATAATGAGGCTGTGTCGTCCGCAGCACCGGCGAACAATGCGGGCGGGGCCGGCGGTTTGCTTGCGCGCATCCGAGCGCGAGAATCGGGCGGTAATTATGCCACCAACACCGGCAACGGCTTTTACGGCGCCTACCAGTTTACGCTGGATACCTGGCAGAGCGTTGGCGGCATCGGATTGCCGTCGAACGCTACTCCGGCCGAGCAGGACATGCGAGCGCAGATGCTCTTTAATGAGCGCGGGTGCAATCCGTGGCCGAATACTTGCTACTAGCGCATTAGCGAAAAATAACGAGCCTCCTTCTCTCAGGAGCGCAAGAATAGGGTGTTTTTCACCCTATTTTTGCGCACGCGGACGAATTTTAAGGTGAAAAAGGCCTTAATTACGTGGGTTTAATTGGCGGACGGCGGATTGAAAGGCATCGCCGCGCTCGTAGTAGTTTTTGAATTGGTTGTAGCTCGGCGAACCGCTGGCCAGTAGGCAGATCCGGCCGGGAGCGGTGCACTCGGCGGCGTAAGCCACGGCGGCGGGCATGGATGCGGTTTCGAAGTAGTCTTTCGGCTGGTGGTGGCCGGCGCCCCGCTCGGTGGCGTGCTTGATTTTGGCGCCTGTGTGGGGGAACAGGATAACGTGGCGGATTAGTGAGGCGGCCAAGGCGCGGCCGAGCTCGGTGAAATCGTAGTCGCGGTCGAGGCCGCCGACGATGATGGTGTCGACGCGGTCGCCGAGGGCCTGCAGGGCCGCGACGGTGGACTGCGGGGTGGTGGCGGCGGAGTCGTCGACCCACTCGATGCCGGCGATAAGGCCGAGTGATTGCTGACGGTGCGGTAGCGTACCGGCGTGCTCCAGGGCGGCAATGGCGGCAGCCTCGGGCACGCCGCACTCGCGGGCCACCAGGACGGCGGCGGCTAGGTTCGAGGGATTGGGCAGGCCACGTAGGGCGGCCGGGGCGCTGGCGGCGGTGAAAGCCACCTGGCGGCCAGGGCCAGCTGCGGCGATCTGCTGGCACTCGGGGTACTCAGAGTTGTAGAACACGACGTCAGAGGATTGCTGGAACTTTGTGATGTGCGATTTGGCTTCAAGATAGGCAGCGAGCGAGCCATGGTAGTCGGTGTGGTCGGGGAAAAATGAGGTTACCACGGCGATATGCGGGCTGGTGCGTAGGGTTTCGAGCTGGTAGCTCGACAGCTCTAGTACAAAATAGCTGCCGGGTTTGGCTAGTGGCAGCGCGTTGAGCATCGGCTCGCCAATGTTACCGGCCAGGTGCACGTCCTTGCCGGCAGCTTCGAGGGCGCGGTAAACCAGGTAAGAGGTAGTGCTTTTACCTTTGGTGCCCGTGACGCCGATTACGGTAGCGCCGGCGGGCAGCGAATCGAGGAAGAGCTGGGTGCCGCTAGTGGCCGCGGCCGGCCCGCTAGGGCGCCACTTGATGCCTGGCGATTTAATGATGGCGTCGAAGCGGTCGAGCTTGTCTAGGTAGTTCGGGCCCGTGATGAGCTCGGCTCCATGCTTGGGCTGGGTGTCTGGGTTGGCGTCGGCCACCACTATGTTGGCGTCCGGGGCATACTCGCGCAGCGCCTGATGGCTGGCCTGACCTTCGCGTCCGTAGCCTAAAATGCACACGTTTTGGCCGTTTAGCTCATGAATGTTCACTCCACTCCCCCTTTGGTTAGCAGGCTCTCCACGATAGCTGGCGCCAGTTTGTAGTCGGGGGTCATGAGAATGAGTACGAGACGGTCGGGGTCGGAAATTTTAACCTCCTCGAGGAAGGCCGTGATTACCGGGGTGCCGGTGAAACCCGGTTGGTTTTGGGCCAAATAGCAGGCGGCCTGGGCCTCTTCGGGCGTCCCGACACATTCAAACGGCTTGAAGCCTTCGGTACCCCACAGCTGGCGGTACAGGGGTAGCAAAGCCGCGTCTTCGAACAGATTGTGGCCGAACATCTCCACCACGGTGTCGGCCGGCAGAAAGGCGGCCATGAGAGCGAAGGTGAAGGCGCATTTGGGGCAGTGACCGCACCAGCGCGGTTGGCCTGGGTCTCGCTCCACCAGCCGCCAGTTGAGGTTGCAGCTGGTGGCTTGATTGAAGTACTCGGGGTAGCGGGTAAAGATTTTGGCGATGTGGAGTTCGCTTAAAGGCCGGACCACGTTGAGGTACTGCACTTCGGGGGTAACGTAAGCCGCGGCGTACTTCCGGAGCGCTTGCTCGGCTTCGAGCGATTTACTCCATTGGTGGTTAACTTCCATACCCAGGTAATCGACATTGCCGTAGCTCGAACTGCGCTCGCTCGGGAAGAAGACGCTGTCGAAGCCGGCCAGCAGGCTCACCGCTAGGCTAAGAAACGACAAGTGGGCTGTGATGGGCACGTGGCCCCGGTAGGCATCGGGCAGATCACCGGCCAGCAGCTTAGGATCGATGGCGCGCTCAACCTCAATGAGCGGCAGGCCGGC
>Ga0070658_10001987_pt1 | contig 17183 bp, 17 predicted proteins | sample KBSC13metaG_FD_64664 | JGI IMG/M metagenome (GOLD analysis project Ga0070658, IMG submission 64664) | Corn rhizosphere microbial communities from Kellogg Biological Station, Michigan, USA - KBS C1-3 metaG | ecosystem: Host-associated > Plants > Roots > Rhizosphere > Soil ...
GTGCAGCGGATGGACAACGTCGGGATCGTCGTCGAGGACCTGCCGAGGATGATCGCGTTCCTCACCGAGCTCGGCCTGGAGCTCGAGGGCCAGATGACCGTGCAGGGACCGTGGGTCGACGGCTGCATCGGCCTGGACGACGCGGTGTCTGACATCGCGATGATGCGCACGCCGGACGGCCACGGCTGCCTGGAGCTGTCCACCTTCCGCAACCCGGTGCCCGCGGGCCCTCCGGAGCCCCGCCCGGTCAACTCCTTCGGCTACCTGCGCGTGATGTTCGCCGTCGACGACCTGGACGACACACTGGCCCGGTTGAAGCCGTACGGCTGCGAGGTCGTCCGCGAGGTCGTGCAGTACGAGGACGTCTTCCGGCTCTGCTACGTCCGCGGCCCGGAGGGCATCCTGCTCGGACTGGCCGAGGAGCTCGCCAAGAGCTGACTCAGAGACTGACTCAGAAGCTGACGTCCGCCGTCGGCACGGTCCTGCCCGTACGTCCGGGCGCCGCCATCCCGTCCCAGTAGAGGTTGGTGTGCCGGATGACGTCCTCGGGCGCCGGCACGCCCCACGCCGTGCAGTCCTCGGTCGTGTGGGCGTCCTCGACCAGCGTGACGTCGTAGCCGCGGGTGAACCCGCCGTGGATGGTCGACCGGATGCACGCGTCGCTCTGCGCGCCCGTCACGACGAGGTGCCCGACCCCGAGCTCCGCGAGCAGGTCCTCGAGCGGCGTGTCCTCGAAGGAGTCGCCGTAGCGCTTGTGCACGACGGGCTCCCCCGCGGCGATGACGAGCTCGTCCACGTACGTCCACTGCGGGCTCCCCACCGGCAGCTCGTCGCTGCTGTGCTGCACCCACACCACCGGCACGCTCTCGTCGCGTGCCCGCTCGACGAGCGCGGCGATGTTGGCGACGACCTCGTCGCGTCGTGGGCTGCCGTTGTCGTTGACGACCCCCTTCTGCACGTCGATCACGAGCAGGGCGGTCCGGTCGCGTCCAGGCAGTGTGCTCACGCACCTGACAGTATGCGGAGGTACCGACGGGACAAGGGGGTCAGGTGGCGCAGGGCACGAGGCGAGCCCCGCTCGTCGTGGCGGCGGTCGTGGGGATCGCGCTCATCGTCGGGGTGAAGCTGCTCGCCGGCGGGGGCGGAGGCAGCGGGGGCGGCGGCGGGTCGGGGGCGAGCGCGCTGCCCCTGTCGAAGAGCTGCACCACGGTGCACCTGACGGCCTCCTCGGAGAAGGCGGCGCTGCTCACCGAGATCGCGAAGGGCTGGAACGGCACGAAGGTCGACGGCCAGTGCGCGCAGGTGTCCGTGGTCAGCAAGGCGAGCGGAGGGGCGGCCGACGCCCTGGCGCGCGGCTGGGACGAGTCCGTCGACGGGCCCCGACCCGACGTCTGGTCTCCCGCGTCCTCGTCCTGGACGCAGCTGCTGCGGTACAAGACCAGCGCTCTCGACAAGCCCGACCTCATCGGCGACGGGACCCTGCCCTCGATCGCCAACACGCCGCTCGTCATCGCGATGCCGAAGCCCATGGCCGTCGCCCTCGGCTGGCCGAAGAAGGCGCTCGGCTGGGGCGACGTCTACCGGCTCGCGCAGGACCCCGAGGGCTGGAAGAGCGTCGGGCAGCCCTACGGCGCCTTCACGCTCGGCAAGACCAACCCCAACTACTCGACCTCGGGGCTCAACGCGACGATCGGCACCTACGTCGCCGCCACCGGCACCTCCAGCGACCTGACCCTTGCGAACCTCGCTGACCCCAAGGTGCAGGCGTACGCCAAGGCGGTCGAGCGCGCGGTCGTGCACTACGGCGACACGACGCTGACCTTCCTGTCGAACCTGCAGAAGGCCGACGACCGTGGAGCCGGGCTCGCCTACATCAGCGCGGTCGCGGTCGAGGAGAAGTCGGTCTGGGACTACAACCAGGGCAACCCGACCGGGGACCCGGCGACCCTCGGCAAGCACGCGAAGCCGCACACGCCGCTCGTCGCCATCTACCCGAAGGAGGGGACGCTGCTGTCGGACTCCCCCTACGCGGTCCTCAAGGCCGACTGGGTGACCGACAAGGTGCGAGCCGCGGCGAACGCGTTCCTCAAGGAGCTGCAGAGCACGAAGGCGCAGGACCGCTTCCGGCAGGCGGCCTTCCGTGACAGCAGCGACAAGCCGGGCGACCTGATCACCCAGGACAACGGGCTGCTGCCGAGCGAGCCCAAGCTCGTGCTGACTCCCCCGGCGCCCAAGGTGCTCGCCCAGGTCGAGAGCCTCTGGAACCAGCAGCGCAAGCCGGCGAAGGTGCTGCTCGTCATCGACACGTCCGGGTCCATGGGTGACGACGCCGGCAACGGCAGCAGCAAGCTCGACACCGCGAAGGCTGCAGCGCTCAAGGCCCTCGACCAGTTCGGTCCGAACGACCAGGTCTCGCTGTGGTCGTTCTCCTCGCGGCTCGGCAACGACGCGCGGCCCTACCGCCCGCTGGTCGACTTCGGCCGGATCGGGACCGTCAAGGGACAGCTGCGGGCGGCGATCTCGGCGCTCAGCCCGAACGGCGGCACCGCCCTGTACACCTCGGCCGACGCGGCGTACCGCGAGATGTCCAGCAGCGTCTCGCCCGACTACATCAGCGCGGTGGTGTTCCTCACCGACGGGCGCAACGAGGACAGCAACAACAACCTGCAGGGGCTGCTGAGCGACCTCTCCCCCGAGGACACGTCGAAGTCGGTCCGGTTCTTCCCGATCGGCTACGGCCGCGACGCCGACCTGCCCACGCTGTCCAAGATCGCCGAGGCGGCCCGTGGCGCCTCCTACAACGCGTCGGACCCGGCGACCATCGACAAGGTCTTCACGTCGGTGCTGTCGAACTTCTGATGAGCCGCTTCACCGACGAGCTGAAGGACCCGTGGGGTCCGCTGTTCGGGATCATCGCGGGCGGTGTCGCCGGCATCGGCCTGGGGGTCGTCGCCCCGGTGGCCGCCGGCATCGGGCTGGCCGTCTACGGCGTCAAGGTCGCCGTCGGCCTGGCCGGCAGCGCTGGGCCGCCGCGGCTCCCTTCGCCGGTGCGGCCGCGCTACGGCACGCCCGCGTTCGACTGGCTCAAGCGGGCCGAGGCCGCGACCAAGAGTCTGGAGGACATGGCCTCCCAGGCCGGCCGGACGACCGCCACGGACGTCGCCGTCCGCGGCGCCGCCGAGCAGGCCCGCGGCATCCTCGACGACATGCAGCGGCTGGGCGGCCAGTCGGCCGCGGTGATGGCCGCGATGAGCCGCGTCAACGTCGCGGGTCTCGACGACGAGCTGGCGCAGCTGCAGACCGCGGCCTCGCAGAACCCCGGCGACGCCAACGCCCAGGCCTCCTACCAGGCCGTGCGCGACCGGGCCGCCGTGCGCGACCGGCTCCAGCAGGTCGGGACCGCGATCGACGGGCGCCTCCAGGCCTCGGCCCTCGGACTGGAGGGCCTCGTCGCGCGGGTCGCCGAGCTGTCGGCCACCGCGAACGACGTCGGACAGGTCGACCCGACCCCGCAGGACCTGGCGCGCATCACCACCGAGCTCGACGGGTTGCGCCTCGGACTCGCCGACGCGGCCAAGGTCGCGACGCAGGCGCTCGGTGCGGCCGGCTGAGCGTGCGTCCTCTCGCGGTGTTCGACATCGACGGCGTCCTGGCGGACGTCCGGCACCGCGTGCACTTCCTCGAGGGACCGCGCAAGAACTGGGGCGCCTTCTTCCACGCCGCCCCGCACGACGGGCTCCACCGCGAGGGGTACGAGCTCGCGGTCGAGGCGGCGAAGGACTGCGACATCGCCTACGTCACCGGGCGCCCGGAGTGGTGCCGCGACGACACCGAGGAGTGGCTCGAGCGCCAGGGCCTGCCGGACGGCGAGCTGCGCATGCGACGCAACGGCGACCACCGACCGGCCCACGTCGCCAAGCTCCGCCTCCTCGACGCGCTGTCGGAAGGTCGCGTCGTGGCCGTCGTCGTGGATGACGACCTCGACGTCTGCGACGCCTACGAGCAAGCGGGCTACCCGGTGCTCCGAGCCACCTGGGCGCCGCGGTCCGACACGCTCCACCGGGCTCAGGAGGAGGACGGCCGGACCTGAGCGAGCGCCGCGGCCACGGGAGCGGCTTTGGCGTGGGCCTCGCGCACCTCAGCGTCGGGGTCGCTCCCCCAGGTGATCCCGCCGCCCGCCCACAGATGGACCTGGCCGTCGGCCGCCGCGACCGTCCGGATGCTCAACCCGAGGTCGAGCCCGCCCGGCCAGAGGAACCCGAAGGCGCCCATGCTGACCCCTCGCCCGACCGGCTCGAGGTCGCGCAGCAGCTCGCACGCCGCCCGCTTCGGAGCACCGGTGACCGAGCCGCCGGGTGCCAGGGCCTCGAGCACGTCGAGCGTCGTGACACCGGTCTCGAGCACGCCGGCCACTGTCGAGATGGCGTGCCAGAGCCCGGCCCACTCGCTCAGGGTGTAGAGCTCCTCCACCTCGACCGTCCCCGTGCGGGTCACCCGCGCCAGGTCGTTGCGCTCGAGGTCGACGATCATCACGTGCTCGGCGCGGTCCTTGCCGCTCGCGAGCAGCTCGGCGCGGTCGCGCGCGGTGCCCTTGATCGGCTCCGTGGTCACACGCGTGCCGTCCACCCGCACGAGCTGCTCGGGCGAGGCGGACCCCACTGCCCAGCCGTCCCCGGCGAGCACACCCGCGTAGCGGTAGGGGCGGCTGGCGACCGCCGCGGCGAGTGCCCGGGGGTCTCCCGTGAAGGGGGCGACGCGGTGCCCGACGACGTTGGCCTGGTAGACGTCGCCCCGCGCAATGGCTCGCCGGACCAGGCGCACGGCCTCGGCGTGCTCGCCGTCCGTCCAGCTGGTGCGCCAGTCGCCGAGGGTCGCTGGTGCGGGTGGTGCGGCGGGCTGCGTACCCCTCTCGTAGGCCACCGCGACGACCTCGGGCACCGCGACCGGGCTGCTCTGTCCCGCGGGCAGGCCGGCGAGTCGAGCGCAGCCGACCGCGCCGAGGAGCAGGGCAACAGCCGTGCTCCCCTGATGACCGGCCGGCTCGCCGGCGAGGCCGTGCTGGTCGAGGAACCCCCGAAGCTGTGCCGGGTCGTCGGTCTCGAGCCGGTCGACCTCCCGCAGACTGCCGCGCCAGGCGGGCGGCACGGCAGGAGGGGAATCCACAGCGTTACCCAAAGCGCCTGCGAAGCGATGTCTTCAGTGGGACGGTGTGACGACCGACACAAAGAAGACGGCTCACAACCCAGGCAGGAACACCGCTCCCTGCATCGAAGGTCCCCCAGAACCGGCAAACCCGGTGATCCCGAAGACGAGACGAAGAAGACGCACGATGAAGTGCCATCACGTCCCCACTTGCCCCCCGGCGGACGCCGCCGATCACGACGCGGCCCGCGTCGTCAGCGCGCACCCCGAGCAGGGCTGGAACCTCCTCTGCAACGGCGTCGTCCTCTTCGACGACACCGGCGAGCTGCTCCCCGACCGCCGGGTCGTGGCACCGCACCGCCCCCGCTGCCTCAAGGTCGCTTAGCCCTCAGGACAGCTCGTCGATCGGCGGGCACGAGCAGACCAGGTTGCGGTCGCCGTACGCCCCGTCGATCCGCCGCACGGGCGGCCAGTACTTCGTCGCCCTGACGACACCGGCGGGGTACGCCGCACGCTCCCGCTCGTAGGGCAGGTCCCCGATCACGCTCGCCGCCGTGTGCGGCGCGCCGGCCAGGATCGCGCGGCCCTCGCCGTCGACGTCGTCGATCTCGGCGCGGATCGCGATCATCGCCTCGCAGAACCGGTCGATCTCCGCGAGGTCCTCGGACTCCGTCGGCTCGATCATGAGCGTGCCGGCGACCGGGAAGCTCATCGTCGGGGCGTGGAACCCGTAGTCGATGAGGCGCTTGGCGACGTCGTCCACGCTCACGCCGGTCTCCTTGGTGATCTGCCGGAGGTCGACGATGCACTCGTGCGCGACCAGGCCGCCGCGGCCGGTGTAGAGCACCGGGAAGTGCGGCTGCAGGCGGGCGGCGATGTAGTTGGCGGACAGCACGGCGACCTGCGTCGCGCGGGTCAACCCCTCGCCGCCCATCATCCGGACGTAGGCCCAGCTGATCGGCAGGATCCCCGCGCTGCCGTAGGGCGCGGCGCTGACCGGGCCCGGCCCCGTCTCCGGACCGCACTCGCTGTTCAGCGGGTGGTTGGGGAGGTACGGGGCGAGGTGGCTGCGCACGGCGACGGGACCCACGCCGGGGCCGCCGCCACCGTGCGGGATGCAGAAGGTCTTGTGGAGGTTGAGGTGGCTGACGTCCGCGCCGAACTTCCCTGGACGCGCCAGGCCGACGAGCGCGTTGAGGTTCGCGCCGTCGACGTACACCTGGCCGCCCGCGTCGTGGACGAGGCCGCAGATCTCGGTCACCTGCTGCTCGAACACGCCGTGCGTGCTGGGGTAGGTGATCATGATCGCGGCGAGGTCGTCCCGGTGCTCGGCGATCTTGGCCTTGAGGTCCTCGACGTCCACGTCGCCGCCCGGTGCGGTGCCGACGACGACCACCTTCAGCCCGGCCATGACCGCGCTGGCGGCGTTCGTCCCGTGCGCGGACGCAGGGATGAGGCAGACGTCGCGCTCGGAGTGGCCGTTCGCGCGGTGGTACTCATGGATCGCCAGCAGGCCCGCGAGCTCCCCTTGCGAGCCGGCGTTGGGCTGCAGCGACACGGCGTCGTAGCCGGTGATCTCGCACAGCCAGCGCTCGAGGTCGGTGACGAGCGTGCGGTAACCGCGGGCGTGCTGGGTAGGCGTGAACGGGTGCAGGCCGCCGAACTCCGGCCAGGTCACGGGCTCCATCTCCGTGGTCGCGTTGAGCTTCATCGTGCAGGAGCCCAGGGGGATCATGGAGCGGTCGAGCGCCAGGTCCTTGTCGGCCAGCCGCCGCAGGTAGCGCAGCAGCGCGGTCTCGCTGTGGTGGGTGCGGAAGACCTCGTGCGTGAGGAACGGGCTGGTACGAAGGAGCTCCGAGGGCAGTCCGCTCTCGATGGTCGCGTCCAGGGCGTCCCAGTCCTGCCGCTGGACACCGAAGGCGTCGGTGACCAGGTCCAGGTGTGCCCGGGTCGTGGTCTCGTCCGTGCTGATGCTGATGCTGGTGCCGTCACGGTGCAGGTCGACACCCGCCTTGCGGGCCCTCTCGACGACCTCCTCGGCATCGGCACGTTCGACGGTCACGGTGTCGAAGAAGGCGCCGGTGGCGCCGAGCGCCTGGCCGAGCAGGGTCGCGTAGCGATGGGTGCGGCGGGCGATCGTGGTGAGGCCCTCCGGGCCGTGCCAGACCGCGTACATCCCGGCGATGACGGCGAGCAGCACCTGGGCGGTGCAGATGTTCGACGTCGCCTTCTCGCGGCGGATGTGCTGCTCGCGCGTCTGGAGGGCGAGCCGGTAGGCCTTGGAGCCGTCGGCGTCGACGGACACCCCGACGAGCCGGCCCGGGATCGCGCGCTCGAGGCCGGCGCGCACGGCCATGTAGCCGGCGTGCGGGCCGCCGTATCCCAGGGGCACGCCGAACCGCTGGCTCGTGCCGACGGCGACGTCCGCACCGGCGTCGCCGGGGCTCTCGAGCAGCGTCAGGGCGAGCAGGTCGGCCGCGACGACGAGCAGAGCGCCGTTGCTGTGGGCGTGTTCGGCGAGCGGCTTCAGGGCTCTGACCTGGCCCTTTGCCCCCGGGTACTGCACGAGGAGACCGAAGATGTTGCTAGGAAGACTTGTCGTCGTGTCGACTTCCACGACCTCGATGCCGAGCGGCAGCGCGCGAGTCCGCACGACGGCCTTGGTCTGGGGGAGGCAGTCGACGTCGACCGCGAAGAGCGCGTCCGGCGCGGCCTTCGACTGACGGCGAGCGAGCGTCATCGCCTCGGCTGCGGCGGTCGCCTCGTCGAGCAGGCTCGCGTTGGAGGTCGGCAGGCCGGTGAGGTCACCGATCATCGTCTGGAAGTTGAGCAGGGCCTCGAGCCGGCCCTGGCTGATCTCCGGCTGGTAGGGGGTGTAGGCGGTGTACCAGGCCGGGTTCTCCAGCACGTTGCGCAGGACCACCGGCGGCGTGATCGTGTTGTAGTAGCCGAGCCCGATCATCGGGACCTGCACGGTGTTCTGCCCGGCGAGCACCCGCAGCTCGGCGAGGGCCTCCTGCTCGGAGGCTGCAGCGGGCAGGTCGAGCCGCTCCGTGGCGCGGATCGCCTGGGGCACGGCCGTGCGGGCCAGGTCCTCCAGGCTGCCGTGGCCGACGACCGCCAGCATCTTGGCGATCTCGTCCTCGGACGGGCCGATGTGGCGCGAGGAGAACGGGGCCGCGGACTCGAGGTCCTTCAAGGACATGGCTGACCTTCCGGAGGGCACGCTGACGCAAGGGTCTGCTGGGTGGTGGCCCTCCCCCTCTGTCATGGAGCCTGAGAGCTTCGCCCGCTGCCACGGGCTTGCACCGTCGGCGTCCGGGTTCGCTGCCACGAGCCCGGAGCTTTCCAGAGGCGCCTACCCCCTGCGGTCCGGTGGCCTGAGAGGTTGGTGGGGAGGAGATGCTCCTTCGGCGCCCGGCGCTGGCTGCGCAGGGACTCTCCCGCGTGAGGTGATCGGCAGGAACGACGCTAGCAGCGGGACGCGCAGGGGTCACTCGTCAGAGCCGTGTGACTCGCGTCCATTTCTGCCGGCGACCGGCGCTGTTCTCGAGGACGTCGCGGTCAGGCGCTGGTGCGGCGCTTGCGCCGACTGGCGAGCTCGTCGTGCGGGTGCTCCTCGGCCGCAGCGTCCGCGTCGCGATGAGCCCGCTCTCCCGGCAGCTGCGCCAGGGTGCCCTCGACGTCGCGCACCTGCCGGCCGACGGCGATGGCGAAGACCGCCTGACCCCCCTGGAGCAGGTCGACCATCTCGTCCGTGCTCGTGCACTCGTAGACGGTGGTGCCGTCGCTGATCAGCGTGACTTGAGCGAGGTCGTCCACGCCGCGGTGGCGCAGCGTGCTGATGGCGGTCCGGATGTTGGGCAGCGAGACTCCGGCGTCGAGCAGCTTCTTGACGACCTTGAGGACGAGGATGTCCCGGAACGCGTAGAGCCGCTGGGTTCCCGAGCCGCTGGCCTCCCGGACGCTCGGCTCCACGAGACCGGTACGCGCCCAGTAGTCGAGCTGGCGGTACGTGATGCCCGCGGCGCTGCACGCGGTAGGACCGCGGTAGCCGATGTCCTCGATCACGAGCCCCTCGGGACGGTCCTCCGCAGGCAGCTCGTCGAAGAGCGTGCCTTGCAGGGTGATGGGTCCGGGCTCGTGCGCGTCCACCGGGTGCTCCGCTCTCGTCGTGCCGGCTGTCGGGCTGCCGTGCGGGCACGTTAAGAACCCTCAACCTCAGGGTCAACGACCTGCACGGCGCGTCTCAACTCTCGACCTCGAGTCGAGGTTCAGGGTCAGGCGTCCTTCTCGAAGTCCTCCGGGGAGATCGTGTCCAGGAACTCACGGAAGCGCTCGACCTCGTCCTCCTGCTCGTCCGGAATGGCGATGCCCGCCTCAGCGAGGACCGCCTCCTCCCCGCGGATGACCGTCCCCGTCCGCATGGCCAGGGCGATGGCGTCGCTGGGACGGGCGCTCACCGTCACCCCGCCGTCGAAGGAGAGCTCGGCGTAGAAGACGCCGTCCCGGAGGTCGTTGATCGTCACGGCCTGCAGCGGCCGGTCCAGCGCCTCGAGCAGGTCCTTGAGCAGGTCGTGGGTCATGGGGCGCTGCGTGACGATCCCCTGCTGGGCGAACGCGATGGCGGTCGCCTCCACCGCGCCGATCCAGATGGGCAGGTAGCGGTCGCCACCCGCCTCCTTGAGCAGCACGATCGGCTGCTGGCTCGGCAGCTCGACCCGAACGCCCACCACGGTCAGCTCAGCGGTCCTGGTGCCGTCGGGCTCGCTCATGCCCCGACAGTACTCCGCCGGCCGAGGAACGTCAGCGGTGTGGTTCGGGCGGGGGCTAGCGCCGCATGCCGGGGGCGAGGCCGGCCTTGACCAGCGTCGCGTGCAGCTTGACGGACAGCGCCGCCAGCTCGCGGGCGACCTCCTCCGCCCGTGCCCGCGCCTCCGGGTTGCGCTGGCGCACGAGCGGCGTGACGACCTGCTCGACGAGGCCGATCTCGCGCTCCGCCGCCGACTTGAACGGGCGCAGGTGTCGCGCCTCGATGCCGAAGCGGGCCATCTCGGCCACGGTCTTGGCGACGACCAGGGCGTCTCCGTCGTAGTGGCTGCTGCCCGATCGCGGGCTCACCAGCCCGAACTGCTCCAGCTGCTGCAGCTGCTCCGGCTCGAGCCCGGCGGCGTCGAGCAGCTCGCGTCGCGAGAGCCGCACCTCGCTGGCGTCGGGCCGGAACGCGTCGGGACCCGGCATGCCCTCGGCCGCGACGAGGGCGCGCGGGACCTTCGGGCCGGTCTGGCCGGACGACGGCGGCTCGAGCCCACGGTCGATGGCGTCGAGGTGCTCCTTGATGACCCGCAGCGGCAGGTAGTGGTCGCGCTGACTGGTGAGGACGTAGCGCAGCCGGCTCAGGTCCTCGCGGGAGAACTTCCGGTAGCCCGACGCGGTGCGCTCCGGCTTGATGAGCCCCTCGTCCTCGAGGAAGCGGATCTTGGAGATGGTGACGTCCGGGTACTCCGGGCGCAGCTGGGTGAGGACCTCGCCGATGCTCATGAAGGCGCGCGAGGGGGCGCCGGCGGGAACGGTCACGTCAGCTCCCCTCCTCGCCGTGGCGCGACGCGGTCAGGAAGACCAACCGGTACTTGCCGATCTGCACCTCGTCGCCGCCGGCGAGCGTGGCGACGTCGATGCGCTCGCGGTTGAGGTAGGTGCCGTTGAGGCTGCCCACGTCACGCACGACGAAGGCCCCGCCCTCGCGCAGGAACTCGGCGTGCCGCCGGGAGACCGTCACATCGTCGAGGAAGATGTCGCTGTCCGGGTGCCGGCCCGCCGTCGTCACGTCCGCGTCGAGCAGGAAGCGGGACCCAGCGTTCGGCCCGCGCTTGACCACGAGCAGGGCAGAGCCAGGAGGCAGGGACTCGGCAACGCCGGAGGCCTGCTCCTCGTCGGGCACCGCGGCGGCCTCGCTGCTGGTCTCGCTGCTGGCCTCGGCACCGGTCTCCAGGGCCCCCTCGAGCGCGGCCAGGGAGATGGTCGACGTGCTGTCGCTCCCGGTCTCGGGCGCGGAGCGCCCGGTGGGCGTCCCGCAGCGCGCGCAGAAGCGGCTGTCGTCGGGGTTCTGCTGGCCGCACTGCGTGCAGAACACGCTCTCACCGCCTTCTCGGGTGCCGGGCACGAACGCCGGTCGTGTGAGGGCAGACGGGCGCTGCCGGAAACCTAGTCGCTGCTCCCGCCCAGGGTCAACCCGGGGTCGACGGTGAGGGTTCACTCATGTCTCGACTCGAGGTCGAGACATTGTCAGGGGGCGGTGTGCGCCTCATAGGCAGCCGCGTCGAGCAACCCCGACAGTGCGCTGTCGACGCCGCCGGACGGGCTGATCTCGACCATCCAGCCCTCGCCGTAGGGGTCGCTGTTGACGAGCTCCGGGTTGGCGTCTAGGGCCTCGTTGCGTGCCATGACGGTGCCGGCGACCGGCGCGTAGATGTCGGAGACGCTCTTGGTCGACTCCACCTCGCCCATGGTCTGGCCGGCCCCGACCTCTGTGCCGACGGCGGGCAGGGTGACGAACACGATGTCCCCCAGGGCCTCCTGGGCGTAATCCGTGATGCCGATGCGGACGGCGTCACCCACCGCCTTCACCCACTCGTGCTCGGCGGTGTACGACAGGTCGGCGGGGTTCAACGCAAGGCCTCGGCTCTCTTATGGCTATCGGGCGGGCGGCTCTCGGAGAGGCTCCCGGGTGGCTCGGAGTCAGTCCGGGCGAGCGTAGTGAGGCGCCGCGAGCGCTCGCAAGGCGCCCACCCGCAGTCGGTCGCTGCGGGTGACCTGCGCGACGCCGCCCTGCTGCTGCACGGCGTCCTCGACGCCGCCCGGGATGGCCATCGCGCCGGCGAGCGTGCCCGGATCCCCCAGGGCGGTGAAGCGGAAGGGCGCCACGAGGTGCGTCCCGTCTACCGAGACCCCGGTGTCCTCGTCGGTGAACGACGACTGGGCCACGAGCCGGACGGCCCGGACGCCGCCTGAGGCGCCGGTCCCCTCGAACTCCACGGCCTCCGCGCCGGCGTTGCGCAGCTCCTCGAGGACGTCGAGCAGGACCGAGGCGCTGACCTCGTCCTTCGGGTCGGTGATGCGCACCTGAATGCCGGGCCCGACGGCGGCGACGGTGCCGGCCAGCACCCCGAGCTCCTCCGTGCGCTTGCGCGCCTCCGACAGGGCGGCCTCGGTGGCTCCCGTACCGGTGCTGAGGCGCTGCTGCGTCTGGGTGAGCGAGGAGATCTCCTGGCGCAACCGGTCGCCGCGGTTGGTGAGCTCGTCGAGGATCTGCACGAGGTCCTCCTGGCGGGCGTTGGCGAGCACGCCGGTCTTCTGGGTGGAGCGGACCTGCACGACGAGCGCGAAGCCGAGCACCAGCAGCAGCAGCGCGACGAGCAGGTCGACGCGCCGGGTGCGGGGCCGCAGCAGCGACCGGAGCCTGCTCACGCGCGGAACAGGTGGCGGCGGATCGCGGCCGCGTTGGTGAAGATGCGGATCCCGAGCACGACCACCACGCCTGTCGACAGCTGCCCGCCGACGCCGAGCTGGTCGCCGAGGAAGACGACGAGGGCCGCGACCAGGACGTTGCTCACGAACGAGACGACGAACACCCGGTCGTCGAAGATCCCGTCCAGCTGGGCGCGCACCGCCCCGAAGACGGCGTCGAGGGCGGCCACCACGGCGATCGGCAGGTACGGCTGCAGCGCATCCGGCACCGTCGGGTGCAGGACGAGCCCGAGGACCACACCGAGGGCGAGTGCCAGAGCGGGGATCACGACGGGCCTCCGGACGTCACGGCCTGCGAGCTGTGCAGCTCGAGGGGGGCAGCAGCCGGCAGCGCCAGGTGCTTCGCGCGTCGGGTGCCGAAACCCAGCCCGTACAGCGAGGTGTAGGTGACGAAGCGCCGCGCGGTGGCGCTGTCGGCGAACGCCGGCTCCATCGCGTCGACGTCGCCGATCGCCGAGATCCGGTAGGGCGGCGACAGCGGGCGGAAGTCGACGAGCACGGCCTCCCCCGCGGACCGGATCGCGGTGAGGGCCGTGAGCCGCTGCCCGTTGATGCTCACCGCCTCCGCTCCGGCCGCCCAGAGCGCGTTCACGACGTCCTGCACGTCCCGGTCGTAGATCCGGCCGTCGCCGAGCTGCCCCCCACGCCCGTTGCCGCCTCCCGAGGCCGCGTCGGAGGCGTCGTCGAGCGTCACGACGAGTCCGGGCCCGCTGACCGGCGTCTGCCCGGTCGCCGCCTCCAGCGCCGAGACCCGCGCGCTCAGCTGCCGGCCGAGAGCCCCGTCGCCGAGCACGGTGTCCCGCGTGCCCGCCACGCGCGTGCGCAGGGCGTCGAGCTCGCGTACCAAGGCGTCGGTCTGGGCCGTCTGCTCGCGGACGTCGGCCACCAGGCGGGCACGGGCGCCGTCGGCCGCGTGCGCAGAACGGCGCACCTGCGCCGAGGCGACTCCCGTCCCGAGACCGACGACGAGGAGCAGGACCACCGCCAGCCTGGGGCTCGCGGCCCGGGCCGCCGGCTCGCTCCCCTGCTCCGCCTTGCGGCGCGCCGCCTCGCCGTACGCCGGGTCGAGGGCCTCACCCGTTGTGTCGACAAGCAGACTCATCGATCCGTCGACGCGATGGGGCGGCTCAGCCATAGGTCCATCCTGCCCCACGCTCACCCGAGTCGTCCGAAGGCAGATCACCCGGCCCGGTCGCGGGAGCGGCGTCCTCCACGAGCGCCGCCCACTGGGTCAGCAGGGCGCCGGCGCGCACCGCGTCCGCCCCCTCGGCCCAGAGGTGCGTCACCGCCTGCGTGGGGTCGGGCAAGACCAGCGCCCAGCTCCCGTCGGGCTCGACCACCCGTACCCCGTCGGTGGTGTCCAGCTCGCGGCTGCCCGCGGCCTCGACGACCCGGCGCATCACCGTGCCCTTCGCGGACCACGGCGTGGCCACCGACCTCCGGACGACGTGGGCCTGCGGGATGCGCGCATCGATCTGGCTCAGGCTCAGCTGTGTGCGAGCCACGAGGCCCACCAGCGCCGCGAACGCCGCGATCGCGTCCACGGCCGTGCTGAACTCGGGGACCACGAAGCCTCCGCGGCCGTCGCCGGCGAAGACGACCCCCGGCTCCCCGGCCCGGGACGACAGGTCACCGGCCGAGGTGCTGGTCCAGACGATGTCCGCTCCGTGGAAGCGCGTGACCTGCTCCGCCACGCGCGTCGTCGTGACCGGCAGCGCCATGCTGGCGCCGCGACCGCGCTCGGCGGCGACCAGGTCGAGCAGGACGAGCAGGGCCCGGTCGTCGTGCACGAGCTGCCCGCGGTCGTCGACGAGCGCGAAGCGCTCCCCTACGTGGTCGAAGCGCACCCCGAACGCCGCCCGCGAGCTGGAGACGAGGTCGCCCAGGCGGTGGACCGCCTGCATGTGCACCGCGAGCGTCTCGGTCGTCGTGACGTCGTCGAGACGGTTGTTCACCGTCAGGACGTCCACGCCGAGCCGACCCAGCAGTGTGGGCAGCACGAGCGCAGCCGCGCCGCCCGCGGCGTCGACCACGACCTTGAGCCCCGCCTCGGCCACCCCCCGGGTGTCGATGGCCTGCAGCAGGTCCTGCGAGTACGAGTCGAGCAACCGCGACGGGAAGCTGAGCTCGGCGATCTCTCCGGGGAACGCTCTCCGGAACTCCTGGCGACTGAAGGTCCTCTCCATCCTCCGCTGCAGGGCCTGGTTGACGTCCGCCCCACGGTCGTCCATGAAGACGATGTCGATGGACTGGGCGTCACCTGGGCTCGTGCGCAGCGCGACCCCGCCGGCCGCGGCGCTGCGCCCCGTCTCGTAGCGGGCGACCGGCAGCGGGACGACCTCGAGGTCGACGACGTCGATGGCGGCGCTCGTGAGCGCCGCGATGACCGCGCGCTTGAAGGCACGCGCCGCGCGGGAGGCGTCGCGGCTGGTCGTGACGACCGAGCCCTTCTTGAGGGTCGTCGCGTAGGCCGTCGCCAGGCGCACCACGTACTCGGGGGTGATCTCGACGTTGACGAGGCCGGACACGCCTCGTGGGCCGAAGAGGGCGTTCGATCCCCTGGACTCCCAGATCACGCTCGTGTTGACGACCGCCCCGGCCTCGATCGTCTTGAACGGGTAGACCTTGACGCTGTCGTGGACCAGCGCCTCCTCCTCCACGACGCACTCGTCGCCGATCACGGCGCCCTCGTCGATCCGCGCCCCGCGCATCACGTCGGTGCTCTTCCCGACGACGCACCCGCGCAGGTTCGCGTGCGGCCCGATGAAGGCGTTGTCGTGCACGACGGCCCGGTGCAGGAACGCCCCGCTCTTCACGATGACGTTGTCGCCGAGCACGGTGAACTCGCGGAGCTCCGCGGCGGCCTCGACCTGGGCGTAGTCGCCGACGTACACCGGCCCCTTGATCACCGCGTCCGGATCGACCTCGGCGCCCTCGCCCACCCAAACACCAGGAGCCACTTCGAACGCATCGATCTCGACCTCGACTTGACGGTTGAGCACATCTGCATGAGCACGGAGATAGCTCTCATGCGTCCCAATGTCCTCCCAGTAACCGTCGGCCACATGCCCGTACACCGGCGCGCCTGCGGCGAGCAGCTGGGGGAAGACGTCGGCGGACCAGTCGACCGGCTCACCCCCCGGGACGTACTGGAAGATCTCCGGCTCCATGACGTAGATGCCGGTGTTGACCGTGTCGCTGAACACCTGGCCCCACGTGGGCTTCTCCAGGAACCGCTCGACCCGCTCCTCCTCGTCGGCAATGACGATCCCGAACTCGAGCGGGTTCGGCACGCGCTTCAGGCACACCGTCACGAGGGCTCCGCGCTCGCGGTGGGCCGCGACCAGGGCGCCGAGGTCGATGTCGGTCAGCGCGTCGCCCGAGATGACGACGAAGGCGTCGTCGGACAGGGCCGACTCTGCGTTCTTCACCGACCCGGCGGTTCCGAGCGGGGCTTCCTCAGTCGCGTAGGACAGGTGCATGCCCAGCTCGTCGCCATCGCCGAAGTAGCTGCGGACGAGGGACGCCAGGAACTGGACTGTCACGACCGTCTCGTCGAAGCCGTGCCGGCGGAGCAGCCGCAGGACGTGCTCCATGATCGGCCGGTTGACCACGGGCAGGAGCGGTTTCGGCTGGTTGGCCGTCATCGGACGCAGACGGGTGCCCTCGCCCCCTGCCATCACGACCGCACGCATCCCGCTGCTCCTAGGCGGTGACGCCCATGCCGTGGTCCGCCAGGACGATCTGACGGACCTGGACCACGTACAGGACTCCTGCCCAGAGGTACAACAGGCTTCCCCAGACCGCAAAGGCCCAGCCCACCGGCCGCATCGTGTCGACGAACCAGCCCGCGTTGCCAGGCAGCGCCGCGAGGAGCATCGGGAAGGCGTACAGCAGGTTGAAGGTGGCCGCCTTGCCGAGGAAGTGCACCGGGAGCGGGCCGTACCCGTGCCTCTTCAGGATCGGGAGCGTCGGGACCAGCGCGACGTCACGCCCGACGAGCGCCACCGCCCACCACCAGGGCAGCCCGTCCCGGACGACGAGCGCCACCAGAGTCGAGGCGATGTAGAGGCGGTCGGCCGCCGGGTCCAACAGCTGCCCGAGGCGGCTGAACTGGTTGAACCGGCGGGCGATCTTGCCGTCCAGGTAGTCGGTGATGCCGGCGAACATCAGGATGAAGATCGCCGCGACGTCGTCGTGCGGTCCGAGGACCAGGTAGAGGAAGACCGGCACGCCCAGCAGCCGCAGGGCCGAGAGCGCGTTCGGGACCGTCCAGATGCGGTCCTCGGCAGTCGTCACAGCCACGACCCTAGGGGTTTCGTCCCGCTGCGGATACGACGTCGCGGGGCCTCTTTCGAGACCCCGCGACATGACGTCGGGCTGACAGGATTTGAACCTGCGACCCCTTGACCCCCAGTCAAGTACGCTACCAAACTGCGCCACAGCCCGCGGCCCAGACAATCTAGCGGACAGCGCCCCCGGCGCGGGGCGGCGCCAGCCGGAATTCCGCGTAC
>Ga0070658_10001988_pt1 | contig 17182 bp, 23 predicted proteins | sample KBSC13metaG_FD_64664 | JGI IMG/M metagenome (GOLD analysis project Ga0070658, IMG submission 64664) | Corn rhizosphere microbial communities from Kellogg Biological Station, Michigan, USA - KBS C1-3 metaG | ecosystem: Host-associated > Plants > Roots > Rhizosphere > Soil ...
CGTGCGCATCAACTACTACCCGCCGCGCGGCGACAACAAGGAAGGCTGGGACAACATCGACATCGTCGGGTGGATGGGCTACCCGATGCAGATCAAGGTCAACTTCCTCTGCCGCGATTCCATCCTTGCGGCACCGATCGCGCTCGACCTCGCGCTGTTCAGCGATTTCGCCCAGCGCGCCGGCCTGAAGGGAATCCAGGAGTGGCTCTCCTTCTACTACAAGAGCCCGATGACGGCCGCCGGCCTGCAGCCGGAACATGATCTCTTCATCCAGCAGACGAAGCTCAAGAACACGCTCCGTCACCTGATGGGCGAAGAGCAGATCACCCACCTCGGCCTCGAGTACTACCAGTCGTGATCGTGCGCGCGGGATGGGGGAGGACGGTCTCGCTGGCGGCCCTCGCGATCGGAGCGGTGAGCTGCGGCCCACCGCGCCGGCCCGAGCTTCGGCAGTGCAGTCCGAGCTACTGCTTCACGATCACCTCCGATCCCATCCCGCCGCACGCCCGTGAGGACGTGATGTACACCATCACCGTCAAGGACCGGAAGTCGGACCAGCCGATCGAGACGGGAGAGGGGCGCATCTTCGCCAATACGGCAGAGATGGCGCGCACGTACGACGGGTTCGTCAAGGCGCCCCAGGTAGGTGTCTACTCGGCCAAGCTGAGCTACGTGACATCCGGACAATGGGCGGTCGGCATTCAGTTCCATAGCGACTCCACCAAGCCGCTCGAGAAGACGGAGTGGATGCAGGACGTGCTTCCCGAGCGGAACGGCATTCCCTGAGATGCGTCACTACTATCGCAGCCATACCCAGCCCGCCGACATCCTCGTCCAGGCGGATCGGTTCTTCCCCGAGCTCGGCCTCACGGCCGTCACGACGACCGCGCGGAGCCGCACCTTCAGCGGTCCGCTCGGCGCGCTGAAGGTGAGCGCGCGCGCGGAAGGCGGGCACTACACATTCGTCGAGGCAGTCACGGATCAGGTCGGCGAGAGTCGGCTCGATCGGAACGTGAAGCGCTTCTTCGTCGAGCTGCACCGCGCCGCGGATCCCACGCACGTACCCGAAGCGTCGTACTGATGGCCAGATCCGTCACGTCGCGCGGCGCCGGCACCCGCGCGTCGGGCGCCAGCGCGCCCATCTCGGCTGCTGAGCCGGTCAGCGACGTCTCGCTGACGCGCGAACAGCGCCTCGAGCTCTACTACTGGATGCGTCTCACCCGGTCGCTCGAGGAGCGACTGGTGAACCTCTACCGCCAGACCAAGGTCGTGGGCGGCCTGTTCCGCTCGCTCGGCCAGGAGGCCGACGCGGTGGGCAGCGCGTACGCGCTGCGGAAGGGAGACATCCTTTCGCCGCTCATTCGGAACCTGGGCTCCATGCTGGTAAAGGGTGCCACACCGGTGGAGATCCTCAAGCAGTACATGGCGAAGGCCGATTCACCCACCCGCGGCCGCGAGTTGAACATCCACTTCGGCGACACCGAACGCGGCTTCATCGGCCAGATCTCTCCGCTCGGCGACATGGTCCCGGTGATGGCCGGAGTCACCCTCACTTTCCGGATGCGTGGCGAGGATCGCGTCGGCATGGTCTACGTGGGTGACGGCGCAACGTCCACCGGCGCCTTCCACGAGGGAATCAACCTCGCGGCCGTGCAGCGCTGCCCACTCGTGGTCATCATCGAGAACAACGGCTACGCGTACTCCACACCGACGTCGAAGCAGACGCTCGCGCGCCAGCTCGTGGACAAGGCGCTCGGATACGGCATTCCCGGCGAGCGCGCCGACGGCAACGACGTCATCGCGACGTACGAAGCGACGAAGCGCGCCGTGGATCGCGCGCGGCGTGGTGGCGGTACGTCTATCGTCGAGCTCGTGACCTATCGGCGGAAGGGCCACGCCGAGCACGACAACCAGTCGTACGTGCCGGCAGGTGAAATCGAACGCTGGGAGAGGGAGAACGATCCGATCACGCGCTACCTCGCCCGCCTTGCCGAAGAGGGCGTGACTGACAAGGAGATCGCCGCGATCGACGAGCGGGTGCAGCGCGAGATCGATGAGGCCACCGATATCGCGGAAGCGTCCGGAGTGCCGGAGCCGCTCGATGCGCTGATCGGCGTGTACGCCGATCCACCGGAGGCGGAGCCGCTCTGGTTCCGTGAAGGCAAGCGTGCCGCCGTCGACGTGAACGAGCGCGCCGCGGGGTGGGGCACGTTCGACGCGCCGGCCAGGGGAGGGGAGTGATGGCCGAAATCACCTACCTCGAGGCGATCCGCGAGGCGCTGTTCGAGGAGATGGAGCGCGATCCGAACGTCTTCATGATCGGTGAGGACATCGGCGCGTACGGCGGCGCGTTCAAGGTCACCGATGGCCTGCTGGCGAAGTACGGCGAGTCACGGGTCATCGACTCGCCGATCTCCGAGATCGGCATCGTCGGTGCGGCGGCAGGCGCGGCGCACATGGGCATGCGTCCGGTGGTGGAGATGCAGTTCATTGATTTCATCGCCAACGCGTACGACATGCTCACCAACTACGTGGCGACGGCGCGCTACCGCGCCTTCCTGCCAACGCCGATGGTGGTGCGCGGCCCGAGTGGGGGCTATGTGCGCGGTGGACCATTCCATTCGCAGAATCCGGAGGCGGGGTTCATCCACACGCCCGGGCTGAAGGTGGTCTATCCCAGCACCGCTGAGGACGCGAAGGGGTTGATGAAGTCGGCCATCCGCGACGACGACTGCGTGCTCTTCTTCGAGCACAAGTACCTGTACCGTCGGGTGAAAGGTGAGATGCCGGCGGGCGACCATACCGTGCCGATCGGCAAGGCACGAGTGGCACGTGAGGGACGCGATCTCTCGATCATCACCTACGCCGCTACCGTGTACAAGGCGCTGGAGGCCGCGGAGCAGCTCGAGAAGGAAGACGGGCTCTCGGTGGAAGTGATCGACCTGCGCTCACTCGCGCCGCTGGACGACGACGCCATCATGACGACGGTGAAGAAGACCAACCGTGTCCTCGTGGTGCACGAGGACACGCGCACGGGCGGCATTGCCGGTGAGATCACGGCGCGCATCAGCGAGAGCTGCTTCGAGTGGCTGGACGCGCCCGTGCTTCGCGTGACGGCCCACGACGTGCCGTTGCCATATGCGCCCTCGCTCGAGGACTTCGTGCTGCCGCAGACGCCGGACGTCGTGCTGGCGGCCCGTCGCCTGGCGGCGTACTGACGGTGCGCGACACCGACAACCTCGGTCCCGGCGCGTCGGACGAGACGTCGAGCGGGATCTGGCCTTATCTTGGGGTCGGTTGCATGACGGCGATCGCCGGACTCGTTGCGGGCGGAATGATCGCCGTGCTCATCGCGAAGATCGTGGGCTCGCTGCAGGGTTGCAAACCGGACGCCGACACGGGTGCGCCGTGCGATTGGGCGACGTACTGGACGTGGGGCGCGCGGATCGGGTTGTTTCTGCTTCCCACAGTGGTCATCATGCGGATGCGGAAGGCACGCGCCGCTTCCCGGAACTCCGAGTGAGAGGGCATCGCAGTGGCACGCGTTGACGTGGTCATGCCCCAGATGGGCGAGTCGATCGCCGAGGGGACGCTTTCAAAGTGGTTGAAGAAGGTCGGCGACGCCGTGAAGCGCGACGAGCCGATCTTCGAGATCTCGACCGACAAGGTGGACGCCGAGATTCCCGCGCCCACGGCTGGAGTGCTGGCCGAGATCCTGGTGACGGAGGGGCAGACAGTTCCGGTGCAGACGCTCGTGGCGCGCATCGAGACGGAGAAGGGCGCAGCGATCGCGCCCGCTCCCGCCGTTGCCGCGTCTCCCGTCGCAGCTGTGACACCAGCGCCAGCGGCCGCTTCGGCAGGCCGTGCGCCCGCCCCCGCGGCGACCGTCAGCGCCTCGCCGGCAAGTGGCAATGGCCTCGAGCAGCGCCTCCGCACGAAGTCCTCGCCGCTCGTCCGGAAGATGGCCGCCGAACACGGCGTCGAGCTGGCCACGATGCAGGGAACGGGGATTCATGGCCGCGTGACTCGCCGTGATTTCGAGCAGCTGCTCGCCTCGGGTGCCTCGGCCGCGCAGCGTCCGTCGATGCACGCGCCCGCGGGGGCCGTGCAGCATGGTCCCGCACCGGAACCCTGGCCGGGCGATCGCGTCGAGACGATGTCGAAGATCCGTGCGCTCACGAGCGATCACATGGTCGCGTCGCGGCACACCAACGCGCACGTCACGTCGTTCTTCGAGATCGATCTCACGCGCATCGCGCGCATCCGCCACAAGCACCGCGCCGCGTTCGAGGCGCAGACGGGACAAAAGCTCACCTTCCTGCCATTCATCATCAGGGCGGTGGTGGACACGCTGAAGCAATACCCGGTGCTCAACGCGGCGGTCGCCGGCAACAGCATCATCTACCGCAAGCAGTACAACGTCGGCATCGCCGTGGCGCTCGATTGGGGGCTCATCGTTCCCGTCATCAAGGGCGCCGACGATCTGTCGCTCTCCGGACTCACGCGGTCGCTCAACGACCTCGCTGATCGCGCGCGCACCAAGCGCCTCAAGCCGGAAGAGGTCCAGGGCGCGACGTTCACGATCACGAATCCCGGCGTGTTCGGCTCGCTGATGGGCACGCCGATCATCCCGCTCGGCACGTCGGCGATTCTCGGGCTTGGCGCGATCGAGAAGCGGCCGAAGGTCATGACGGGTCCCGATGGCGAGGAGACGATTGCCATCCGGACCTGCGCGTACTTCTCGCTGTCGTTTGATCACCGCATCGTGGATGGCGCCGATGCCGACAAGTTCCTCGCCACCCTGAAGAAGACGCTGGAATCGTTCCCTGATGCGGCGGTCTAGAGTGTCGCGGGCCCTCACCATCCAGCGAACGCTGGTGATCCCGGCCGAGCGGGAGAAGTTCGCGCAGAAGCTGCAACGCACGCACGCGTACTACGCGTCAGCCGGCTGCCGATACACCGTGTTCGAGGAGGCAGGGCTCCCGGGGGCGTTCCTGGAGTTTTTCGAGGCGCCCGACGCCGCGACGCTCGCGCGGGCACACGCATCGGCGCCGGACCGGGTGCTCGACCCGGCGCGGGTCTACCATGAAGTGGAGTTGCCGTAGGATGCCGACACGTTCGATCACGCATGAAGGGCGCACCTGGAAGGTCTATCCCTCGGGTCGCGTCACGCAGATGGACCGCGACGAGTTCGCGCTGATGTTCATCGCCGGCAGCGGCGTCGATCGGGAAGTGCGCGTCAGTCGTTATTCGCCGACCGGCTCACGCTCCCGCGAACAGGCGCTGTTCGAGATGAGCGACGCCGACCTGACTCGACTGCTGGTGCAGTCGCAATCCGGCGAGATGTCTCCCGAGGCTGGCTACCAGTCGTGACGGCAGCTGGCGGGCCGGCGGCGTACGTCGACCTGCACATGCATTCGACGGCCTCGGACGGCTCGCGCGCGCCGGCCGAGGTCATCCGCGCGGCCGCGCGCGCCAGGCTGGCCGCGATCGCGCTCACCGACCACGACACCGTGGCGGGACTGCCCGAGGCGCAGCAGGCAGGCGAGCAGCTTGGCGTGCGCGTGATCCCCGGCGTCGAGCTCAGTGCCGTGGAAGGCGACACCGAGACGCACCTGCTCGGCCTGCACCTGCGCGACACATCGGTGCTGGTGCGTGCGCTGGCGGGCCTGCGCGAGATGCGCGAGCGGCGTGCACGTCGGATCGTCGAGCAGCTCGATTCCATCGGTGTCCACATCACCATGGACGCGGTGCTCGCGCAGGCCGCGGACGGCGCGGTGGGCCGACCTCACGTTGCGCGCGCGCTGATCGCCGAGGGCTGGGCAGTGGATTCCCGCGATGCGTTCGATCGCTACCTCGCCGCCGGTCGACCCGCCTACGTGCCGAAGGAGCAACTCGGCATGCGCGACGCGATCGGCATGATTCACGAGGCAGGTGGCCTCGCCGTGCTGGCGCATCCGGCGGTGTCGGGCACTCGCGAACGTCTCTCCGCGCTTCGCGCGCAGGGGCTCGACGGCGTGGAGGTGAAGCATCCGAGTCACTCGGCTGCCGACACGTCGCGACTCGCATCGCTGGCACGTGAGCTCGACCTCGTACCCAGTGGCGGATCCGACTGGCATGGCGCATCGGAGGGTCCACGCACGATCGGCATGATGCAGGTGCCCTCGGAATGGCTCACGCTTCAAGAGGAGCGGCTCGTCGCGGTGGGCCGCGCGCCAGCGGCATGACGGCGGCCGCATGACGGACCTCGCCGGCCGCGTCGCGCTCGTGACGGGCGCCGGACGTCGCGTGGGCCGCGCGCTGGCGATCGCGCTCGGCGGTCGCGGCATGCATGTGATCGTGCACTACCATGCCTCGGCGGACGGCGCGGAGGAGACGGCGCGCCTCGTCACCCGCGCCGGAGGCAGCGCGCACCTCATGCAGGCCGACCTCGGTAACACGGCCGACGTCGAACGACTCATTGACGATGCCGTCGCGGCGCGCGGATCGCTGGAGGTCCTCGTGAACTCGGCCGCGGTGATGCTGCGAACGCCGCTCGGGGAAACATCGACGAAGGATTGGGACGCGATGTTCGCGCTGAATGTGCGCGCACCGTACTTCCTGGCCCAGCGTGCCGCGCCCGCGCTGCGTGCGGCGCGAGGGAACATCATCAATATCGCCGACCTCGCAGCCTTCGAGACCTGGCCGGCCTATGTGCCGCACGGACTGACGAAGGCGGCAGTGGTGCAGATGACCCGTGCGCTGGCCCGGGTGCTCGCGCCGGAGGTGCGCGTGAACGCCATCGCGCCCGGCGTAGTGCTCCTTCCCGAGGGCTGGAGTGACGCGGACGCCGATCGTCTTCGCGCCACGACGCCCCTCGCCCGACTCGGCTCCCCCGAGGACGTCGCCGGCGCCATGCTCTACCTGCTCGACGCCGGCTTCGTGACCGGCGAGGTGATCACGGTGGACGGTGGGCGCCACATCCGGAAATGATGGGCACCGGCGCGCCGCGCGCCAGGTGCAGCGGTTCGGAGCGGTCGTCGTCGTCGGAGGCGGCTGCTACGGCAGCTATTACCTGCGCCAGCTCCGGAGGGCCGAGCGCGCCGGTGCAGCAACCTGGGAGAGACTGATCGTCGTTGACCGCGATCCCGCATGCGCGGTCAGTCGTGGTGACGATCAGGGCGAGCATCCGGAGTTCCGACTGGAGATCGCGACGTGGGAGGATTTCTTCGCGCGGTTTCTCGACGCCGCCGCCGAGCAGCCGGACCGCCACCTGCACGACGCGATCGTCCCTTCGCCGCTGATGCCACACCTCATGGCCGGTTGGCTGCTCGGTCGCGCTCGGACGCGCTGGCCTGACCGGAAAGTCCACGCCGCGCCGCTCGAGTCGCCACCCTCTGTACCGTGGCAGCGTGCGGGCGATGACGGTACGCACTACGTGAGCTTCGCCGAGTGGATGTGCCCAATCAACTGCATCGAGCCGGCGCGCTGTCCGCACACGCGTGGCGAGCGGACCTGGAGCCTAACCCCGGCGCTTGCGAGCTACGTGGAATCGGAGCGCGCGGCCGGACGCGCACTCGAGGGTCCGTACGTCTTTCATTGCACCCACCGCGCCTTCGGCGTGGGCATGATCGACGTGGCGGACGTCCTGGCGGCTGACCGCGAAATCGCCGCGCGTGGCGCGCGTGAGGGCGCGGCGTTCCTCGTCGGCACCGCGTCGCACTGTCACGGCGCGCTTCAGCGCATCGTGATCGGGGCATAGCACCCGGGAACCGAACGGTTCCATCCCGGACTCACTGAGGTGAGATTTCATCAGCCGCGCGTTCCGGCGCGCCTGACCGAACGAGGATTACCGTGAGCACCACGAACACCTACGACGTCGTCATCGTCGGCGCTGGACCGGCGGGGATGTGCGCCGCGCTCTATACCGGCCGCTCGATGCTGAAGACCGCCGTGCTCGAGCGCGGCATGCCCGGGGGCGAGCTGCTCAACACCGAGAAACTCGACGACTGGATCGGCGAGAAGTCCATCCTCGGCTGGGAGCTGGCGCGCAAGTTCGAGGAGCACTCGCGGTCGTTCGGCGCCGAGTTCATCACGACGAACGTGCACAAGGTCAAGCGACTCGACGACGGCACCTTCGAGACGGTGACCGACACCGGCGAGATCTATCACTCGCCGTCGGTGATCATCACGGCGGGCGGCACGCCCGTGAAGCTCGGCATTCCCGGTGAGCAGGAGTTCGCCGGTAAGGGCGTGTCGTACTGCGCGATCTGCGATGGTGCCTTCTTCAAGCAGCAGGTCATCGCCGTGGTCGGCGGTGGGGACGCGGCAGTGGAGGAAGCGGACTTCCTCACGCGCTACGCGGACAAGGTGTACGTGATTCATCGTCGGGACAGCTTTCGCGCGTCGAGGATCCTGCAGGAGCGGCTGTTCGCCAATCCGAAGATCGAAGTCATCTGGAACACGGTGGCCGAAGAAGTGCTCGGTGACACGAACGGACTGATGACCGGTCTCCGTATCCGCGACGTGATTGCCGACACCGCGCGCACGCTCGACGCGACCGGCTGCTTCGTGTTCGTCGGCTTCCGGCCGAACACCGGGATCATCGACGGCCACTTCGATCACGACGAGATGGGGTACATTCGCACCGATGCCACCATGCAGACCTCCATCCCGGGACTGTTCGCGGCGGGCGACCTTCGTTCGCAGCTCACGCGCCAGGTGACGACAGCCGTCGGCGACGCGACCACTGCGGCAATCGCGGTGGAGAAGTACCTGAAGGCCCGCAGTGAAGGCGGTAGTACCGTCATCGAGGCCGCGGGAAGCGGCGGGTACACGGTGTGAACATCCTCTCGCGCACCGTCGGACCGTTCCAGGCAAACTGCTATCTCGTGATCGACGAGCACACGGGCTGTGCCGTGCTGATCGATCCGGGGGGCGAAGGCGCGGAGCTCGTGGAAATGGTGCGTGCATCGGGAGCGAAGCTCGACGAGATCTGGCTTACGCACGGGCACATCGATCACATCGGTGGCGTGGCGGAAATGCGGCGGCACTTTCCGGTGCCAGTTCGCCTGCATCCACTCGACCGACCGTTCTACGATTCGCTTTCGGCCCGCATGGCCGAGGTCTACGGACTGCCCTTCGAGCAGCCGGAGCCTCCCGATCAGGTGCTGGCCGACGGCGACGTGTTGAACTGCGGCAACCTCCGCTTCACGGTCATGCACGTCCCCGGGCACTCGCCCGGACTGGTGAGCTTCAATGGCGAGGGAGTCGCGCTGTGCGGCGACCTGCTGTTCGCCGGATCGATCGGCCGCACCGACCTGCCTCTCAGCGATCCGCACGCAATGAATGAATCGCTGGGTCGCATTGCGTCGCTGCCAGCGGAGACGGTGGTGCATCCCGGTCACGGTGGGCCGACGACGATTGGCGCAGAGCTGAAGTCGAATCCCTTCCTGAGCGGACGCGCGCGCGTCCTCAGCCGCTGATGATGCGCGCGCTGACACCGGCGCTGATCAGCATCGGATTGCTCGCCGCGTGGCTTGGGGCGGCGCTCACCGTGGCGGCGGTCGTCGCCCCGGCGGCATTCGAGGTGCTCCCGAGCCGCGCACTCGCTGGTGCGCTCGTCGGACGGGTGCTTCCGGTGCTGTTCTGGTCGGGTGCCGCCGTCGGTCTGCTCGTCCTGTGGATGGGATGGCGGCTGCCGGTTCCGGCGACGCGCACCGCGGCGGCAGTCGTGTTCGTCGCGGCGTGCCTCGCAGCGCAGCTGGTCATCGCGCCGCGCATCGAACGGATCCGCGCCTCCATCGGTGGCCCGATGGAGGCGCTGGATCCGTCCAACCCGCTGCGGCAGGCGTTCGGCCGGCTACACGGACTCAGCGTCGCCTGCCTGGGCGTCGGCGGCATCGCGGCGCTCCTCATCCTCATCCTGCTCGTTCGCCTCACGACGCGGAGCACACCATGAGCGACCAGCCACGCCTGCCACGGGTCGAGCCCGATCGCGCGGCAGAGGAGGTTCGTCCCACCTTCGATGCCTTCATGCGCGAGCGCGGCAAGGTGCCGAACCTCTACCGCATCGCCGCGCACGCGCCTCGGATCACGTCGCGACTGGCCGCGCTCCAGACGGCGGTGATGGGACCGGGCGAGGTGCCCGTGCTGCTCAAGGAACTGCTGAGTGTGCGCGTCTCGCACATCAACCTGTGCGACTATTGACTGGCGTCCCACACTGCCCTGGCAGGGCGGCTGGGCGCGACACAGGAGCAACTCGACGCGGTAGCCGGCGCGTCGTATGAGCCCTTCGATGACGCGTGGCGGAGTGCGTTCGAGTACGCCGACGCCATGACGCCCACACCGGGCAACGTCTCGCGCGAGCTCTTCGCGGCCCTCGAGCGCCATTGGTCGTCGGCGCAGATCGTGGAGATCACGTCGGTGATCTGCATGTTCAACTTCTTCAACCGATTCGCGAACGCGCTGGAGATACCGGTGACGAGATGAGATTGGTAAGGCCTGGAGGCCGGATGCAGGGACCCGGGGAGGAAAGGACCCTGATCGCCCGCATCCTTGCGTCCTCGCCCCCTTGTTTCCACGAATCCTGACCTTCCGACCTCCTGCTTCCATGTCTTCCAATACCAGAACCGAGAAGGATCCCCTCGGCCCCCTCGAGGTGCCGAGCGAAGCGTTGTACGGCGTCCAGACCGTCCGTGCGCAGCAGAACTTTCCGATCAGCGGATTGAAGCCACTCTGGCCATTCGTCATGGCGCAGGTCTGGATCAAGAAAGCCGCCGCGATGACGCACAAGGAGACGGGCCGGCTCGATCCGAAGCTCGCCGACGCGATCATCAAGGCGGCGGACGAAGTGCTGGCACACAAGCACGACGACCAGTTCATCGTCGATCCCTATCAGGCGGGTGCGGGTACCTCGCACAACATGAACGTGAACGAGGTGCTGGCGAATCGTGCCAACGAGCTGCTCGGGTCGGAGCGCGGCAAGTACTCGCCCGTGCACCCGAATGATCACGTCAACATGGCGCAGAGTACCAACGACACCATTCCCACCAACATCCGTCTCGCCGCGCTCTCGCAGCTCGACGGCCTGGTGAAGGCGTTCGAGGGACTTCGTGACGCGCTCGCCGCGAAGGGGAAGGAGTTCGACGACATCGTGAAGGCCGGTCGAACGCACCTGCAGGATGCGATGCCCATTCGCCTCGGCCAGGAGTTCACCGCCTACGCCGGGTCGATCGATCGGGGCGTGCGCCGCGTGAAGGAGGCCGCCGACTACCTGCGCGACCTCGGGATCGGCGGCAGCGCCGTCGGCACGGGCGTGACCGTCGAGCCCGAATACCCCAAGCTGATGAACAAGCACCTCAAGGCGATCACCGGGCTCGACCTGCGCATTGGTGAAGATCGCATCCAGCTCATGCAGAGCATGGGCGATCCGGCCGCCTTCAGCGCCGCGATGCGCGTGCTCGCGATCGATCTCAGCAAGATTGCCAGCGACCTGCGCCTGATGGTGATGGGGCCGCGCACCGGCATCGATGAGATCACCCTGCCGGCCGTGCAACCCGGATCATCGATCATGCCGGGGAAGATCAATCCATCGATCCCCGAGATGGTGAATCAGGTGTGCTTCCAGGTGATGGGCCTCGACACGACGGTCGCCATCGCCGCGGAGCACGGACAGCTCGAGCTCAACGTGATGATGCCGGTGATCGCGTTCAACGTCCTGTTGACGATGCGCATCCTCACCAACTCGGCCACGGTCCTCAGCGAGAAGACGGTAAAGGGCATCAAGGCCAACCGCGAGATGTGTGAGTACTGGGTCGAGCGCAGCGCGGCCCTCGCCACGGCGCTGATGCCGCACATCGGCTACGCCAGGGCGGCGGAGATCAGCAAGCAGTCGGTGAAGGAAGGAGTGCTGGTGAGAGACCTCGTCAAGCGCGACCACCTGCTGCCGGCCGACCAGATCGACGACGTGCTCGACCTGAAGAAGATGACGGTGATCGGGGTTCCCGGGGGAAAGCACTAGGAAGGTCCGCTGCCACTGCAGTACAGGGTACATGGAATTCGGTACCCGGTACGGGGTACGGTACCCAATATCCGATACGAGATGCCGGGTATCGTCTACCGCAGTGGCAGTTCTTCCGCCGCACCTGTCTCTCCCTGCCGCATCGGAGTTAGATTCCAGCGTGCGCATCACCACCCAGGCAGAATACGGACTCATCTGTGCCCTCCACCTGGCCCGTCGCACGGCGGACGGGCCGGTGACCGGCCGCGACATCGCGGCCGCTGAGCGGCTGCCTGGCGATTACGTCGAGCAGATCATGCTCAAGCTGCGCCGGGCAGACATCGTGCGCAGCACGCGCGGAGCGCGCGGTGGCTATCAGCTCGCGCGTCCTGCCGAGGAAATCACCGTGCGCGACGTGATTGCCGCAGCCGAACACTCCACCTTCGAGGTGCACTGCACCTCGCATCCGGTGGAAGAGGAGCGGTGCTCGAGCTCGCACAACTGCAGCATTCGCCCAGTGTGGATGCTCCTGCAGCGGCGCATCGACGACGTCCTGGAAAGCGTCCGGCTGAGCGACCTCCTGCTGCAGGAAAGTGACGTGCGCGAGCGCGTCGGGCTTTCCGGAATCGGTATCGGCGGCGGGCGCCTCGCGCTCCCCGTGCTCGACGGCTGACTCGAGGCGCGGATGCGTCTCTTCGCCACCTTCCGCGACGACCGCGCCCTCCTGCATCGCAGCGCGGCATTCGCCGAGACGCTCATGGCCGAGCCCGCCGAGTCGGACATCACCTGGCTCGCAGAGAAGGCGACGCGCGGCGACACGGACCATGCCCGCTGGGAGCTGCGCTACCTGCGCCGGGCGCTCGGCATCCTCGTCGCGCAGCGTGACGCACTGGATGACCGCACGCCATCCGCAGTGCTTCGGGCGCTGATGGACCGGATGGACCGCGATCGCAACGTGGACAGCGAGCTCCGGGAACTGGCCGAGCGTCAATTCAATGCCCGGCTGAGCGCATATCGCGACGCCTTCACCTCGCGCGGTCACGGCTCGCCGGCGCTCCGGGTCGCGCAGAATCTGCTCGCCTTTGCGGGGGGCCCGATCCGCTCCGGCGATCCGGTGGTGATGCACGGCGCGGCGCTGGTGGAGGAGGCGCTGGAGTCAGCCAACGTGCAGCTCCGCGCAACCTTCGGCACGCCGGAGCTCCCAGAGGACGTGCGACCGTCCGAAGCGGCGATCTCGGCGGGGCACAGGACAAAACGGTAAATGGTAAAGGGTACCTCGTACCGAGTACGAGGTACCCTTTACCATTTACCGTAGGGCAGCAAGCCCTGAAGTGATCCGTCCCTGAATGCTCGAGGGGGGACTTGAACCCCCACGCCGGTGAAGGCACAGGCTTCTGAGACCTGCGTGTCTACCAGTTCCACCACCCGAGCGCAGTCTCAAAAACTAATTCCCACTGCTGGCGCAGTCAACGCGGCGCGTTGCTCCGCGTCGGCAAGCGCCCTATGTTGCACGGCTGGCTCGCGCCGTCGCGACCATCATCCACGCCCTGATGTCCAAGTCCGAGGAAAATCCTTCCATCGAGCCGATCGCGAAGAATCGGCGAGCGCGCCACGACTACATCATCCTCGATACGTATGAGGCCGGTATCGTCCTCACCGGGAGCGAGGTGAAGTCGCTGCGCGAAGGGAAGGCGAACCTGTCGGACGCCTACGGGATCGTGCGCGATGGCGAGATCTACCTGATCAACCTGCACATCTCGGTCTACGAGCGGGCGAGCTACAACAACCACGAGCCGACCCGGACGCGGAAGCTGTTGTTGCACAAGCGGGAAATCACGCGTCTGATAGGTGCCATCGAGCGACAGGGGCTCACCCTCGTGCCGCTCGAACTCTATTTCAAGAACGGCGTCGCGAAGGTGGCGATGGCACTCGGCAAGGGCAAGAAACTTCATGACAAGCGTGAATCGGCGAAGGCGCGGGACGCCGATCGCGAGATTGCGCGCGCCGTCCGGACTCGATGATCGCCGTCTTTCTCGCCGCCCTCCAGATCGCGGCGGCGCAGCCAATTGCCGCGCCGGAGTCGTTGCTCGTCAAGGACGCCACGCGTGAGAAGACTGTGGCGCTCGTTCCGGGTGACGGCGGTCCGCTCCTGCGCGCCGACGCGCTGCGGCCCGTGGTGCCGATGACCGTCTCCCACCTCACGGGCAACCGCTGGATGCTCATCGTCAACGGCGCCGCGATCCAGGTGGAGCAGGGCAGCCGCTTTGCCAAAGTGGGCGACGACAGCTACCAGCTCGCGGCAGCGGTGGACGTTCGCAAGGGTGAGCTCTACGTGCCGCTGCAGCTGGTGGTGGAAGTCGTGCCCCGCGTCGCGACGAACCTCGTCTGGGACGCCTCGCGCTTCGAGCTGCGCGCCTTCTCCACGCCCACGCGCAATGCGGAGCGTCGCGACTCGGAGGACGTCAGGCCGGTGGCCCGGGTCGCAACGCGCACCGAGTCTCCACCGAAGGCGGTGCCGAACGCCGCACCGAAGCGCGGCGCGGTCACCCAGGCCGGACAGCCGCGCCGTGCGCGGCAGCTCGTCGTCGTGGACGCGGGTCACGGGGGCGTCGACCCGGGAATGCGCGGACCGCTCTACGGCGGACCGAAGGTGGTGGAGAAGGACGTCACGTTGAACGTCGCGAAGCGCGTCGGCGCCGCGCTGGTTCAGCGCGGCATCGACGTCAAGTATACGCGCACCACCGATACCCTCATCGCGCTCGACGATCGCGGCCGCATCGCGAATGAAGCGCACGCCGACCTCTTCGTCAGCATCCACGTCAACGCCGCCAATCCGAACTGGAAGGATCCCGGTGGCGCGCGCGGTTTCGAGACCTACTTCCTCTCCGAGGCGAAGACGGAAGACGCGCGCCGGGTGGAGCAGATGGAAAACGAAGTGGTGAAGTTCGAGACGCGCACTTCGGGCCCGTCGAGCGACGCGCTGAGCTTCGTGCTGAACGACATGGCACAGAACGAACATCTCCGCGAGGCGAACGAGCTGGCCGACCTGATCCAGACGCGCCTCACGCGCGTGCATCCGGGGCCGAGCCGCGGCGTGAAGCAGGCTGGCTTCCGCGTGCTCGTCACGGCGTTCATGCCGGCCGTCCTCGTGGAGATCGGATTCGGCAGCAATCCGTCCGACGCTGCGTTCATGACGGACCGCAAGCACGTGGACGAGATGTCGGCCGCGATCGCCGATGCGGTGGTCGAGTATCTCAAGGGGTACGAGCGGCGCGTCTCCTCGTCGACCGCGGCGCCGCGCGGCGGAACGCTCGCACCGCGATGAGCGCCGGCCACGGCGCGCTCGTGGTGCAGGCGGCCGGCCTCGAGTTCCAGAATCCAGTCGTGCTCGCGGCGGGCACCGCCGCCTACGGACAGGAGCTCGCCGAAGTCGTGCACCTCGACGCGCTCGGCGGCCTCGTGACCAAGGCCGTGAGTCCCTCGCCGCGCGCAGGCGCACCGGCGCCCCGTGTTGCCGAGTTCTCGGGAGGGATGATCAATGCCGTGGGCCTCGCAAACCCGGGCGTGGACGCAGTGGTGCGTGAACAGCTGCCATGGCTGGCGCAGTCCGTCCCGCATGCGCGCAAGCTGGCCAACGTGGTTGGATTCGGCGTGGAGGAGTTTGCCGACGTGATCTCGAAGCTGGATGACGCGGTGAACGGCGAGCAGGCCGGCGCGCTGGACGGCTACGAGCTGAACGTGAGCTGCCCGAACGTCAAGGCGGGCGGGATGGAGTTCGGAGCGGACCCTTCCTCGCTCGCCGACGTCGTGCGTCGCGCACGCGCGGCAACGCGGAGACCGCTCTTCGTGAAGCTGTCGCCGACACTTCCCGACATCGCGCGCAGCGCGGAGATCGCAGTGGACGCGGGCGCTGACGCGATTACGCTCGTGAATACCATTCCCGGTCTCGTGATCGACGTCGCGCGCCGCCGGCCGGCACTCGGCTTCGGTACGGGCGGCGTGAGCGGTACCGCGCTCCTTCCCGTCGGCGTCCTCGCCACGTGGAGGGTGAGCCGCCGGGTGCGCGTGCCGTTGCTGGGCATTGGCGGCGTCAGTTCGGCGGAGGACGCGTTGCAGTACCTCGTCGCCGGCGCGTCGCTGGTCGGGATCGGTACGGCGATGCTGCGCGATCCGCGGGCGCCGGAGCGGGTGGTCAAGGGGCTCGCGCGCTGGTGCGCCGCGAACGGCATTGCCCATCTCGCGGACATCAGGGGCACACTCGAGTTGGCTACGTGAGCGACACGGACGCGATGCGCGCCACGCCGATCGTCGCGCTCGATTTCGGTTCGGCCGACGACGCCTTGGCGCTGGCGAGGCGCCTGGGCGACAGCTGCCGATTCTACAAGGTGGGAAGCGAGCTGTTCACGGCGGCTGGCCCCTCGGTCGTTCACGCGCTTCTCGAGGATGGCGCCGATGTCTTCCTCGACCTCAAGTTCCACGACATCCCCAATACCGTAGCCGGGTCGGTGCGAAGTGCGGCCACGCTCGGTGTGCGACTGCTCACCGTGCACGCCTCCGGCGGGGCGGCCATGCTGCGCGCGGCGCAGGAGGCGGCCTCGGCGGCGGGAGGTCGGTGCAACCTGCTCGCCGTCACCGTGCTCACCTCGTTCGATGAGGCCGCGCTCGCTGCCACCTGGGGTCGCGAGAGCGTGGAGGTCGAGCGCGAAGTGGTGCGGTTGGCGGGTGACGCCGCCGCGGCGGGGCTGCATGGAGTGGTATGCAGCGGCGCGGAGGCGGCCGCCGTGCGCGCGACGTACGGCGATCGATTGGCTCTCCTGGTGCCGGGGATCCGGCTGGCCGGCGGTTCGTCGCACGACCAGCGGCGAGTGATGACGCCAGCGGCGGCGCAGGCGGCGGGTGCGCGCTACCTGATTCTCGGGCGCGCCGTGACGGCGGCGGCGGATCCGCGCCGCGCCATGGCGACGGTGCTGGCGGAGCTCGCCACGTCGGTCTGACTCGGCCGGGAGGCGGTTCGGGCACGCAAGTCGGTCTATGTGCCGGGCTTGCGTCAACTTACCGCCCCGGTTATCCTACGAGTCTGAACCGGAAAATCTCACGTTTTGCATCGATGGTGGTCTCGTGAAAGTCCGCAGCAGCGTGAAGCCGATCTGTGAGCACTGCAAGGTTGTCAAGCGCAACGGCGTGACTCGCATCATCTGCAAG
>Ga0070658_10001991_pt1 | contig 17174 bp, 12 predicted proteins | sample KBSC13metaG_FD_64664 | JGI IMG/M metagenome (GOLD analysis project Ga0070658, IMG submission 64664) | Corn rhizosphere microbial communities from Kellogg Biological Station, Michigan, USA - KBS C1-3 metaG | ecosystem: Host-associated > Plants > Roots > Rhizosphere > Soil ...
GCCCTTCGGGCTTTGGCGGAACGGGTTCGCCTGAAAAAGCACTCCGCCACGTTCAGCGGGTACGAACTTTAAGGGGCGACGGCGAACACCGCCGTAGCGAAGCGAAGGCGTGCGAAAAATGTGCGACGCCATTTGCACGAAACGTTCAACTGAGCTTGCTGGGATAAGCGCTCGCCAATCGCCCACCGCGGCACCTACCCATTTCGTGCATGCACTACGTCTACATCCTGCGTAGCAAGAGCGATCCCAGTCGCCACTACGTCGGCTACACGGCGGATCTGAAGAGGCGCATCGCGGAACACCATTCGGCGACTCAGGGCTTCACCGCGGAGGTTGGCGACTGGGGCTCCACTGGTATTGCGCCTTCCCCTAACCATGGTTCCCGAGGTGCATCCGGAAACGACGAGAAGTCCAAGCGCGATGCAGGGGATGAATTTCGCGGAAAATCGCGGGAGCCGCAGGGAGAAGAACGAAGGAGGGCCGCACCGTCGCCGCATTCCTTCTACTTTCCGTCCTTTTTAGTTTTTTTCCAAGGTGCGTCAAAGGTTCCGTGCAGGCCGACGTAAACGTGCAGATCAGGACCACCGATCGCTGATTCACGAAGGCTCCTCCCCATCGTCATTTGGAGTTCCAGGCCGTGGCTAATCTCCCGCTCGAAACCGACGTTCGCCGCGAACTGGTTGGGCGTGCCCGGCTCGTCGGCGTGTTGCACGTAGACCTCGCTCAGCACCCGGGTTTTGTCATTCACCTTGTAACGCTGGGCGAAACCGACGAACCAAACGTTGTTCCGGTGCTCGGTGACGCCGTTGATGCGCGGGTCACCGATGAAATCGAGGCCAAAATTGACCATGCCTGTGAACTTGCCCCAGGTCTTTTGGACAGGGATGAGGAATTCGTAGTCGAAGCGCCCAGTGCCCAGCTTGCGCGAAACGCTGCCATTGTGGAGTTTCCACTCGCCCTCGACCGCGATGGCTGGCAGCGTCTTTTTCTCTTCGAACACGACCCATTTCGTCGCGACCGCCATATCGCCAAATCCCATGGCGCCTTCTGCGGAAAGGTAAGAAACCTCGAGGCTCAACTCGACCCGGTCGATGAGCCCGTAATCCAGTTCGATCGTGGGGACCTGGCGCGTGATCGTGCCTCCGGCGGCTTCGTAATCGTAACCCGCGTAAATCTCAAAAGTATCCTTGACCGCTACATCCGCATCATCCGTATCCAGGGGTGGGGCCGCCTGGACGAAAGCAGGTGTGCCTACCAAAAGCGCACTGCATAGCATCCTACGGATCCGGTAATGTGACATAAAAGGGATGTAAAAAGCGGAGCACTTGAGCTCTTCCATACCGCGTCGTCTGTCAGGGCCAAGCCTGATTGCGCTATCAGCGAACGAATCAATGATTCAAACTGCGCACCTCAACTGTTAACCGCGAGATTCGCGGCGGGAGCGCGCGCGTTTCGTTTCAATCGCCGAGCAAGAATCGGAAGTCGTCCAGCGTGAGGGCTCGGGTGAAGCTTTCTTCACCCAGGATATCCTGGGCCAGCGCGCTCTTGCTGCGCTGCAGCTTCCGGATTTTCTCCTCGATGCTCTCCTTGACCAGCAGCCGGTAGGCGATGACGTGGCTGGTCTGGCCGATGCGGTGGGTGCGATCGATGGCCTGGTTTTCGACCGCGGGATTCCACCACGGGTCATAGAGCACCACGTAACTCGCGGCGGTGAGGTTGAGACCGAAGCCGCCGGCGCGCAGCGAAATGAGGAACACGGCGGCGCCCTCGCATTGCTGAAAATTCTGGACGAGCGGGCCGCGATCCTCGGTGTCGCCGGTGAGGAGGAAATGCTTCCACTCCCGCCGTTCGATCTCCGCGCGGATGATATCCAGCATTCCGACGAACTGCGAAAAGACGAGCACCTTGTGGCCTTCCGAGAGGATCGGTTCGAGCAGATCGAGCAGGGCGGTGAGCTTGGCGCTTTCCGTCTTCGCCGCTTTCTCGCTATCGAGGACCAGCCCCGGATGGCAGCAAATCTGCCGGAGACGCAGGAGCGAGGTCAGGATATTGAAGCGCTTCTTGTCCAGTTCCTTGGTCGTCTTGATATTGAGCAGAGCGGCCCGCGCGCGTTTCAATTCCGCGCGATAGAGGGTCGCCTGCTCGCCTTCCAGTTCGCAGAGCAGATCCTCCTCGCTCCGCTCGGGCAGGTCCTTGGCGACTTCGCCCTTGGTCCGGCGCAGCACGAAGGGCCGCACCCGCGCCGCCAACCGGGTGCGGGCGAAGGGGTCGCCGCGCTGATCAAAGGATTTGGCAAAGGCGGCGCGCTTGCCGAGCACGCCGGGCATGGCGAAACCCATGATGCTCCAGAGGTCGAGCAGGCGGTTTTCGATCGGCGTGCCGCTCAGGGCCAGACGGTGATCGGCGCGCAGCGCCCACGCCGCCTTGGCCGTCTGGGAATCCGGATTCTTGATATATTGCGCCTCGTCGAGAATCGCCACGTGCCAGGGCACGGAACAGATCTCCGTCTCGAGGCTGCGCAGCCCGGCATAATTGACGACCACGAGATCGGCCGCGGCGCGCGCGGCCTTCAGCGCCTCGGCCGACGCCCCGCGCCGGAGGACCTGCACGCGCAACCCGGACGCAAACTTGGCGCCTTCCGCCAGCCAGTTATCGGTCACGCTTTTCGGACAGACCACGAGGCTGGGGCCGCCGGCGAAGTCCGGCAGCGTGCGCAGCCACAGCAGCCATGCGAGCGTCTGCACGGTTTTTCCGAGACCCATGTCATCGGCGAGGATGCCTCCGAATCGGTTCGTCGCGAGGTAGGCGAGAAAATGAAATCCCTCCAGCTGATAGGGGCGCAGGTCGACAGTCAGGCCGGCCGGCAATTCCGGCGTGACGCGCGTCTGGATCTCCGCCACGCGGCGCTCGATGGCGAGCGCTTGCGGCTCGGGCAGCATGCGGCGCGCGGCCTTTTTCCCAGCCAGTTGGAGAGCGTGGAGGCGTTGCGGTTCGCTGGAGAAATCGCGCGCGCTCAGGCCGAGTTCGGCGAGTTGTTTTTCGTCCTCCTCGCTGAGCTGGAAGTGCAGGCGGCGCCAGCCTTTTTCACCGAGACGCACAAATCCGCCGCGGGCATCGAGCAGCACTTTGATCTCCTCGGAAGTGAGGGTGGTATCGGCCACGTCCAGCGCCACGCGCAGGTCGAACCAGTCGATGCCCGCTTCCTCGACTTCGATCTTCACCTGCGCCTCCACCGGCGCGCCGCGCACCGAGTCGAGCAGGGGATCGAGTTCGAGGATCACGCCTTCGGGGACGGTGGCCAGCCACTCGGCAAACTGCGCGGGAAAGTTCTTGCCCAGCTGCCGCTGCCAGTTTCGCTCGTAGCTGTCCCAGTTCACCCGCAGCGTCTCCACCAGATCCGGCACGGGCGACATGGCGTGCTTGTCAATCCGTGTGAGCGATCCTCCTGCTTCCGGCGGGATCTTGAGCAGGGTCCATCCACTTTGCAGATACTGGGCGGCCATCGGCGCGCCATCCGCCTCCGCGCGGATCGTGGCGACCAGCCGCTCGCCGCTGCCGTGTTTGCCTTCCTTGAGGGCGCACCGGAAGACGGGACGCAACCGCAGCACGCGCACGCGCCCGGCGATCCGCGGCGGCGGTTCGACACCAAGCCGATCCAAAAGCGTGAGTCCCTCACTCGTCTCGAGCGCCTCGGCAGGAATGGTGACCGGGCCATTTGCCGGCGCGAGCCGGCCCAGCGGTGGCCCCTCGAACACGGTATCGCTCGTCACATAAAGCGATGGCCGGCCATCGATCACCGTCAATCCCGGCGGCGGCATGCTCCCATCGGGGAGCACCAGCGCAAACCGGTAGTCGATTTTCTCCGTCCCATCGGTTTCGATGCGCCATCGCAACGGTTCGCCGGCTCGCGCCAGCATGTTTCCCTGGGGTCCGACAACCCGCTCCTCAAAACCGGGGAGCCGCAGCAATTGGTTCAGGATGCGCGGATTGTCCGGCTCCTCGTAGGAACGGAAGGGCCGGCTGTCAAAACCCGTGTAAAAGATCCGCCAAATCGTGAGCGACAGCTCATCCAGTGAAAGCTCGCCGCGATTCGCCGCGCTGGTCAATTGCGCAAAGGCACTGACTTTGACCGTCGAGAAGTCCGCCGCCCCTGACTTCCGGGACTCGAGTTGCGCGCCTTTCTCCGTCAGCCGAACCCGGAGCTGCGCCGCCGCCTCCGGAGAGGCCAGAGCAGCCTGGCCGGCCGCGCCTTCCAAGATGCCACGCCACATCGCCACCTTCTGGTTTCGTTCCCACGCGGCCGTGAGCGCTTCCACCTCCGCCCAGTCCGTCACCTCGAGCAGCGCAGGGGGGCAGGCGTGCTTCTTCCGCCGCAAATAGGCCGCGAGGTAGAGCCACGTTTCCCAGGGAGTGTTTGGTGACGTCGGCCAGACTTGCACTGAATTCCAATTCCATCCGCCACGCAAGCGAGTGATCGGCTCGAGCAAAAATTCCGTGACATAGGCCGAATCGCGGTACCGCTGGAAAAGCTGGTCGACCGCGTCCGCCGCCCGCTTTTCATCGGCATCGAGTTTTCGACCGAGCCGATCGGCAAACAACACGGAAACCCTGGCATCCCGCGGCCGCTCAACTTTGGTCCGCGGCTTCGCTGGTTTCGCGGGCGGTCGCGGGTCAATGGCCTCCGGCTGGGAGGCAGCCTCGTCGAGCTCCGCGATCACCTCCAACACGGCGGCGCAACAGTGCTTGCAATCGACGAAGACGGGACAAGAGCACTCGCCAGCCCATGCACCGTTGGAAAACCGCAATTTCGCGCGATACAGTTGGGCGCCGACGACATCCGCCCGAAAACCAACCCCTCGCTGGTACGGCTCGACCTTCTTCACCCGAGCCTTCTTGAAATACTGAAGGCCGCGGTCACGAGTCGCTTTGTCGAGCGAGTCGAGATACTCCTGGAGGGCGTCGATTTGTGGCTGAGTGAATGCGGTCGGCGAAAGCACGGGTGAAGGCATACAGCCTTGGCCGAATCGCGCGTCGCCCCAAGCTTTTTTGTCTCGGGTGCTCCACCTCACGCCCTCTCAAGGATGGGCGATGTCCGGATCGCCTGCACGGTGGAACGATTGGAAATCGGAAATGTTCAGCGTGTAGAGCTTAGGAGCCCGGGCCTTCCGGGCGGCCACGAGGTGAAGATAGTCGTAAATCGCGCCTCCACGCACGCCGCGCGCGGACGACTCTTCGAAAGCGCGCAGCATGTCGTCCGCTTCCAGCGTCGTCACGACAAGGCGCGGCGCAACCCACTTGCGCAGAAACGACGCAGCTTCCGCGGCGGGGACACGGACGGCGAGCCGGCCACCGGTAAGCGTGGCAAACGTCTCTGACAAGGCGTGCGTGTAAATCGAGAATTTCGTCGTTAGGAGGAGGCGCCGGCAGGCCGGATGGTCGGGATCTTCGCCATCAAGAGCGGCGACGATCACCGAAGAGTCGAGCGCCGGCTTCATCTGCTTTTGCGATGGGCGAGAATTCGATCCGCCCGTTCCTCACGCCCGGCCTTGATCGCTTTGACGACATCTCCTTTTTTTCGTGGCCGGCCGCCGGTGATGACTGGGAAGCCGTCGCGAATCTCAACCTCGATGTCGTCGGCCTCCGGAATGGCTTCAAACCTTCCAGCTGACGACTCAAGACGCAGCCGCGACCCCTCGCGTAAGCCCAGGCTTTCGCGAATGGCTTTTGGAACGACAAAACGCCCGGCCTTGCCAAGAGTAATGGTAATTCTCATGACAAAATATCTGCCACATTTCGAGCCATCAAACAAGCATTTACGCGATCCGCAGGCAGGCATGCTGATCGGATCAGTGCTCCTTGCGCGGCTGCCACCAGCCTGATAACTCGTTTGGATGTCATGACCACGCTCATCATCGAATTGGAACGCATCTCCGTGCCGCAGGATTTCCTCGGCGCGCTACGCGAAGAATTCGAAGCCGGGGGCATGACCAGCGGCCGCATGGCCGTGGGCGACGTCAGCGCGGAACCCACCATGGCGTATCTTCTCTGGCACGACACCGGCGAAGTGCCCGTTTCCATGCTGGCCGAGCGCGCGAGCTTCGAGGACGACGCGGGCACCCGCGCCGCCGCCCGCGCCTTCCTGGCCAAGTGGCATAGGCGCCTGCACTGAACCTTGCCCTTGCCTATCTTTTAAACGCCAGGACCACCACCCCGACTCCCACCATGAGAATGCCCGCCCATTCTCTCATGGAAGGACGCTCGCCGAGGAAGAGAAAGGCGAAGACCACCACGAGGAGCAGGCTGAACTTGTCCACCGGGGCCACTTTGGACGCGTCGCCGATCTTCAGCGCACGAAAATAGCAGACCCAGGAGGCCCCGGTCGCCAGGCCGGAGAGCACCAGGAAGGTCCATGTCCTGGCGGATAGCTTGAGCGGATTGCTCCACTTCCCCGCGAAGTAGACGAACGCGGCGAGCACAAGAGTGATCACCCACGTGCGAACCAATGTCGCGAGATCCGAATCCAGGCCTTCGAGCCCGATCTTCGCGAAAATGGCGGTGAGGGCCGCAAACACAGCCGAAAGGAGCGCCCAGAAAAACCAGGTTGATGCGGTTGGCATGAATCGGCTCTACGCCCGCGGGGAGAACCTGTCGAGACACGCCTCGATGTCTCATGACTTCTTCCACGCTCAATTCGATCGCCGCACATCTCCCGCCGGAATGATCTTTCGCTCCGCCAGCCATTCCATCGACTGCGTCTGCCAGGCATCCCACATGGGTCCCTTGTAGCCATTCAATCCATGGCCGCCCGAGGGCAGCCGGAGCAGCTTCCCGGCTACGCCTTTCGCCAGCAGCGCATCGAGAAACATCTGGCTGTTCTCAATCGGGACCACCTTGTCGTCCTCGGCGTGGGCCAGAAAGGCCGGCGGAGTTTCGGCGAAGACCTGCTTTTCGTTCGAGAAAATTTCGATCGATTCCGGCGACGGCGAAGCGCCGAGGAGATTCCTGCGCGATCCCGCGTGGCCCTTCTCTCCCATGCTGATCACCGGATAGACCAGAATCATGAAATCGGGTCGCGAACTCATTCGCTCCACCGGGTCGGCGGAGTCCGAGCCGCCCCCGTCGAAATGCGTCCCCGCCGTGGACGCCAGGTGGCCGCCGGCGGAAAAGCCGATGATGCCCACGCGGTTGGGATCGAGTCCCCACTCTTTGCTGTGATATCGCACCATGCGGAGCGCACGCTGCGCATCGAGCATCGGCACCATCTCATTGCCCCGCGGAAGGCGGTACTTGAGCACGGCGCCGGTGATGCCGTGTTGGTTCAGCCATTGCGCGATTCCCGAACCTTCCGCTCCCATCACCAGTCCGCCGTAGCCGCCACCGGGACAGATGACGATGGAGGCGCCATTGGGATGATCCGCGCGATAGATGGTGATCTGGGGATCTTCCGTCTGAAAGGTGCCGTCACCCACGGGCGAGTGGCCGTCCCACAGCGAAATGACCTCGGGCTTCGCGGCCGGGTTCGGAGCGGCCCCCACCGCCGGCGCCGCAACTTGGGATTGGGGATACCGCACGAAGGCGAACCGCTTGCTGTCCGGCGACCAGCTATTGACGTTGATCGTCCCCTGCCCTCCCTGGAACGACAGGATGTCGGCCTGCTCGCTGCCGTCCGGTCGCATGCGCCGCAGGATGACCTGTTTGTCCGCCGGATGTTTCACCGTGCCGGGCGGAAAGCTGAGATAGACGATCCATTTCCCATCCGGCGAAATGTGGGGAAACCAGTTCACACGCTCGTCCCGGGTCAATTGCACAACCTCGGACCCGTCCACATTCATGCGGTAGCACTGGGCGTGGCCGGGGACGTCCGCGTGGAGTTCGGAATTGAAGTAGATCGATTTTCCGTCGGGCGAATACTCCGGACCGTCAGCGGGCGCGGACGTGTCGGTCAGGCGCTTCTCCGCGCCGCCTTCCGAAGGGATTGTGTAGAGATCGAGCCGTTTCCACGGGTCGCCATTTTCCGCCTGGACGCCAACGAAGGCCAGCGTCCGGCCATCGGGCGAGACGCCGTGGAGGAAGCTCTTGAACTGCAATTCGGCGGGATGCTCATTCGACACGCGCCGTGGTACGCCGCCTTCAAATGGCACCGCGTAGATGTGCGAACCGGCGCTGAAGAAGATGGTCCGCCCATCCGGCGAGAGCACGTGGTCGTTGTTAACGTCCTTCACCTCACCCGTATCGATGCGAATGGGGTCGCCGCCTCCGGGGGCGATCCGCCAGAGCGAGCCCTTGCTGTTATAGACGAGCCACTTTCCGTCGCGTGTCCAGTTCGGCGCCTCGACCCGCTCGGCAGTCTGGTAAACGAGGTGCGGGTCGGAGCCATCGATCCCGAGCGTGATGATCTCGGCCATCTGTCCAGGCTGCAGCTTGCCTTGGCCCGACGCCGGTCGGGCACAGGCAACGGAGAGAAGAATTGTGAAAGCGGCTAGCGGGAGGAATCCGGGGCGGTTCATGCAAATTACCTTGCGTCACATCATACGGTTGAGTCTCGCTCGAAATTGAAACATTCCCCGTTGCACTCGAAGCCTATGAAACCCAAAAATCTGATCGCCTTCATCCTTGGTGCGACCACTGCCGCAATTAGCTCCGGCTTTCTCGCACTGTCCGCCCAGGCCGAACCTGCCAGGCCCCGCACGGTCGTCGTCTTCGGCGACTCCATCACGGCGGGAGGCATGCTGCCCGCCGATCAGCGCGACCAGGTTTGGGTGCAAATCGTCGAACGGGAGGCGAAAGGCCAGGTCAAGATGGTCAATGAGGGCAAGGGCGGCCGTCCGACGAATTCCGTCGCCGAGTTCGACGCGATGCTCAAACGCGTGCCCTCGGCGGATCTGCTGATCATCGCGCTCGGCACCAACGACTCCCGGGACATCACTCCGGAGTGCGTACCGAAAGCCGTGGCCAACGTGCGAGCCATGATCGAACGGGCGCGCAAGGCCTACGGCACGGGCACCGCGATCCTGCTCGTCGGACCGCCCAATATCAATAAATCCGCCCTCGGGCCGACCAAGCCGATTGCCAACGAGCGCGAGGCCAAACTCCGCGAACTCGGCGATGCCTTTGCCGCACTCGCCAAGGAACTCGGGTGCGATTTCGTGAGCCTCTTCGGAGCGGTGCCCGACACAAGCCTGACCAAGGACGGGGTGCATCCTGACGCTGCCGGCAACGCCGCCATTGCCCGCGTGCTGGGCGACAAACTGGCGCCGCACTAGGCAGCCTGTCTTTCTTTGCTAAGGTTTGGTTCTTGATCACCATCATCATGGCACGCTGTGATCGATGCTCCAGCCCACCCGGATCACTCCCCTCAGAAACTCCACCCACCAAGTCATGATTCTCCGCAAACTCGTTCCCCTTTTCCTCGCCCTGGCCATGCCAGCCATCGCCCAGGATTTCCTCCAAATTCCCGGCAAGGATGGTCCGGGGAAAGGCAAGCATGTCGTCCTGATTTCCGGCGATGAGGAGTATCGCAGCGAAGAGAGCATGCCGATGCTCGCGAAGATCCTCAGCCAGCGGCATGGTTTCGATTGCACGGTGCTTTTCTCGGCCGACGCCGACGGCACGATTCACCCCACTGGCCAGGAATTGCTGACAAACCCAGCGGCGCTGGATTCCGCCGATGCCATCATTATCCTCACCCGGTTCCGCAAATGGCCGGATGACTCGATGAAAAAGTTCGAAGCCGCTTACCTGCGCGGAGTGCCCTTCGTCGCCTTGCGCACGTCCACGCACGCTTTCGCGGGGCTTAAAGCGCCCTGGGACAAATACAACAATGGCGCCAAGGGTGAAATGGATGGCGGCTTCGGCCGCTATGTGTTCGGCGAAAAATGGGTGGCCCATCACGGGGCGCACAAGAAGGAAGGAACGCGCGCCATCATCGAGCCCTCCGCCAAGGATGACCCGATACTGCGCGGGGTGAGCGATGTCTTCGCCAACACCGACGTCTATACGGCGAATCCCATGCCCGATTCCAAGATCCTCATGCGTGGTGAAGTGACGGCCACGCTCGCCGCGGATAGCCCAGCCGTCGATGGACCGAAGAACAATCCCATGCAGCCGATCGTCTGGTCCCGCTTGCACCAAAATTCCGCTGGCAAGACCAACCGCGTCCTGTGCACGACAATGGGCGCCGCGACCGACCTGACCAATGAGGGCCTGCGGCGCCTCGTGGTGAATGGGGTCTACTGGGGACTCGGCATGGACGTTCCGGCCAAGGCCGATGTGACGCTGGTCGATGAATACGAGCCCTCGTTTTACGGCTTCGGTGGCGAGCGCAAAGGCCTCAAAGTCTCCGACCTTGGACTAGGCAAGGGATTGCCCAAGCGTGACGACGCGCCGAAACCGGCGGCGCCGGCTCCGGCACCAAAGTAGACAGGCCGGCAGCAAGGCGCAGATGAGCCTGGGATCGTTGACGATCTCTTCCCGCGGTCATTCTGAGCAGAGTTCCATGCGGGCCGAGGTGGCAGTTGAGGTGCTCATGGTGACCGGTGCCTTTCGGGCAAGCAAGGCGGGATGGAACGAAGTCGAGGAGACCGTGGCTCTACCACCGACTTCTCCGCGGCGATGTCGATCAAGCGTGTTCTGCACATTTTCGTTCGCGCTACTGTGTTACGCCGAAGGCGTTTGATAAGTCAGCCCAGGGTTGCCGAGCTTGCGAGGCTACCCTGGGTCTTCCAGCGCGCAGCGCTCAACCCTGCCAAGGGTTTCACGCCGTGTGCGTAAGGCTGCGCCCGTGATTCGGCGCCCGGGCCGACGGATCGATCGGAGGAGTACCTTGGGAACCTGCGTGATAATCGCCTCCCCATCCCGAAAGGATTGAATCGGTCTGGCGGTGCGGGCTGATGCCGCACGGTTTCGGTTCAACCCTTCGCAGGGTTGGGAAACCGATTTCACTGAGTTCTCATGGAACTCTCCCGATTGGGACATCGATGAGCGGCAAAAACCTCCATCGGGGCAGCACGCACGGCGTGAAACCATTCGCAGGGTTGAGCGCTCCGCGCTCTGGTACCCAGGGTAGCCTCGCAAGCTCGGCACCCTTCTCGGCCCCCCACCGAACGCTCTGATTCCCCGCCGCCTCCTCGCTGGGCTGGCTTATCTAACGCCTTCGGCGTAACCCCTTGCGTGAGCCGCAAAGTTCAGAACACGCTCTAGCCAGTTACGCCACAGGATTCTTCGACTAAGCTCAGAATGACCGCGCGGACGCGACTCTCAAACACCCCCAAGGTCATTCCAACTTCCAGGGGACTCGCGCGACGGACACGCCACCTTGGGCGTTGGCGCTCGACCACAGTTGGGGTGGCATCGGCGCGCGGCTCGGAGGCTCGGGGAGGCCGGCAGGCAATCCGGCGTCCGCAAAATGGTTGTCGCTCAATCGCAATTCCTGCACTCCGCCGCCCTTCCACCACGAGTTGTCTTCTCCCGCTTGATTCATCCATCGCACCCGGTTGCCGATGATCGAGATATGAGCACACGGCTTCCCGCTCTGATTCCAGGCATACAATCCGTTGTTTGAGACGTCCGATTTTGCGCCATAGATCACATTATTCTCGACTGCGATCGATGTGCCACCTGCGACACCGATTCCCACCTGTCCCGCGGAGACGACCACGTTCCCCCGGCAGGTGTCGTGGGCGCCGCCCTGATCGCCCAGCATGATGCCCGATCCCGACTTGCTCATGCCTTCGCTTCCTCTCTCGGGATCCCCGGTGACGTAGTTGTTTTCAATCAGGATCGGCGAATCGGCCGTGCCGGAACTCACGTAAATGTTGATCACATCCTCGGAGTGATTCTGCCCCATTTCGTTGATCGCGTAATTCCCGCGAATCACATTGCCCGCGCCCGTCACATGGTCGAATTGCGTCATCTGCCCGCGCGGGAACGGACCCTTCATGTTGCGCGCGAAGTTGCCAACCACCTGAATTTGCTGCGACTCGATGGCATACACACCGGAGCTGACCCTCTCGAGACGACAGCCCTGCACGAGCAACTGCTGCGTTTGGTAGGTCTGGATCCCACAATGTGCCGAATCGTGAATGAAGCAATTGCAGATCGACACGCGTTTACATCCGGAGAGTTCGATCGACCGCAGGTCACACGCCGAAATGACGATATCCGAGCAGTTGGTGAGTCGAATCGAAACGTCGCTACCGATGGCCAGCCCATCGATGGTTTCGTGGCTCCTGCCTTCCCACGCAATCGCCGCCGAGTTCTTCGTATCCACGATCTCGATGGAGGGTGCGTCCGCGGCGCGAGTCGAGGAGACCGAAAAGAGAATGAGGATGGATATGACAATCAATTTCATGGTGGCCTCACAGAATCTCAAGGGTGCCCTTCGATTGTGCGACATGATTTGTTCGATACTTCCCCCAGGCTTGACTCCCCGCCCGGGAATGCAGAGCTTCAGATTACGACTCTGGCATATGCGGATTGTCTCCATTCTTTTCGGGATTGCTTTCGCGACGACCGCGCTCTCTGCCGCGGAGGAACGAGAGGTGGACTCAAAAGTCATTAAGCGGATTCATTCGCAAGACGGCAAAGTCATCCTCGAACTCCGCGGAAGTCGACTGAAAGACAGCACCCCACTTGCGACGCAGGCTTGGGTTGTCTCTGGGGGCAGGCAAACGTTCGTCTCCCAACCCGAAACATACATCCGTGGCGCGGATATTTCGGCAGACGGGCAGTATATTGCCTTGGATTACCACGTCAGTTCGGGGGGTTACGGGGCCGCGTTTGTGCGTCTCGCCAATGGCACATACCGTCAATTCGTCGACAACGGATACGCCGCGGGGGAAATCGCCCACGGTCGTGTCGCAGGACTGCGAAAGGCGGACATTCCCGAGACGCCGGGAAGAAACACCTACCTCGGAATCTACATGGGTCACGCCCCCGACCGATTGGTGTTTTCCATTGGGAACCAACTGAAACTGACCTACTCTTTCGAAGCGCGACGGATCACCGGCTGGGAACGCTCACTCCTGGAATACTCGCAGACGAGCGGTGATGGAGAGTTTCAGATGGATCTCCGCGAATTGTCGGGCAAACGGGGCATCGCCCTCGTCGCCTATTCCAGCCAGAAAACCACCGAGCGGGAACAGACTCTCATCGAATTCCCAGCCCAGAAGATCGACCTGCACGACGACGGATTCAAGATGAGAACCGAAGTGGGAAGCGAGGGAGTTGTCGCTTTCACCGCCAAGCGCGTGACCCAGGGCTCAAAGGACGAACCCGCGTCGTGGAAGGCCGAGATCACCGGCACCGGCATGCCGTACAAATCCCTGCTGGCAAAGCTCGCGAGCTACCGAAAATCGCTTTCGTTATCCGCCGACGCCACTCCGGATTGGCCGGCGGCAGGGAAGTTTTCTCTCTCCCAAGTTCAGTGACCGGGCTTTCGTCCCGCGGACCCTTTGCCCTCCCCCCCACCCTTTTTGAGGCCACCGAAAAGGAGGTGCCAATGAAGGCCCGGGGAGCGGGTTCTACACGAAGTGATTCCCCCCATGAAGCACCTCTTCGCCATCCTTTTGCTGATCGCGGCGACGAATCTCGCGTCATCCGCGGCAACCATCCCCACTGCCCTCGCGGAGGGCGGCCGGCCGTTGCAGCCAATCATCATTTCGGCGGCCGCTTCCGACGCCACCAAGGCCACGGCCGCAGAACTGGCCGGGTATTTGAACCGGATCAGCGGCGCCAAATTCGACGTCCAAACCGGCGATGGCTCCCGGGGTATTGTGCTCGGCACCCTCGCCGAGTTTCCAGATGCCGCTCTCGCGAAGTCGCTGGAGATTCGCAATATCTACGATGGGCGCGAAGCGTTCGTGATTCGGAGCGAGGACCAGCGGCTGCGGCTCATCGGCGCCACCGACCAGGGCGTAGCGCACGCCGCGTTCCGGCTGCTGGAGCAATTCGGCTGCCGCTGGTTTTTTCCCGCCCAGGAGTGGGAGGTGGTGCCGTCGTCGCCGAAGCTCAACGTCGCGCTCGACATCGCGGAGCGGCCGCGCATCCTCGCGCGCCGCATCTGGTACGGCTACGGGGCGTTTTCCGACAAAGGTCATCCACGAGGCGGCAGCACGCAAAAGGACTACGAGGCGTGGGCGCGGCACAACCTCATGGACGGCTCCTTCCGTGTGAATGCCGGACACGCCTGGCAGGCCATCATCGCCGCGAACAAGGCCGAGTTCGAAGTCCATCCGGAATACCTGGCGCTGGTCAAGGGGGCGCGCAAAGGCGAGCAATTGTGTGTCAGCAACCCCGCGGTGCAACGCCTCGCCATCGAGTGGGCGCTCAAATATTTCGAAAAGAATCCCGACCGGGAAATGGTCTCGATGGAGTGCTCGGATGGCGTGGGACAGTGCGAGTGCGAGAATTGCGCGAAGCTGGGCAGCGTCTCGAACCGCGTCTTCGGGCTGGCCAATATCGTGGCGCGCGAAGTAGCGAAGAAATATCCCGGCAAGCTGGTGGGTTGCCTGGCCTACGCTGAGCATAGCGAACCGCCCTCATTCGACCTGGAGCCGAATGTTTATGTGCAACTGACCGCTGGCTTCACCTACGGTCGTTACAGCTTCGATGAACTGGCGGACCTCTGGCCCAGGAAGGCCCGCTCGATGGGCTTTTACGAATATTTTTCCGTGTGGCTCTGGGACTTCGACCGGCTGCCCGGCGGGCGGGGCGCGAATCTCAGCCAAATCCGCTCCCGCATCGACCGCTACGCCAAATCCGGCGCCACCAGCTTCGATGCCGAGAGCGGCAATAATTGGGGCCTTCACGGCCGCGGCTACTATGTCTGCAACAAATTGTTGTGGAATCCCGAGGCCGATGTGGACGCCATCCTGGCGGATTTTTACGAGAAAGCATTCGGTCCCGCGGCGCCGGCGATGAAGCGCTATTACGAGCGCGTCGCCCCGGACGATTCGCCCCTCATGAGCCGCGGCCTTGTCGGCGAAGCCTTTCGCGACGTAGAGGAAGCGACGCGCCTCGCCAAGGACCGCCCCGACGTGCAGGCCCGCCTGGACCAGATCAAGCATTACCTCCGCTACGTGCACCTGCGCTGGCAGCTCGATCACGAGAAAGACAAGGAAAAGCAGAAACAACTGACCGTCGCCACGCTGACCAGCGTGTATCGCACCCGCTACGAATACATGAACCACTGGGGCGCAATGCGGCAGACTTTTGCCAGCGATGCGGCCAAAAAATTCAGCGAGCCCACGTGGGTCTTCAACGACAAATCGCCCAAGCCCTGGATCGTCGAAAATCCGGTGACGCGGGAGGAAACGGAGCAGTGGTTTCGCGAGGGTCTCGCCTATTTCCAACCGACGCCCGCCGAGGAGACAAAGTACCGTTACGACGACCTCGTGCCCGCCGCACTCACCGGTGCCGCCAAGCCTTCGCCATTGATCCAAAGCTTTCAGCGCTCGGAGAATTTTGCCATCGCCAGCACAAAGGGCGAGCCGATCCAGGTCGAATTCACGCCGGGAGTGATCGCGTGGTATCGCGACCGGCCGGATGCGCATTGGACGCTGAAGGATGGCAGCGGGGTGCAGGTCGCCGATGGCCGCCAAAAGCTCGATGGCGAACCGCACGCCCTGAGCATCCCCGTCCCTCGTCCCGGCGCTTACGTTTTTGAATGCAACGACGCGGGAGCGGGTTGGAAGATGAATGCGGCCGCTGGTCTTTCCGCGGCGTGGCTTCCCAAACGCGGCGTGCGGATCGTATCGCTCGGCCAGGTGCCGGAGCGTTTCTTCTATGTTCCCAAGGGGACCAGGCAACTTCAGTTCTTCTATACGGGTGGTCCGTGCAAGTTGCTCGGCGCCGATCACAAGCCGGTCGCCGATGTGACCGCGGACGACGAGGTGGTCACAGTCCCCGTGCCCGAGGGCAAGGATGGCCAGGCGTGGAGCTTTTCTCCGCACGCGCAGTCCAATCTTTGGTTCTTCAATGCCCCGAACATCCTCGCGGCTTCTCCCGGCGCGCTCCTGCTCCCGCGCGATCTCGCCACCAGGGACGGTCTCCTCCCATGAATCGATTCTTCCTTTTCGTTCTGCCCTTTGCCATCTGCGCCGAGCTCGCGGCCGAGGATGAGACACCGTGGCCGCCCGCGCAGGTGGTCGCAAAGGGCCCGATGACTCTGAAGACTCCTGAGTTTCTCATCATCCCTCCAGTCGTCTCCGCCCGGCAGGCCGAGGGAAGGATCGTCGCATTCGATATGGCCAAGGAACCGCCATCGGTGGACCTCGCCTTTCACGAGAATCTGGGACCAAACGCCATTCACCGGCGGCTCTGGTCCTCGTGGGGTGACATCTGCGTGGCCAGCGACGGCCGCGTGTATTGCGCCATCGGCGATCACGGAAACGATGCCGCGGGCGACGCGCGTTGCTTTCTCTATCGGTGGGACCCGAAGGAAAAGCGGCTGACCCAGGTCGTGGACATGAACAAAGTCGTTCCGCCCCAACCGGGGCAACCCGCCTGGGCCAAGGTCCACGCGCGCATCGACGAGGGCCCGGATTCGAAGATCTACTTCAGTTGCACGCTCACCGCGGGCCAGCGCGCCGGTGATCCGAAATACGCATTCAACGATACGCTTCCCGGCGGCCAGCTCTATCGGTTCGATCCGGCAACTGGAAACACCGAGGTCTTTGCCAATCTCCCGCCGCGGCGCTGCACGGCCACTTCCATCCTCGATCGCGCACGGAACGTTTGGTGGTGCAATCTCGAGGTGCAGGACGGCGACTCCCTGTGGGGCATCGACCTCGCGACAAAGCGGCAAATCTATCGCGGCGTGGAAGGTTCCGTCGGATTCAACCGCGCCTTCGCCCTGCTGCACGACGGCCAAATCCTGTTCAATGGTCCGTCCACCCTCGCGCGGCTTGATCCCGTAACCGGGACAATTCATCCCACGAAAACGCACGCCGAGGGCTCGCCCGGAATGCGCAGCGTTACGCGTGAATCCCGCGATGGGCACGTCTACGGCGCGCTTCAGACCACGCACCAACTCTACGACTACGCCGTAGCTCGCGATGAATTGAGGCTCCTCGGCCCAACCTGGCTGGAGGGCGAGTACACCGCCGACTGCGAACTCTCCCCGGATGAACGTTTCCTCTACTACCTGCCGGGCTCGCATGGTGGGGCATGGAAGA
>Ga0070658_10001992_pt1 | contig 17162 bp, 12 predicted proteins | sample KBSC13metaG_FD_64664 | JGI IMG/M metagenome (GOLD analysis project Ga0070658, IMG submission 64664) | Corn rhizosphere microbial communities from Kellogg Biological Station, Michigan, USA - KBS C1-3 metaG | ecosystem: Host-associated > Plants > Roots > Rhizosphere > Soil ...
TCGCGGTGTTCTCAGTAAGGAAGTGGAAGACATCGGAGAGCGGGAAACTGTGCTGCTCGGCGAGTGCGATGTTGATGCCGTTGTCGGTGGCAGCAGCCTGCAGCTCGAAATTGAAACCGCGGCAGAAGCGCTTGCGAAGCGAGAGTCCCCAGGCCTTGTTAATGCGGCCGCCGAATGGTGCGTGCAAGATGAGCTGCATGCCGCCGCCTTCGTCGAAAAAGCGTTCGGCAATGATGGTAGCCTTCGACGGAACAGCCCCGAGAACAGCGCGGCCAGTGACGATGTAGGCAATGAGCTGATGCGCGGAATCGGGGCAGATTCCGCACTCCCCCGTAAGCCACGCTGCACACTTCGGCATCTCTGGGTGAGGCGAGTTGGGAGCGCAGTGCTGAGTGCGCTTTGAGATTTCTTCGCGTAGCTCGGAGACGCCGTCCGAAAGGATGTCAGTGCGCTGCGGGGCTTCGCCGAACCAAAAGGGAACGGACGGCGGCGCACCGTGTGCATCTTCGACGAGGACTCGTCCGGCGGGATCAACACGCTGCACTCGCCAACTTGTGTTACCGAGCAGGATGACGTCGCCTGGGCCTGAGTCGACGGCGAAGTGCTCGTCGAGTGTGGCGATCTGCACGTTTTCCGGCTGGAGTATCACGCTGTAGAGTGCCGTGTCGGGGATGGCTCCGCCGTTTGCGATGGCGATGCGGCGAGCGCCGCGGCGTGGGTGAAGCTGGCGGTGGATGCCGTCGCGCAGGATGTACGCTCCGTAGCGCCCGCGAGATGACTCGATGCCGTGCGCGAGTAGCTCGATGACCTCGTCGAAGCGCTCGCGAGTGAGCTCGCGGTATGGGTGCGCACGGCGAACAATGTCGAAGAGCGTATCTTCGTCCCAAGGCTCAGCGGAAACCATTGCAGTTATCTGCTGCATCAGCACGTCTATTGGTTGCGGCGGAACTTCGAGTACATCGAGTTCGCCGGCACGCATTTTTCGAACGAGTGCAGCTTGCTCGAGCAAGTCGTCGCGGGTGGTCGCGAAGAAGCGGCCCTTGGGGATAGCTCCGCGCCAGTGGCCGGCGCGGCCCACGCGCTGCATAGCAACGGCAACGGCGCGCGTGGAGGCGATCTGGCAGACGAGGTCGACGTCGCCGATGTCGATGCCGAGTTCGAGCGAGGCTGTCGCGATGAGGATGCGCACTTGACCGTTCTTCAAACGCTGCTCGGCATCGAGGCGAAGCTCGCGTGAGAGCGAGCCGTGGTGCGCAGCGACTTCCTCCGAACCAAGACGTGCGGAAAGTTCGAAGGCAAGCTTCTCGACGAGACGGCGTGTGTTGACGAAGACGAGCGTAGAGCGGTGCTCTTGCGCCAGTTCGGCGAGCCGGTCGTAAACGCTCTCCCACATCTGATGGGAGGTAACGGAGGTGAGCTCGAAGGCAGAACCGTCTGGCAGATGCGGGATCTCGATAGCCAGATCGAGTGTGCGGCGTCGCCCGACCTGCACGATGGTCGTCGGTTTGCGCTCTGCGTGAGCGCCGCTGAGGAAGGAGCCGATCAACTCGATAGGATTTTGGGTGGCGGAGAGGCCAATGCGCTGCGGTGGCGTGCTGCGGCCGGTGAGGAAGGCACCGGGAGCGAGGCGGTTTTCGCCGCAGACGAGGGCGTCCAACCGCTCCAGCGTGAGAGCGAGGTGCGAGCCACGTTTGTCGTCAGCGATGGCGTGGATCTCGTCGACGATGACGGTGCGGATCTGGCGCAGGTGCTCGCGCGATTTTGAGGCAGTGAGCAGCAGGTACAGGGACTCGGGCGTGGTGACCAGGATGTGCGGAGGATTGCGCAGCATGCGCGCGCGCTCAGAGGGCAGGGTATCGCCGGTCCGGACCGCAGTGCGGATGTCGGGACATAAGTAGCCGCGGGTGAGGGCTAATTGCTGGATCTCGCGCAGAGGCTGCTCGAGGTTCTTCTGGACATCGTTGGACAGCGCTTTGAGGGGCGAGACGTAAACGATCTGGGTTGCAGGCGCGAGGGCACCATCCAGTGCAAGGCGGAGAAGCTGGTCGATCGCCACAAGAAAGGCTGCGAGCGTTTTACCGGAGCCTGTGGGCGCGGAGATTAGCGTGGTGTCGCCCCGCAGAATGGCGGGCCAACCGTCGATCTGCGGCTCGGTTGCGGAGCCGAACTTAGTGAGGAACCACTCGGCGACAACGGGATGCGCCCACGCGAGGTCTGCACAGAGATCTAGATTGGGCATGGGAGTAGCCGCCATCCGGGTATTCTAGCGTAGTGTGTTCGATGTTTCTTCGCTTGTTAGAGATTTGGCTGCCGAGCAGGACATCCGCCTGGCAGCTGTGCGTTGACACATAAACTCGAACTTGCTGCTAAAAAAAACACAAACTTGCTGCTCTACGGTCCCAAGAGGTCTGCAAATGTGAAAGACAGATAAGAGTTCAACCGAGAAAAGCGTGGCGCGCTTTCCTGCCGGAGGATTGCCAGCGCCTGATCACCTCATAAACAATGACGGTTTGAAAAGTTACGGCGATCCAGACACAAACCGCTTCAATGGGTAACGAATTCCATGCGGTGATGAAAATCCCCATCATCTGGGCGTGTTGATAATCCCACCACCCGTAGGGAACACCAAGGCTGGCTTCCCATAGCAGACTCGTGAGCAGTACGACGAAGAGAACGAGCGAAAATGCGCGCCAGTTGATCACAGGAAGGGCGGCCGGGAAGAGCAGGGTCGACGGACCTAGAGATGCGGCGACAAGATAAGTGAAATACCCCGGAAATCCGGGCACTCCAGGATGGTGAATGTCATAGAAATGACGGCAAACTATAGCTGCCGCGACTAGAACAAACCCCAAGAATAGTGATTGTGGATGGAAACGGAGCAGGCGCTGGAAATGCTTCCGCTCGTCGGCTGTGCTCGGCACGCTGTACGCATTGAGCCAGTATTCATCAAGCCAAATGTAGAGTAGGAGTACAACAATGAATCCCGTAAGGTAAAACACATACTCCTCAACCGGAACGCTCCCGACGATGACATGGTCCGTCGTTCCGAGGAACGTGTGGCAGTGGACTTGCGGCGAAGAATTCGCAGAGTAACCGCTCCCGCTTAATTGGTCTGCAACACATGGGCCAAGGGCCGGAGCTGGGATGCCAATCGTGGCGGAGGGATTTGGGAATCTCAAGAATCTATGTGCAAAGAAGAACTCAAGGGCTAAGCCCAGCGGAAAAAGACAAGCGACCGTTCGAGTGAACGACTTTTTGGAGAGCTTCACCCCGTTTTGAGGAATGAGCCAGCAGCCGATCACCAGGATCGGAACAACAAACAGCGAGAGACTGATTGTGTAGCCAAACGGCGAGGGATTGGGGAACGACACATCAACAACTGAGGAAACCCTGACTGTATGGAGCGTCACGGCTGCGGGCAGTAGAAGCATACCGAGCACGAGCACAATTGTGGCGAAACTCGATTTTGGAGAGTCTTGCCCTGAGCGCATATGCATTTCTACCGAGCAATGAAATTCGAGTCGTGCCCAATGTAACGCTCGTTCTACGGGGGCGCAAGAAAATAGAGCCGAATAATGCTTTCTGATGGTTCTCAAAACAGCGCAGAGCAGCAGTCCAAACGCATCCGAAGATACGGCCACAAGTTGAAGGATGTATAAGCCTGCTCCATCAGGCGCGCGGGGCAGCCAGATCTTTGCCGGTACCTATGTCGGCGGCTGCTGCGGCGGGGTTCTCGGCATCGAGGAAGGCATCGATCGAGGACTCAAGCTTACCTTGCGCGGCCAGAATGAAATCGATGGCATCTCGGCCGGCACCGTGGCCTCCAGCGTTCGGCGTAACGTAGTGCGCGGCAGCCTTGACCTGCGGGCGAGCATTAGCAGTTGCAATGGAAAGTCCACAGGCGCGCATTACCGTCAGGTCGACAATATCGTCGCCCACATAAGCGAGCTCATCCAGGGTGACATCGGCCCGCCGCAGGATGTCCTTCACCGCTTCCATCTTGTAGGACTGACCTTGATAGACAAATTCGAGCTTGAGGTCGCGCGCGCGGATGGCTACGGTTGCCGATTCACGCTTGGTGATGATGCCGACCCGCAGGCCGCCAAGCCGTGCGATTGTGATGCCCAAACCATCATGTGCCGTAAAGCCCTTGAACTCGAGGCCATATTCTTTGCCGTCTGAGCTGGATTGCGGGAGGAAGTAGAGTTGGCCGTCAGTGAGAACGCCGTCAACGTCGAAGATCAGGACTTTGATGCGGCGTGCGCGGTCTTCTGCGGAAAGTGTCATTCCTGGATGATACGTGGTGTCAGCCTTATCTTGTGCGGGCTGGCTGAGCCAGCCCGCACAAGGAAGCCACAGTTAACGCCAGTGTCCGTCAATCCAGACCCAACCGCCGCGACGGTGTGTCCAGTGGCCGGGAATCCAGCGGGCGCGCGGGCGTGGAGGTTCCATATACCGACCTGGAACCCAGACATATGAGCGTCCATCCCAGCGATGATAGCCCGGCGTCCAGACCCATCCCGGATGTCCGATCGGACGCGCGGGAACGACCTCCACCGGACGTCTTGGGGGAGGACCTATGCGTACAACAACTTGCGCTTGTGCTGCGGAGCAGGCCAAAAGAGCTGTAAATGCTGCTGTGAGGAGGTACTTCTTCATCTCTGTCGTCTCCTTCGTTTACTTCCGCCAGTAATGACTCGGTTTTGTGAACGAAGTTGCGGCGGGCCGAAGCGATTAAGAGAGCGTCAGGGAAGGGCTCGTCAGTGCGGGTGTCGCAACAGTCTCAACCGAGGCGCGGCGATAAGCGGAGGAGAATGGGTAAAGTTCCGGTGTCGACACGAGGTTTGCACGGACAGGGATCTGATGCAGATACGTCCGGACTAACTCCAGGTCATGAATGTTCGCGACCGAGTATGCCGTAAAACTGTGCTCCCAGATCGGTAGCTCGGAGTTCATGCGGTAGGCGAAACCGTTTTTGATGAGCTCTATTGCATGCGCCAGAGCAATAGATTGGGGCGTGAGCAGCAGGTGCAGCTGCGACGGCATTACGACATATGCATGAAGCTTGTAGTGACCGAGCTTGCGGTAGTGCAGCACTGTCTCCACCATCAGGTCTGCAACGCGTCCGATTTCGAACAGGGGCCGACGATCACGAGTGGCCGCTGTGACGAAAGACATACCGGAATGAGGAGTGCGAACGGTCTTCGCCATGAAGCGATGCTATGAGCGCGCTCCGGTGCGGTGAATCCCACGAATGGGGGTAACCACCCCAAGTTCTGAAGTAATAGTGCTTTGGTGTTAACCAACTCGGCCCCTTGGCGCGGCGTCAAAGTGAGCTGACATAAAAGAGCAGAGAGGATTTTGGATGCAGCGAAATTTACTGCCGGGGAGACCTCATCCCCTGGGTGCGCACGCGACGGCGACCGGCGCAAACTTTGCGGTTTATTCCGAGAACGCCACGGCCGTATTTGTGTGTCTGTTCGACGAGTCCGGCAAGCAGGTAGATTGCGTGGAACTGCACGAGCGCACAGCCTTCGTATGGCATGGCTTCATCCTGGATGTTAAGCCGGGGCAGCGCTACGGCTTCCGTGTGGATGGTCGGTGGTCCCCGGACCAGGCATTGCGCTTCAATAAGAACAAACTGCTGGTGGATCCATATGCTGAGGCCATCTCGGGCGAGGTGAACTGGAAGGCACCTATTTATCCCTACGATGTCGCGAGTGGCGACGACAGCAAATTCTGCGACAAGGACGATGCCGATGCCGTTCCGAAGAGCGTTATTGTCGAGCACCAGTTCGACTGGGAGGATGATCCTTCGCTGCAGATCCCTCTTGCTGATTCGGTTATCTATGAGATGCACGTGAAAGGCTTCTCAATGCGGAATCCGAATGTGCCGGAGAAGCTCAGAGGCACGTATGCAGGACTTGCGCATCCAGCAAGTATTGACTACCTGAAGGAGCTGGGTATTACCGCGGTCGAACTGCTGCCCATCCATGAATTAATCGATGACGGCTTTCTTCTGGATCGCGGACTGCGGAATTACTGGGGTTACAACACACTGAACTACTTCTCACCCGCCGCGCGGTATTCCTCCAGTGGCGACCGCGGTGGCCAGGTTCGAGAGTTCAAGGAAATGGTCAAGGCCCTGCACAAGGAAGGGATCGAGGTGATCCTTGACGTGGTCTACAACCACACCTGCGAAGGCAATCGGATGGGCCCCATGCTCAGTTTTAGGGGAATCGACAATCCGACCTACTACCGCCAGGTGCCCGACAATCCGCGGTACTACATGGACTACACGGGCACTGGGAACACGCTAAACGTGCGGCACCCGCAAGTACTGAAGCTGATTATGGACAGCCTGCGTTACTGGGTTACGGAGATGCACGTCGATGGCTTCCGGTTCGATCTGGCGGCAACGCTGGCGCGCGAACTGCACGATGTCGACAAGCTCGGCGGCTTTTTTGACACCATTCACCAGGATCCGACGCTGCAGGAGGTCAAACTCATCGCAGAGCCGTGGGATGTTGGTGACGGTGGCTACCAGGTAGGAAACTTCCCCGTGCTTTGGGCGGAGTGGAACGGCAAGTATCGCGACACGGTACGACGCTTCTGGAAGGGCGATGCCGGTCAGCTTTCCGACTTCGCATATCGGTTGACAGGCTCCAGCGATTTATACCAGCACGACGGCCGCAAGCCGTACGCGAGCATTAACTTCGTGACCGCCCATGACGGATTCACGCTCTGCGATCTGGTCAGCTTCAACGACAAGCACAATGAGGCAAACGGCGATAACAATGAGGACGGAGAGAGCCACAACAATTCGTGGAACATGGGCGCGGAAGGCCCTACTGACGATCCCGAGATCAACTTCATGCGAGAACGTCAGATCCGCAATTTCCTCGCGACGCTGCTGCTGAGCCAAGGCGTGCCAATGATCTGCGGCGGTGACGAGTTCTCGCGGTCACAGCGCGGCAACAACAACTGCTACTGCCAGGACAACGAACTGACCTGGTACGACTGGCAACTTGATCCTTCGCGTGTGCGGCTGATGGAGTTCACACGCAAGCTGGTAAAGTTGCGCCTGACACATCCGAACCTGCATCGCAGGAAATTTTTCCAGGACCGGACCATTCGCAATTCCGTGGTGCGCGATATTGCATGGTACGGAGCCAACGGTAAAGAGATGCCGGAAGAGGCTTGGAATGCCGAGTGGACGCGCTCGCTGGGCCTGATGTTGAACGGTAAGACCCTGCAGGTGAGCGACGGGCACGGTAACCCCCTGAAGGACGATAGCTTTTTGATCCTGGTGAACGCATTCCACGAGGGGGTGGAGTTTACGCTGCCACCAGTACCGAACGGCTCGCCGTGGTGTCAGGTGATGGACACGGAAAACATCGACGATCCGTTCAAGTTTGCCCAGCTGGGCGAGAAGGTAATAGTGGGACCACGGTCGATGATGGTCTTCAGCGACAGCAAGGAAGTGGTGCAGAAGCTGCATGCGCCGGAGAAGCCGAAGCACACCGACCCGAAGAACCCAACCGTGCCGGAGGAGAACGGCAAAAGTAAAACGGCGCGGTGAATAACCGCGCCGTTTCGTTAAGCGATCGCTACCTATTTCATCTTTTCGAAACTTTGCGCCTGCTCATTGAGTTGGTCAGATGTCGCGGTCCCGCTGAAGATCACAACGCGATAGCGAAAGGTTGCGGTCTTGCCCGGGTCGATGGAGTAATTCATCGGCTCGGCCTTAGGATTAAAGATGTGCGCGCCCAATGGATTCGCGGCGAACAGGCCATATCCGCGAGCGTGCCAGTATGTGGGATAGCCAGGATTGCCGGTGTGGTCGAAGATGGCAATAGTCTCCGCTTTCCCGTCTTGTGTCTTGCCGGAGAGTTCGCACCACTTGCCGCGGGTGCTCCAGACGGCATCGCCCGAAACGCCCTCACTGGTACGGTAGACGCCGGTTGCGCCAGCGGGATCAGCCGCCTTTACCTGGGTCGCCTTACCGTTTGCATCCAGGAACATGCCGCCCTTCTCGGTGGGAGACTCGAGGAAGTGTGCGACGCGTATACCCAGCAGGCCTTCCTTATCGTCGTGAAAGACGACCGGCACCAGTGCCTTCAACGTGACGATCAGGTCAATCGCACGTGCTGGCTGACCGGCTACCGTGGTCTTCGAGAAGACGTAGCGAGTGGTCTGAGTCATGACCGGCTGTGTATTACCCGCTTCTGGATCACCTGCTACCCACGTTGACTCAGTCACCAACTCGCCCGAGTTCGCACCAGACTTCGATGACACGATCTTGTCGAATTTAACCGTGCCATATTTATGGCGGTCGGCCGGCTTAATCGCGTCGGAGTTGTTCCAGAAATCGAAGCTATTGGCGTTGCCGTAATTGAACCAAAGACCTGCGTGGTGTGGATGGTCCACTCGCTCGCCCGGCCGGGTTTCGAAGGGGTAGCCGCGCGTTACGGTTGTGCCGTCCGGCGCAATCAGTGGGTACAGCACTGGTTTGCGCTGGTTCGTCTGCCACAGGTAAGACGTGAACGGCTTGCCGTCCACGTTGATGTCGACGCGGTGTGCTGCCTGATCAACCTTTACGGCGACGCCCGCGCCCGACGGCCCCGCAGCGTGAGCGGCCGTAAACGTCGCAGCCATAAGCGCTACGGCCACCAGCTTAGACGTGCTGCTCATACGGCTTACCTCCTGCCATCACCTGCTGCGTTTTCTCATCGAAGGTGACCTTCAGGCCAGTCTGGATGGCTGCAACGTTCATGCACAGCGCAACCGAATGGCTGTAGCCAGCTCGGATGCTGGCGTTCGGTGTCTTGCGGGAGCGCACACACTCCATCCAGTTGCGCATGTTGGCAGTGGTCATGGGATCGCCGTGCGTATTAGCGTCGGTTTCGACTTTCTCGCCGGTGCCCAGAGACATCTTCGGAAGCAGATTGGCCTGCATCTTCATCTCTCCGGCGGAACGAGCGTTCAGGCCGCCGGTGTCGGTTACGGTCTGCTTGTCCATATCGATCATGCCGCCATTCGAGTAGTAAAGCTCCTTTACGCCACCGGCCGAGTTGGTGAAACGCGAGGTGTACTGGACTTGGAAGCCTTTCGACGGATCGTCCAGCGGACCGTAATCGAAGACCGCCGTCATGGTGTCCCAGTTGGTGCGGCCGTCCTTCCACAGGTAGGTGCCCCCGTTCGCCACGACTGAACGCGGATGAGGCAAGCCGGTGAACCAATGCACAGTGTCGATCTGGTGGACCAGCCACTGATCGGGGATGCCGGAGGAATACGGCCAGAACAGCCGGAACTCGAGATACTTACGGGCGTCGAATTTGTCCTTGATCACACCCATGCAGTAGCGATTCCAGTCGGTGTCCTCTTCCTTCAGCAGTGGTACGTCCTTAGGCCGGCGCCACCGCCCTGGCTGGTTCACGTTCCAACTCATCTCAACCATGACGATGTCGCCGAACTTGCCGGATTGGATGTAATCGCAGGCGTTCTTATACGCAGTAGAAGAGCGGCGTTGCGTGCCGACTGCGATGACCTGCTTCGAGTCCTCGACAGCCTTCAGGAAGTTGCGGGCGTCATCCATACGGTGCGCAGTGGGCTTCTCCACGTAAGCGTCACGCCCGGCCTTTACGGCTTCAATACCGTGCCGCGCGTGCTGGAAGTCGGCGGTTGCAATGAGTACCGCGTCCACGTCCTTCCGCGCATATAGCTCATCGTTGTTGCGCACTGCGTCGATCTTGTTTGATGTGAGCTTGCTGAGGTAGTCCGCACCTTGCTCGCGCTTTAGCTTCCAGATGTCAGAGACCGCAACGAGCTCGAAGTTCAACTCCTTGGCATTGGCTTGGAATGCGGGAATGTCACCGCTCTTCATGCGGTCGCCGAATCCAATTACGCCAACGCGGACTCGTTCGTTGGCTCCAGGGATTTTAGCGTAGCTTGCGGCGCTCGCACTGCGGGCAGTTTGACTGGCCGCGACGGCTAGAGCCGCCCCGCCCAATTTTACGAACTCTCTCCGGTTGGTCTCAGGTGTATTCATTGCTCTCGCTTTCCGCGTGGGGGTTAACCGACAGTTTTTGTCGCGTCGGGAAGTGTACACACTTGAGGGCAGGTTGTGCACCTGTGGTCAGACCAAAAGTCCGGAAACCTCTCCGGCCGGCCCGGGCTACCGTAACGTGACGTCCCAAATTCGGGAGAAACGGGCCTTGCCTGCGGGTCCTTCCACATTGAGGACGACCACGTACTCGCCCGGAAGTTTGTACTGATGGATTGGGTTCTGGTCCGTGGACTGCGTCCCATCCCCAAAATCCCACCTCCAGTTAGTGATCTGCCCAGTGGACTCGTCCTGAAAGGCAACCGTCCGTCGATTCATATTGATTACCTTGAAGCTCCATCGGGCATCGATCGGCTTTCGGGACTGTGGTTCTGATGGCATCAGCCGGAACTCCCGCAGGTACGTGGAGTTGCCGTACATCGTGTGCTCTGGGGACAAATTCCAGAAGCCGTTGTTCTTGCCGTCCGGCGAGCCGTCGTAATCGATAACCGCCCAGGAGAGGCCGAGGATTTTGTTCTCAGCTAATTGCGATTCCACAGAGCGTAGCGGTCCCTCACAGGCGGCATAGTCGAACGGCGTAATGTAGAACTCCAGGATGTACTTGCCAGATTGCCCGGGATGGAAGCTGTAGGACTGCGCGTGATTGGCCCACGGCAACTCTTTGTCCCAAGGTTGGCAGCCCCACGCCAGTGCCCAGTCCTTGCCCTCCGAGGGCGTAAAGATGTGATAGTTCTGCGCCTGCACGCCGTGCATAGAGAAGTGTGCGTCCCAGGGATCCTGGTCCGAGTTGTTGCGGAAGCGTGGGATCAGCGGCCCGCCCGAGCGGTCACCGTCCACAACGATCTCAAAGGTGTCGTTGTGCAGGCCGGGATCTGCAAAGTCCCAGTAGTTGTCGTACGCTTCATAAAGGAAGTACAGCCGATTGAGACCCTTCACCCAGCCAACTTTTACCTTTACGTCGAGATCCTTCGGATCGGGTCGGCCATGCTTCTTCTCGTCATCGTGCATGTCCGCCAACGTGACGGCGTAGCTGTCCGGCACCATGGTCCAGTCATCGTCCTTGCCGTCAACGCGCGGAATCTGATCAGCAGGGAACTGGAAGACCTTCAGGATTGGCTGGGTTGGGGCAGTCGCCTCCTTCATATTGTCTGGCTGGTTCTGGGGCGGAGAGGGGGGTGTTCCCCGCTGTGCGAGAGCAGTTACGGCCAAGCCGAAAAACAACGCAATCACTCCAGTTGCTCTCATGAAGTCGAAACCGCCTTTCCGAGTTCCGGCCGCGCGGGTGTGCCGTTCAGTCTCTCGATCTTTATACCGGTCGCATCCTTCGTTTCGACGGCATAGCTGAAGCTCTCGGGCACATTCGCTCCCCACCTCACCGCGCAGTTTCGCAGCGTCACGTTATCTGCGTGTTCGATGGAGAATCCCGGGGTGTCGTGCGGCTCAATAGCCTGCTGCGCCGTCGTTGGCCGATTGTCGAACAGCGCTCCCGGATACTTTGTCGTCCGGGCCATCGTCACTGATATCCGGTCGAGCACCACATCGTGCACGCGCGATTGCGCGCTACCGCAGATGCGCACCGAGTTCTCCGCCGTCCCTGTCACGTTCGTTACTTTGATATTGTGCAGAGAGCCCGGCTTAGTGGCCGGATTTCGAGGAATCGCCGTCAACGAGATCGCCTCGCCGCGTCCCCACCATGGATCGGCAAAGTAGCGCGAATGAAAGGTGATGTCGCGGAAGTCCACGTTGTAGACGCTGGCTTCGTCGCGCAGTTGAATGCAGAGCCCGCGAGAACCCTTCTTGATCGTGCAGCGCTCAAAACGAATGTCGTGAATGTCCGACGTCGTCTCCGTGCCAATCTTCAGCCCGGCGTCCTGCGTCTCTATCGTGCAGTCGTGAACGTAGATGTTGGCGCATTCGCCGTAGTCGACCTTTTGGCGAGAGGTCTTGATGACAACGCCGTCATCGCCGCAGACAAGGTCGCAGTTGCGGATCTCCACGTTGCGCGAGTGGTCGGGGTCAATTCCGTCGCAGTTCGGCACATCAAGCAGGTTCCGTACCTTGACGTTGTCCACCAGCACATGATCGCAGCCCAGCATGTGCAAGCCCCAGTTTGGCGCCTCGGCAAATGTGATGTCGCGCACCTCCAGGTCCGTGCACTTCGTCAGCACGAACATCTTTGGCCGGAACGGTCCAGGAATCCACCACTCACCGGCCGGGTCATAGTGGCTCATGAACTCCTTCGCGCGTCCCTGCAGCGTGCCGGTCCCGCTGATGCGCAACCCCTTAGCGCCATCCGCAATCAGCACGCCTCCCGCGGCATTCGCCATTGCGTCGCCGGAGACCGATCCCGGCAGCCCTCCGCGATAATCTTCGCGCTTCGTCGAGACAAGCAACTGCGCATCGTCGGCAAGGTGGAAATCGATCGAGCCTTTCAATTCGACGCTGCCGGCCAGGTACTTCCGCCCGCCGCGTAGCAGCACTTGCGCCTTACCTGAGTAAGCCGCTGCCTCGTCCACCGCCCGCTGGATGGCTACCGAATCAAGCGTCGTGCCATCCCCTCTTGCGCCAAATTTCAGTACGTCAAAGATCTTTATGTCTGCGCTTTTCTTTTGGAACGCAAAAGCGCCCAATGGCCGGTACGCAGCGGTGACCGCAACCGCAGCACCGCTCTTCAGCACTGAGCGCCGGCTGGGCATCCGCTCATCTGTGGGTTGTTTCAATAGAGTTCCTCTCGCGTGACCGGGACCACTCTACTACACAGTTCGGGGCTCGGGCTCGGACGGCGCATCTCCTTTCTCTTGACCAGTCTCAGGCACTTAAATATTGTTTCATTCGTCGCCAAAAATAATTTCCCTATCGAACCAAGGTAGAGAGGCCTATCCGTGCAATCCAGAATGCTTATCTCACTCATGTGCGTGGCGCTCAGTCTGGCGACGTTTGCCTCCGCCGAGGTCAAGCCATCACATCTCTTCAGCGACCACATGGTCTTGCAAAGCGGTGCGCGGGTACCCATCTGGGGAACTGCCGATATGGGCGAGAAGGTCACAATCAAGTTTCAGGGGCAGACGAAGACCGTCACTGCCGATGCCGGCGGCAGGTGGACCGTGCGGCTGGATAAGCTGAAACCCGGCGGACCATTTGAGATGACGATTCAGGGCAGCGCTGGGGAAACGCCCCTTACTCTGCACGACGTCCTCGTCGGCGAGGTCTGGCTCGGCTCCGGTCAGTCCAACATGCAGTTCTATGTCTCGAAGAACGGTCCAGGTCACGCGCCCTACGGCATGTTGGATGAGGAGAAGGAGATCGCCGCAGCCAACTACCCGCAGGTGCGCATGTTCACGGTCAAGCAGGTCAAGTCTTACGTCCCCGAAACCGATGTCTCAGGCGAGTGGCAGGTTTGCAGTCCGGCTGTCGTCGGCGATTGGTCGGCTGTCGGCTACCTCTTCGCGCGCGATCTTAACCAGGCGCTCCATCAGCCCATTGGCATTGTCCTCGCCGCCTATGGAGCCAGCACCGCCGAATCGTGGGTTCCGCGCGAGACACTCGCTGCCGACCCGCAATTGAAGCCGATGCTGGACAGGTTCGATGCACGCTATACCTACTTCAAAGATCACCCCGCTTCCGACGACTCCGACGCGCCTCCCGCACCTCAGACGCTCAATGCACGCCCTCCGCGGCCCGGTGCCGTCATGCCCCTGCGCAGCCCGGTACAGGACCAGCACCAGCCCACCGTCCTCTACAACGGCATGATCGCGCCTGTTGTGCCGTATGCCATTCGGGGAGCCATCTGGTATCAGGGTGAGTCCATCACCGGCGGCCCGAGTGGTCTTATGCTTTACTCGCGCGTTATGGAGACGTTAGTAACTTCATGGCGCAAGCTTTGGGGCGAGGGCAACTTCCCCTTTTACGCCGTGCAGCTTCCGCCGCTGAAAAATGTCAGCAACAACCCGCTAGTCCGAGAGCAGCAAGCAAAGATCCTCTCAATGCCGAACACCGGTCTTGCAGTCACGATGGACGTAGGAGATCCCGCCAACGTCCACCCAAAAGACAAAGAGCCGGTTGGCGATCGTCTCTCCCGAATCGCGCTTGCGAACGTCTATGGCAGGAAGCTGGAATACTCCGGTCCGGCCTACCAGTCCATGAAGGTGGAAGGGAGCAGTATCCGTATCCGCTTCGCGCACGCCGATGGGCTCAGTGCAAAAGGCGGCACGCTGAATGGTTTCCAGATAGCCGGTGCTGACCAGAAGTTCCTCGATGCGGACGCGAAGATAGACGGCGACTCTGTCGTAGTTAGTAATGGAAGCGTAGCGTCACCTGTTGCTGTCCGCTATGCCTGGGACGATTACCCGGATACCGCAAACCTCTTCAACGGAGCCGGTCTGCCCGCCGCACCCTTCCGTACTGATGCCTGGGATGCAATGACTCCAATCGCCGCGCAGTTCACAGGCAAGTAGTTCAAGGCGTTCATTTACCGCGGGTGCGCGAGTATGGCTCGCCACGCCGCTCAACCTGGCCTGGGTCAAATCCCGTGGTGCCCACCGGGTCCCACGTCGCGCCCTGCGGCACCAGCAGGTTGTCCACGATCCTGCCAGTATTCGCCCCGGTGCGCACCTGGATACGGCTGCCGTCGACGCCTTTTTCGGCGGTCATGTACTGCTTCACATTTAATGTACGCTGTGCCGCAGCCTCAGGCGCCTCCACGGCGTCGTGATTGCCTACTACTACCAACTTGGCGTTCGCATCGCGCGTAAGCTGCAGCGCAATATCATCGAGACAGCCTTTCCCCTCGTTATCCACTCGGACCGGCCGCTTGCGGTCGCGCGCGAAGGAGACGCTGCATAGCTTTCGCGCTGCGGGTGGGGGCGCAACAGGTGGCGGAGGTGGCGTGGCCACCTCAACTGTTACGTTTGCGGATGCTGCTTGCCCGCGGTCGTCCACTACATTGCACTTCACCGTAATTACCCCCGGATTCACGTCGGCGGCCGCCAGCGTGGCATTGGGTCCGGTGCCGGTAATCTGTCCGGCCGTGGTTCCGAAGGAGTAGCTCAGCTGCCGGTTCTCCGTCCCCTTCGCCACCGCTGTAATCGAGGTGAACCCGCCTGGCACAATCCGGGCCGGGTTTGCCGAGCAGGCAATCGTCGGAGGCCTATTTTCGATCACCCGGAACGCCGTCTTGCATTCGATTCCCGGCGCTTTGCGCCTACCAACCCGCGCAGTGCCGGTGATGATGTAACTCCCGGCCGCCACACCCGCCGTATCTACCCGCGCCCCATGCTCGTCACCAGAGATTCGACCGCCCGTGGAAGCCCATGTATATGCCGGCGCTTTGCCGTCGGTCGCTGCGGCGGTTGTCTGTGCCAGCACCGTAACCGGCTCGCCTGCGAACACCGTGGAAGGCTGGGCGACACAGCTGAATTGAAGCGGTTCCGCTGTACCGCCCGGGGGTTCCGATGCCAATGCGGAAGAAAAGGGCAGGGCGCCAGAGCCAACAGCCATCACCAGAGACCAACAGGCCCTGTGTACACGAGATTCCATCGTCGGCTTCCTCGCCCCTAAGTGTTACAAACTCCTGCACGACTGCAACGTTGGGGGAATCCATTCGGTTATCAGAGCTTCCAAAGGTTCTGCGCCCTACAGTAGCCGCTCAAGCACGGATAGACTGAAAGAGCGGCATCCCACCCTTCTATGGCCCTGAAGATCAGCGACAGCGCAATAGACAGGCGCAGCCTTGTGATACGCGATACCATTTCGCTGCTCGCAATTCTGTTGATCACGAGCGTGCTCTTCGTCTGCACACTGTTCCTCTTCCACTCGTTCTCAACTCATAGAGCGGAGCTCGCCGAGCGTTGGTCCGACCGCGGTCGTCGCGCGCTTGCGGCCAACAAACCTCAGGAAGCGATTTCCGACCTACGCACAGCGCTCTCCTACGCACCCGGAACTCGTTCCTACGAGCTTTTGCTGGCACAGGCTCTTGGCCATGCCGGACGTCAGGACGAGAGCTATAACTACTTTCTCGGCTTGCATGAGACTGCACCCGGCGATGGTGACATTAACCTGGCGCTGGCACGTCTGGCCGCACAAAAAGGGAACCGAGATGAGGCTGTGCAGGATTATCGCGCCGCAATCTACGGAACGTGGGGAAGGGGAAACGGCGTAGAACGACGTGCCGCGGTTCGAACCGAACTCGCGCGGTACCTCATCGAGCAGCAGGACTTCCAGAATGCTCGTATGGAGCTGTTGATCGCCGGCGGCAATGGCTCCGACAGCTATGACCGGGACATGAAATTCGGCCACCTTTTCGAGGCAGCCAAGGACCCAAAGAACGCCGCCATCTACTACCAGAAAGCCATTGCATCCCGACCGGGCGATGCATCGGCGCTTGAGGCCGCCGGACGGGTGGCTTACAGTTTGGCGGAGTATGTCACCGCACACCGGTTGCTCGATCGCGCCGCCGATATCCGTGGTCAGCACCATTCAACCGAGGCCGCAACCGACGCCGACCTCGCTCACAACGCCGCGCGTCTGGTCGAGCTTAACCCGGCGCCTTCGCTGCCCCCGCGCCAAAGGATCGCTCGAATCATCGCAATACGCTCCATCGCAAAGAAGCGGCTTGACGCTTGCGAGCGGAACGGCGGTGCGCAGTCGTCCTCGCCCAAGCTTCAGTCTCTCAACGCTCGTTGGGCAGGTCCGGAGGCCACATCAAACAGTACAACCTTGCTGCGCGATCCCGCTCGGCAGGATGAAGCCCTGCAGCTCGCCTTCGATACCGAGCGCATGATGCAGTCCAACTGCGGAGCAGCCACGGGCGACGACGCCTTGCTGCTTCGCCTCGCCGAACCGCCGAAGGAGACCCGTTCGACGAATGAATAGTAGCCAGAGCAGCGCTTCGACATCCAGCGTTCTCAGCATCGACCCCCGCGCTGCGAGTATCCGGGAAGAGCGCCTCCTTCTCCTGCTCTCGATCTTCGTCGGCATCATCTCTGGCCTGTTGGTCGTGTCCTTCCGCATGGCCATCGACTGGCTCACCGTCTTGTTGCAGGGGTCCTCCCCGGCCCCTCACCAGCTCCGCCTTCTTGAAGTTCCAACCATCGCTGGC
>Ga0070658_10001996_pt1 | contig 17156 bp, 9 predicted proteins | sample KBSC13metaG_FD_64664 | JGI IMG/M metagenome (GOLD analysis project Ga0070658, IMG submission 64664) | Corn rhizosphere microbial communities from Kellogg Biological Station, Michigan, USA - KBS C1-3 metaG | ecosystem: Host-associated > Plants > Roots > Rhizosphere > Soil ...
GTTGCCGCTCAGTGTCGACAAGTCGTCGATAATCATCGCCGGGCGCACATTCGACGCTCCGGAAGCGGCCTACCAGGCCATCTTCCCTAACCCGCGCAACCCGGAGCGATATGTGCGTGTCTGCGGGGCGACGTCAGCAACGGCTGTCACCAAGCTCTGGAGCATTCCGGAGGACGTCTACGACTTCGGCATTGTCGATGCGCGTAGCGGAGAGCCGATCGCCTGCGGCACGTTCGACGCGCACTGGCGATGTACCGATACTGGTACCCTACTAGGGAAAGACGCCGTGCGCGCCAATCCACCGGGACCTCGCGCCCCATAGCGCTTGTTATCGAGACCCGAAACGAATAGGAACCGTATCTTCACCGACTTCGCTTGTAAAGCGTAATGAGCGGCGAGTGACGCGTAAAGCGGCTATATCCGGCGGTGCCGAATATAGCGGGCGCTAGATAAACCAGAACTCTTCCTCCTTGTCGTACGGGACAAGACGGTGCCGGCAAACCATCAGGCGGCCCAATGGCCGCCTGATGATTGACTACCCTATCAGTTGGTGCTGTCGATGCGCGGTCTACCGGATGATTGCCTAACCACAAGCTTGCCTGTAAGCAGTTTCCGACATTCTTCACATGATGCGCCATCGATCATATTGATGACGCCCTCGGCGCCCAATTGTCCGATCGTCTCAAAATCCTGAGAGACGGACGTAAGGATCGTTGCCGAATTAGCGGCCTGATCGGTGTCGTCAAATCCAGTCACGGCGATGTCTTCCGGAACGCGGATGCCTCGCTTCGCAAGGTAGTCCATGACCCACCTGGCCCACCCGTCCGTCGTGAGTACAATCGCGGTAGGCGGGTCGGGCATGGCCAGCCACCGGTCTATCGTCACTTCATACTCCTTCGTTCTTCCGTCTCTGAACCAGCACCGTGTAATGGCTTTGTTTGCGGCAACAAGCGCGGGCTCCCATGGAATGCGCGCCGCCATAAGCCCCTGCCGGTAGCCCTTTAGACGGTCCAAGAAAGGTTGGTTGATGGTAGAGCTGGCATAGGCTATTCGGCGATGGCCCTGTTCGACGAGATGGGCAACGACCTGCTCCATTGCCTTAACATTGTCGATGTCGACGTAACCCACGCCTTCCATATCCTCCCGCGCAAGCAGCCCCATGACCGGCAAACCCGCCCTGGCGGCGTGTGCGTGCTGCGGTTCGCCAATCTGGGGGCCGACCCAGATCAGGCCATCGATCTTTCCATCTAAGAATATAGTTCCATCGGATATATTAGCGCTATCATATTGCGCAGTGTATAACAGAATGTTGTAACCCCGCTCACCAGCTACCCGATTGATGCCTCCCAATATCCCGACCACGATAGGTTGCTGCCGGTAGTCACCAAGGTCACCGAGCCCGAATGTTACTATGCCTAGAATATGACTCTTTCGTTCACGAATTGCCCTCACCCAGCTATTCGGTGCGAAGTGAAGCTGTGTTATCGCGGAGCGAATGGACCCTCGCGTTGCCTCGCCCATTCGGCCTTTACCATTGAGATAGTTGGAAACGGTTGATGTCGATACGTTGGCCAACGCGGCGACATCGTGAATAGTTGCGCGATGGACTTTGCGTCCATTAGCTTTCATCGAGGGCAGTAGTGGGGCGGCGCCGTTGCCGGCGAGGTCGATCGCTTTGGTTGAGTCCTTGACCTTGTGCGCAGCAGCCGTATGAACCCAATTCGAGATGCTGCGCGGCTTGAGCCCGAGCCGTCGAGCAATCTCGCTGGCAGACAGTCCCGTCGCATGCAGCTCAAGAGCTTGCTCCCGCGTCTCACCGGCGATGCCTCGATGTTTAGGCTGGGGTGAATATCGGCGGCTGCAGTACTGGCATCGGAACCTCTGCACCCCGTCACGCAGGCCGGCTTTCACCTGCCTACCTTCATGGTGACAATACGGGCATTCTAGCTTGAGTTCTTCGTTGGGCATGGCATTCGTTCCAATTATTTGTCTTTTTTTGCTGCTACAACCGGCCGCCCGCCGGAGGCGGTTGGTAGCAATGCTAGATCCCGAAAGTTGCACGATATGATGGTAATGCAAAACAATTATATCCCGATATTTGCCGATAAGCAAGGTAGGAGTGGCTGTATATACGACTGACTGGATACCGATACAGTGTAAGTACCTATTGACAAGCAAATCTGGCTATGCTATATTAACAATAGATTGATTAACAGGGTTCACCAATGTCCGACCATGGGGATAGAACCCTCTGTACTCAACTTTACTCCGCGTCGAGGCATTTTTGTATTCATTCAAGGAGACGAAAAAATGAATCGCCACCGGAGGTTGGGGTTTACTATAACAGAATCGCTGGTTGTTATAGCGATAATAGCGATTCTTGCCGCAATTTTATTTCCGGTATTCGTGCAGGCCCGCGAAAGGCGCGGCAGAGCACATGTATCAGCAATTTCAAGCAGATCGGCCTCGCTGTGCTTCAGTACAACCAGGATTTCGACGATTGTCTTAGCCGCGCTCGGATCAGGATGCTCCGTGGCTGGCGACACGTCGGGCTACAAACCCCCGGCGAAGCTCACAAAGGCCCAGGTCGACGACCAGATAGCCGCGATCAAGGCTAATCCGAAAATGCCGGAACACGTTCGGCGCTAACACCGATCTAGTGCAGTCGATTCGTACAGGTCAGATCCGCCGGCTTCAGTGGGGTGGGCGTTCACAGAATGGCCAACGCTATTGAAACTTCAATCTGAGCCCGGCTCGTACTGTACCGCGAGCCGGCTGAGTACATCTTCGTAAGAATAATGTCAAGACAAAGAACTTGCACGCTTGTTTTCCTGTTCGACCACGAACGTCGCATCTTGAAGAGTATTGCGGATGATCCCGACATCAGCCCAAGAACTCGCCGTCGCGCCCGCGCACTCTTGCTCACGGACAGGATTGTGCATCCGGCTACAACCGACGGCGCGGTCGCCGAGGAAACCGGCCTGTGTAGCGCGACGATTGCCACCATACGCCAACGTTACACTGCTAGGGGGTTAACGGACGCGATTAGACCCCTTACGCACGAAACGGATCGGATCGAAATGGCGATCGGCCGTCAGGCCCGCTGGGCAGCGCATTTCAAATATTTCGCGTCTCGGAGGCGCGGAGACCTGGTTTAGGGGGCGGGCACGGAAATGCCATCTATTCCTAGAACGAGCGTAATTACTTCTAATCGCTATTTATACAATACAGAAGTCAGCGGATATGTCGGCTTGGCCGGCTGCTGGCAGCGAAACCAGAAAAATGGGCTGTAATTAAGCCCCGATTGGTCTTTCGGTAATTTGGGCTAGACCATATCGAACCGAAATAGGCAGCCTTGTACCTCACCTTGCTGTCTATTAATCACCCACAAGTAGGTGGAGAGGAAACTAATGATCAAACGACTTAGTACTTTTATTATCGCGACGGCATCTTTGCTGATGCTTTCCACGGGGGCGTTCGCGCAATTGCCGTCGCCGAGTTACGGACTGAATTTGGGAAATACCTTTGAGCCCGGTTGCGGCATAGGTTGCTGGGGGCCACCAATGCCGACCCAGGCGGGCATTAATGGAATGGCGGCCGCCGGCTTCAACACACTTCGCATCCCCTGCGCGTGGTACAGCCATGCTAATCATCAAGGGGTGATCGATCCTACGTACATGGCGCAGGTCACATCGGTTGTCAACTGGGCACTCGCCGCGAATATGTACGTGATTATCAACGAACACTATGACACCGGTTGGTTCGACGCTTCCGGGTTTAGGAGCTACAGTAGCAGGGTCAACGGTCAGGTCGTAAACCTATGGACGCAGGTAGGGAACAACTTCAAGAACACCAGCCCCCACTTACTCTTCGCCTGCGCCAATGAACCCGCGGTCAGCACCCAAGCGGGCACGAATATTTTGCTCCAGTACTATCAAACGTTTGTCAATACGGTGCGCGGCACGGGCGGCAATAACGCCACGCGCTGGCTCCTCATTCAGGGGCCAAGCGCCAATATCGACTATACCACTTCATTCATGCCCCCGAGCAGCTTCCCCACGGACCCGGCGCACAGCCTGATGCTTGAATGCCACTGCTACGATCCGTATCAGTTCACACAGATGACAACCGACGCGTCCTGGGGCGCAATGTTCTACTTCTGGGGAGCTCCCTTTCATGTCAGTAAGCAGCTCACGAACCGCAACGCCAATTGGGGTGAGGAAAGCTGGATAACCTCCGAACTCGATAAAATGAAAACCAACTACTCCGCCAAAGGGATCCCAGTGCTGATGGGCGAGTGGCGCGCGGTGCCAAAGCCCGCGGAGTCGGATCTTACCGGCCAGTACATTACTCAGAATGTTAACTCGACTGCGTATTGGAATTACTACTTCCACAACACCGCTGTAGCCGATGGCCTTTCGGCCACCTGCTGGCAAACCGACGACATTATCGACCAGGTGACAGGCACCGTGATTAATCAGACGGCGCTGAATGCGGTGCGCGGAGCATCCTATCCCGCGCCGATCGCAGGCTTGTAGTCGACTGCTGGGCCGCTGCGACCACGGGCGACGCTACCATCGAGTAATCATGAGCTCTGGGCATCGAGTCTTATGCTCTGTATTGCATTAGTAGAATCGAGAATTTAATTATGCACAAGAACCTAACGCTGACGTTTATAACGGCCGCTTCCGCGCTTACGCTGGCCTTGACGGGCCCGAGCGCCCAAGCCGGCAGGCCGGCGAATGGCGTCGTCGTCGACTGCGTCGGCGACAGCATCACCGCCGGTTACAACCTCGCCGGCAACCAGTCCTATCCGAGCCAGCTCGCCAGTATGCTTGGGAGCGGCTATGTCGTTAACAACTACGGCGTCTCAAGCACGACCATGCTCAAGAACGGCAATTATCCGTACTGGGGCCAGCGGGCATACAGCACCAGTCTTCGCTCAAATCCGAACTTTGTCTTCATCGCCTTCGGCACAAACGACTCCAAGTCGTACAACTGGGACACTCATGGTTCGGAGTTCGTAGGCGATTACAAGAGCATGATCTCATCGTATACCACGCTCAGCACACATCCGACGGTGTTCGCGACATATATCACGCCATACTTCCTGCCTAATCCCTGGCCGTCCGACTTCCCTGATCCGTCCAGAATCCCGAACGAGATCAATCCGGCGATTCAGCAGGTTGTGACTCAGACCGGTTGTCCTTCGATCAACAACTACAATCAGTTCGTCAACCAGTCTCAGCTCTTCGGCGACGGGATTCACCCAACCGTCGACGGTGCGCACATCATTTCGCGCAATGTCTACAACGCCATCACCGGTGCTAATCTATCAGTATTGACGGGCGCATTTATCAGCGACGGCAACGGGTCGTCAAGCGGCAACGGCGCGTCTTCAGCCTTCGACATCAACTCGAACAGCTACTACGACGCGACTCAGGCCACCGGAGCTTGGACAGGAATCGACCTTGGCTCGAACAATACCAAGTCCGTTCGCATGATCTGCTATTCTCCCCGTGTGGGTTTCGAAAGCCGCATGGTCGGCGGCATCTTCCAGGGATCGAATAACCTCGTTAACTGGACTAACCTGGCGTCGATCTCGACAACGCCGGGAGATACGTACACGGCAATTCCGATCAGTGGAGCTCCCGTCTACCGATACCTACGCTACTATTCTTCCGCGGCGAACAGCTACGGCGACGTGGCGGAAGTCGAATTCCTGGGCATGTGATCGACCTGCCTCGACATTCTGGTTAACTTAATGCCCTGGCACTTGCTTTACGCAAGATCCGCTGGCCAGGTGACGGATAGATTAGCCGCGACGACACATTCGCGTGGCAGTCAAAAGCCCGATCCAGAGTTTAACTTCGGATCGGGCTAACACTTTGATATGCCGTAACTCAAGACCTGATAGGTGGACAGCCGTTCTAGCGGGTGAAAGTATCGGGCCCAACGGTCGAGGCGCGAACAATAAGTTCAGTCGGTAGCGTTATGCGGCATTCGGAGACTGGTGCCCCCTCGATCAAAGCGAGAAGTCGCTCTGCCGCGACCTCGCCTATCTTACGGAACGGCTGCCGAATGGTGGTGATTCCGCCGCCCGCACGGGCCGCGTCCGGCACGTCGTCAAATCCGACGACCGCAATGTCATCAGGTACCCTAATTCCGCGTTTTCGGAGCAACTCCATTGTGAAAGCTGCCACCCCGTCACTCGAGAGCACCACAGCGTCCAACCTGCTGGACATATCGACCAGGCATCTTGCACCTTGCTCGAATGTCGCCAAGTCCCAGGGCGATTTGGGGCCAAGTGCTACCTTCATGGGAGCACGATCAAACGCAAGTCCAGCGTCCGACATGGCTAATCGAAAGCCCTTATAGCGGTCGACGTAGTTTGACGAATAGAGCGGCCCATAATAGCCGATGCGTCGCCGGCCGATCGATAGCAGATGTTCGACAACGGTGCGCATTGCGCCGATATTGTCGGTATTAACATATCCCACATTTCGAGGCACGTGGCGGGAGAGCGCACAGACAATGGGAAGTCCAGCCTCGGCGGTTGACTCGAGCACTCGCTCGCGGAGCACCGGCGCCACCCACAGCAGACCGTCGATATGACCATCAAGGAAACGTCTACCACCATCTTGGTCCCACTGGAATCCGCTCGTGTGTAACAGAATGTCACGCCCTTCGCGATCGGCGACCCTGTTAATGCCGGTAAGTATCGGGGGGATGATGGAATAGCCGACGCCTTCGTCGAGGTCCAACATACCGAAGCTTTGCACCCCCAAAATACGTGTGCATCCCTGCCGGATGGCCCGCGTTAGGCCGCTCGGTGTGAAGCGGAGCGTGTCAATGGTTTCCTTGATGCGTATTCGAGTCGCGGCGCTCATACGGCCTTTGCCATTTAAGTAATTGGACACGGTCGACACGGCCACGTCAGCCTGCGCTGCGACATGTTGGATCGTGACTCGACGCTTACTCGGGGTCTGTGCGTTAAGATCGGATCCGTATGGAAACGAACTCATTGGAGTAGTGCCTGAATGCTGTTGACCATCTCCCTTCGACTCGTTTACGTTGGCCTCTTTCAACCACTTATGTAGTGTTCGCACGGTCACTCCAACTATTCCCGCTATTTGCTTGAGCGTATGGCCGTCCGCTCGCAGCGTTGCAGCCTGTTGTTTCAGACTCAATGGGTGACCCCGTTGCTCACGTTCACCCACATATCGACGCCGGCACGATGAGCACTGGTACTGCTGACCGCCGTTATTCAGCCCGGCTTTCACCTGATGTGTGTGGCTTCCGCATCTCGGGCATATCTGTTCGGGCATAATCTTATTACCCCCCCCTTTTATAATATGACTATACATAATGTGACTAGTTCTGTTCATTAGAGTATATCATTTTCTGTTCCTATACGAGCGTTATTTATCATTTTATGTTCATTTTCCGTGGATTTACTTGCAAGATAGCCCGTAAAGTTATCAAAACAAGTACTTGACATAGCTTCTGAGCTGTGATATATTGGCGTATCCAATGATTAATATGGTTTTTCAATATTCGCGCGGTGATAGCTCCAGGATGATTTGATGTTGTGTAGTCAAAAAGTGTATTTGAAATTAGAAGCTACGTTTGCAAGCCATAGATACTTTCCGCCATGCTGCTTACTGTGGGAACTGACGTAACTAAATAGACGCGTCTTGCCGATCAGCAAGCGCAGAATGCGTTCGTCGAGATCGCGACGCCCCGTTTAGCCTTCGTAACCTTTAACATATGCGGCGAACGTCGAGGATAGCGCCGTGGAATTGATTGCAGAATGTCAGAGAGTACTAGAGTGATGAGCCAGCCTACAGCCATACAGCTTCTTGCGGATTCTGGATGCGATTGGAAGACAATTATTCGGATCGTGGGTCTAGCGCGTGACGCCCAAAGACTTGGAGCATGGACCGCATTAGATATCGACGACGAGTCGAGGCTGTCATATGAAGCGTTTCTCGCACGGGCAAAGATCGACCCGATGGACATCCAATTTAAATAGCCCGGACGCTACGAACTAACGGACACGGTTTGCTCCACACGCCTTGGTCATTTGACGGTTATTTACTTCTTTATTGACAACACTACAAACCAATGGCGACTAGGTAATTATCTTCACTTGCTTAGTTGGCGTGTGTAGTGTCAGGATTATTATTTCGAAACTGCGGCGGCAGGCATCCAACGCGCTCGCGTGGTGTCCCGCGCGGTAGCGTGCACGAAGCTCGCTGCCTGAAACGACCCGTTTTGTAAGAGATCATTCGCTATAGTTACAATTCAAGTCACCGCACTCAGGCAGCAGCGCGAACCTGGCCCTGCCAGGCATTTACATCGACAAAGGAGAAACGACATGACTCTCTCTCGCAAGGTGGCGGGGCTTCGAACCCTAATAGCCGCCGTCGCCGGTCTCGGCGCGCTGATCACCACGGCGCCATCGGCACACGCCTATACCTATTCGTCGAACAACCAGTGGGCATCCTGGTCGTCAGGCGCTTACACCGTCTACAATGACGTCTGGAATCCCAATGGCGGCCAGCAGTGGTTGAACATCAACAACTGGAATAGCTGGAATATTAGTAGCAACTTCTGGGGTGGCGGCGTCAAGAGCTACGGCAACGTTTCCTTTCGTCCGAACAACTCCATTTGGGGCTATAGCTGGGAGTACTTCAACTGCGGCACTCCCGGGGGATCGGCTTATGATAACTCGTTCGACTGTTGGACCAATGACGGCTCCGAGATTATGATCTGGGAGAACTGGGCCAACTGTTCGCCCGCCGGCGGCGTGAAGTATTACAATCAGGGCATCGCCAACGCAAGCTGGAACGTCTGGCAGGGATGGGTGGGCCACAACTGTGTCTCGTTCACTCGTAACGGCCAGCGCTGGAACGGCACGGAAGATGCCACGACCATGATCCGATGGGCGCACGACCATGGTTTGCTCAGCGGGACGACCGTCACGCAAATTCAGTTCGGCTTCGAGGTCACCAGCACGTCGGGTTGGCAGAGCTTTAACCTGTGGGGCTACAACGCCGGCTGGGGCTAAACTGACTTTGTTTCATCGTGAGTAGATTTCGATGTGCTTCTATCGCCGTCTTCGCTTCGGATTGGTTCTCCCGAAACGGAGACGGCATCTTTATATCTATCTTTCTGTCAATAAACGGTCGACGAGGACATTAGAACGTGAAACGCATTACAGCTTTATGTGCCGCCACAGCAGCTACCGTCGTCATCCTACCGGCAACCATTCTGGGAATGGCGAAAGGCGGCCACGGCCCGACGACCATCAAGACCGCCGCGGTCGATGCGCCGCCGGTCGATGCGCGTAGGTCGCCGCCTGGAGTCGCCGCGGTTGTCAACGATCAGACCATCCCGGTCTCGAAGGTTTCCGACATCGCGGTGCGGGTGCAAGGCGCAAGTATCCTCGACCAACTGGTCGGCGACACGCTTATTCACCAGGAAGCTAGACGCAGGAACATCACCGTCACTGCCGAAGAAGTCGATGCCCGGATTGGCAAGATCCAGGCTATGGTCCAGCCAAAGTCCCTGGACGATATCCTCAAGGCCCGCCGTATGGGTATGGAGGATTTTCGGAGCGAGATGCAGAGCGGAATCGAGGTCAAGAAGCTCGTGGCGGACAGACTCAAGCCGGTCAGGATGGCGCACGTTCGTGATATCTTCGTCAATATTTCCCCGTTCGCGGGCATGTCGCCCAACCTGCACAATGCCGCACAGGCAGATAGGATCATGGCGACGGTAGCGCAAAAGCTCAAGGCGGGAGCGCTATTTGACGAGCTCGCGAAACAGTACGGCGACGACAACATCGACGGTAAGGACGGCGGCGACCTGGGCATCGTCACGAATTTTCCCAATGCTGACCGGAACTCGATTGCGCGAGGCTTCTCCGGTCAGCCGGCATTTCTGAAAGCGTGCCTATCACTAAAGAAGCGAGAAGTCGTCGGTCCAGTGCGAACTCGCTTCGGCCTGCACATGATTCAGGCCGTCAGTACAGGCGACGATCCATTGCCATCGGAGGAACCGCTGTACGCTGATGCTCGGGACCAAGCCATTGACGATCAAATTTCTCGCCTAGCACCGGAGCTAGTGGAGTCGCTGAAGCGCGCCGGCAAAGTGAGTATCTATCTCGGAGCCCAAAAGCCCGGACCAGCCGGAGTTGCCGCTGTTGTCAGAGGCGAGACCATTCCAGCTTCGCACGTCGTCGACATTGCGCTCTCTACGGCGGGGCCGATGGTCGCTGAGGGATTGATTAGCAACGCCCTTGTAGATCAAGAAGCCATACAGCGGCATATTACTGTGACGTCCGCGCAAGTCGACACGAAAATAGGCGAGCTTCGGCAACAGGTTAAACCCCGTACACTTGAGGACGTGCTTCGGAACGGCCATATGACGATGGCTGAGCTCCAAGAGTCGCAGAAGGTCAAGATCGAGACCGAAGAGATGATCGCGCAAAATATCGGACAATTCCGAGCTGCGCACGTCCGTGATATTAGCATCCTGATCAAACACGATGCCCACATGACCGTCGGCCACAGCAAGGCAGAGGCAAAATCGATGATGGCAAAGCTGATGTCGCGGCTTAAATCTGGAGCCAAGTTCGACGATATCGCCAGACAGTATTCGGAGGATTTCGGAAGTAAGACACGTGGAGGCGACTTGGGGATCGTCACGGAAAAGGATGCTTATGAGCCCGCCTTCTTGAAGACGGCGCTTTTGTTGAGGAAAGGCCAGATCGCGAATCGCCCGATAGAGACGTCATCTGAGCTGCACTTGTTGCAGGCCGTGAGCACGTCCGTTGATCATCCGGCTGCGGAAGACGCGCTGTATCGCCAGGCCCAGCAGAACGCCAAAATGCGCGAAATCCAAACGCAGGCGCCTGTCTTTCTGCGCAGCCTGCGATCGCGGGCTAAAGTAGTGGACTATTTGGCGAGCGCCTGATTGCCGGCCACAGGGACCTGGCATTTGGAGCGACACCGGTATCATCTTGCGCCAGGTGTGCGGCAGTGAGCAGGATCTTGATTTATCGCTGGGCAGGAAGCGTGCACAATATTGCGAACTTGCTCCGCGGGTGATGAGCAAATGCCGGAACGGCAGCTCTTCGTGTTTGCTGCCGAGAAGCATATCGTGAAAAGCTCGAGAGTGATCACGATATGAAGGATCGACAACAGTAACGACCGCTGGGGTTTCGACTCCGCCGTCGAAGGCTCTCGTTCGGGAGGGGGCGGCCAGACCACAGGATCGATGTTAGTGCACACGGTGCAATGATGTACTTGCTTCATGGTGGTATCGCAATACAAGGAGGATGGTAGTTACGGACTTAAGGTCGAAAATAGATGCAGTTCCATGACCTCCGCGACGCCATCAGCCTCGATCGGGTCGATAGAGAGCTTGAGTGCCTCGGTCCCCGGGGCCGTAAAAGAGAGATGATGTCGATAGTCGCCGCCACCGGCAAATGCGCCTTCGAGCAATGTCAGCGTTTCCCCGTTCGCGGTACTGCTCAGTGTATATCGAGCTGCCGATGCTTGAGGCGCGAAGACGATCTCCCCGTTGGAGAGGTCCGTGGGTTCCGGAAAGTCGATTTGACACCACCCCGGTCCGGGCTCTTTAGCCCTCCAGCCTCGCGACTCGCTACCGTCGACGAGCTGCTCCGGCTGGTAGCCGTGCCAATGAGGGTCGAACGACGAAGCCGTCAGTTTCCATCCCTCGGTCCCCAAGCGTACGCGTAGCAGATCGACAAGAGCTTCGGAAGAGACACTGACTGCCGGCGAAAATCGATCGGATGTCGCGTAGTCGATCAAGCTCTGCATTAGGGCTCGCGCCTCGGGATGACCATTTTCCAAGCGTATCAGGTCGGACGCGCACACGAGCAGTCGACCCGAGCCAACCCGGAACTCGACAATCAGCCCGAGCTTGTGGCAGCGCGCGTAGTTGTCGATAACCTGCACGATCGGCAGGTCACCTTGCCCGAAAACAGAGTCAAGAACGAGCGGCTGCGAGGCAATTGCGATCGATGCCCACTGCCAATCGCTGTGCCCATCGTTTGGAAATCCAGCGAGGGCGGGCGTCGTGGGATCGCACAGAAGCCCCATGGTGCCCGGCTTGCCGTGAAACATTGGGAAGTTCCAGAAGTCCGATGCGAAGCCGCCCCCAACGGAACGAACCAGTGGTCTGTCGTCGAGTATGATTAGTGCGCGCCCGCCGGCGGCGAGCTTGTCTCGAACCGCCAGATCGTAACCGCGCGCGATGAGGAGATCATCAGGAGCTACGAGCTCTTCGTCTTGAAGTTGATACACCCACAGCGGATAACACGTAGATATCCCTGTTCGCCCCAAAGTGAATTCGAGCGTGAACTGGCCGACCTCAACGAGTGGGATTTCAAGATCCCCGAGTTCCCGTAAGCCGCCCACTTGTACGATCGGGTAGGAGATCGCGCCTAAAGTAACCTCCCGGCCTGTTTCGTCGGTTAATCGCCAGTTGAGTTTGCCGGCCGGAAGGTCGTTAATGCCAAAATGGGACAGAGCGATGCTGGCCTGGAAGAGTTCGCCTGACGTCCAGACGTACCGCGAAAACCTCGCCAACAAAGTCGACGGAGCGCAGAACGAGCGCCATTTTTCCGGTGTGATAAGCCCCTTCGAATCCATGAAGGCGTCCAGCATCCCCACGAGCGCAGTACCCTGACCGGGAAAGTCCTGCAAGTCAAGGATTTGGAAGCCGCCGTATTCCGGTGTCCGCAGACACGCTTCGATTTCCGCGCGATAGCAGAGAACGGCGAGAGCGCCTGATGCCCTTGCGAACGCCTTGTTTTGGTCGAGCATTCCCGCGGCTGCGAGCGTATCGCGAAACGCTACAAGATTATTGGGCTGCGTGACGCCGACGTATTTCTCTATCTGGTCGAAATCGGGATAGACCGTATACTGGCCAATCTCATGGGAAATTGTTGGAACGTCATTCGCTTCAGCCCCTCTTCGGTAGTCGATGAGGGTATTGGCCTCGGCACGCTGGACATGGCCCCACGGCATCAAATTGGCCCCGCGTACCTGGAACGACTGGCCGTCGGCCGCCTTGACGTCACCATAAGTCACGTAATCGTCGTAGGGTCCGGGACGTGCGCCGGCCCAAAAAGCGCAGGTTCCACGGATATAGAGCCGGCGATCGTCGGCTTCTTTCAGCCTACGGATGACCTCATCCGTTCGCTCGGACCCACCCCAATGCTCATTCCCTAATGAAAACATAACGAAGGACGGGTGATTTCCGTAATGCCGCAAGATTCTCTCGCCCTCCGGCAACAGAGCGTCGAACGCCTCTTGCGTAAAATCGCCCCAATATGGCAGTTCCGGCTGCAGATAGAACCCCAGTTCGTCGGCGGCCTCAAAAGCGGCCTCCGGAGGCGTCCATGTGTGGAATCGCACGTGGTTCAGGCCGTATTCTCGGCATGTGAGGAAGTACTTCAGCCAGCCGCTGCGATCCATCGGTGGGTGTCCGGTAAGCGGAAAGACGCATCCGTCGTGTCGTCCGCGCAGGAAGATCGGCCGATCATTGATCTCGAAATGCCTGCTTATTGCCGTGAAATCTCGTAAGCCAAATCGGATCTCACGGCGGTCTTCGCAACCTTCCGCCGTGATGAATACCTCGACATGTATCAAGTTTGGGTGGAACTCGTCCCAGAGAGGCGTATCAGGGCCGAGGTGGATGTGGACCCGCGTGGATTGCTCGCCGTGGACCACGTCCAGCGTTTCGACGCAGGCCGCCGTCTCCGGTACGCTCGGTCCACTCGCATTCACTTGCAGCCGAGCCCGCGCTGGTGGGCCGACGTTGTCGATAACGACGGCGACGTCGACCGATCGGCTTGCCGAGTCCGGATACACCTGGAGGCCGCGGATCGATATAGGATCGTTGGCAATCAACTCTATTCTGCCGATGATGCCGTTCCAGTTGCCCTGAGTGTTTTCGGAAATCTGGTGTGCGTCCGCCCCAAACGGCGGGAGCCGCCGGTTATCCACAAGCACGGTCAACCGATGTTTGCCCGCAGCAATCGACTCATGCAGGACATATTCCTGCGGTGTACAGATCCATGGCTGCTCGCCGACAAGCCGCCCGTCGAACCAGACGCGCGTAAACTTCGTACGTTCCATGAAAAGCCGGACCCGCTTGCCGTGCCACGATTCGGGGATGTCGATCTCCCGTGTATACCAGCAAGGACCGATGAATAGATGTGGCTGTGCGAGACGCGACGTCGATCGATCGCCGTTGTCAGGCCCTTTCCGGTTTGTGCCGGTTGTCCCCGGCAGGGTGATAGAATCAGTGATCGGGCCGGGGAGCTCGTCGACAGGGGCGTCCTGCGAGCCAAGCGCGAAGCCCCACTCGCCGACGATGGAAATGGCTCTGTCTGTGTAGATCATGTTTGAGTTCTTTAAACGGGCTGGGTCTCGGTGCGCCCGTCGATGCCGTCGCGCTGACCGTGTAATGGTAGAAACCGGATGGTGTCACGAATCATTGCGGGCATTCAAATTGACGCAACGGTCCCCATTTGGCCTCGAGGCCCTTCCGTGAGGATCACTCGCTTACCGCTTTCACCCAAATACTTCGGACCAACCGCAAGACAAGCCAGGCAAGTACCTACTCATTATCATCGATTGTTTCCATGAGATACATGGACTCGTGAGCCGTCGATATGGACTTTTTCACGCAACCGGCAGTTCGGTCGTGGGTCGTCGATGGGAAAAGCCTCAAATGTGAGAATTGTACACATCGCTGGCTATTGGGTGCATGGCGTAGCCGCTAAGTCGTTCTTTATAATGAGCGTAACTTTCCGATGGAGAGACACATGTTCAGGTATTTTGGCCGTCGAACGGCCTGACCTAACGGTGGAATATGCCGGTCGGCGCATCGAAATCAAGCGTCCGTAAGAAGGATCTAAAAACATGGCAAAGGCGCATCGCCGGAACCTATTATTTGCAATCGCCGGCTTCATAAGTATCGGGCTTCCTGGTTCCGCCCTTGCCAGTGTGGACCGTTTGCGACAGAGTATTGATGCCGGTTGGCGATTTCGACTGGATCCCACCTCCGCGCTGGACGAACAAGCCGACGTCAAGGACTGGACGTGGAGCCCGGCGTTTGAAAACGAAGTCACGGGCCCGGCGCCTATCGACGAGAACCGGCACACATGGCAAGTCGCCACCCTTGGCCAGGACGTATTCAACCAACGGCCCGGTTACGCCTGGTACCGCGCAGTTCTCCCGCCACTTGCCGGATCTCGTCGTATGCTTCATTTCCTCAACGTCGACGATAATGCTGTGATATACCTAAACGGCACGCGTCTCATGAGCCACGAAGGCTGGAATCAAGCATTCGATGTCTCGCTGGACTCCGCCTGGAGTTCGGCTGGTCCGAACAGTCTCCTCGTTTTGGTGCAGAACACTGCCGGCCCCGGCTACATCGGGGACGGCGTTGTCCTTGGCCTCTACCGGGCACCGACGATCGACGGTGATCCTTCTCAGCCGGGATATGACGATTCGGCCTGGCGAACCGTTAACGTACCGCACGACTATCTCATCGAGCAGCCATTTACAAAAGGGCTCGATGCTCTGCATGCGTCGCTGCCGACCCCATCAGCGTGGTACCGAAAGAGGATTGTCATCCCGACGGGGGATCAACACAGGGATTACTGGCTGGACTTCGACGGTATTTACCGCGACTCGAAGATCTATGTGAACGGCAAGCAAGTGGGAGGAAGAAAGAGTGGGTACCTGCCGGTTCACGTCGATATCTCGGCAATGGCGCGGCCCGGAAAGCCGTTGACGATTGCCGTCCATGTCGACCCGTCGCAAGTCGAAGGCTGGTGGTACGAGGGCGGCGGCATCTACCGCCACGTCTGGCTAACATCCGTCGGCAAACTTCATATCGCGCCCGAAGGCGTGTGCGTCGCTTCAAAGGCAATCGGAATCGAGGCAGATCCCGATTCCGCCAGCGTCGATACGGAGGTTACGGTCAAGAACTCGGGAAGTGTCAGCCGGCAATCTGTGGTCGTCGAACGCATTCTCAGCCCGTCTGGTAAGGTCGTTGCATCCCAGCGGACTGAGTCACCCAACTTGATTGCAGCTGGCGGGACGGCTGTAATCAAGTGTTCGATTTTCTTTCCGCACCCGCTCGTGTGGTCGCTGGAGACGCCAAACCTTTACAGACTGGAAACGTTGCTCGAAGTTGGCGGGCGTCCCATTGACCGTGTCGTGACGAAGTTTGGCGTTCGGACGGTCCGTTTTGACCCCGACAAGGGGTTCTTCTTGAATGGGAAGTCAATCAAGATCAAGGGAGTGTGCAACCACCAGGATTTCGGCGGAATTGGCATTGCGGTTCCGGACAACCTTGAGTATTGGCGGGTCATGAAAATGAAGTCTATGGGCGCCAATGGGTGGCGTATGTCCCACAACCCGCCGACCGTAGCCCTGCTAGACGCGTGCGACAAACTTGGAATGTTGGTCCTCGACGAAAACCGCCATCTGGGTGACACATACTCGGCGCATACGTACTCGGAGAAGACGACCGCGGACGATCTTTCCGATTTGGATGCCATGATAATCCGCGACAGAAATCATCCCTCGATCTTTGCATGGTCGCTCTGCAATGAAGAGCCTCTTCAGGGGACGGCCACGGGGGCCAAACTCTTCAAGAAGATGCTCGACCATGTACGCCGTCTCGACCCGACCCGTCTCGCCACATGTGCCATGAACAGCGACTGGGGCAAGGGCATCTCCCAGGTCGAAGATATCCAGGGGTTCAACTATCTCAACGAGAGCTTCGACAAGTTCCACCGGGAATTTCCCTATCAGCCGATGATCTTCACCGAATCGTCCAGCGCCGTTTCGGATCGAGGCATGTACCAGAACGATGCTGCGCACGCCTATGTCGGCAACTACACAGACTTCGACCTGGAATGGCTTAACTGGGTGCGGAGGACGGAGGATGCTTGGAAGCCGATCGCCGAAAACGACTTCCTTTCCGGCACCTTCGTCTGGACGGGGTTCGATTACAAGGGCGAGCCTTCTCCTTACGGTTGGCCGAACATAAGCAGTCACTTCGGCATTCTCGACACGTGCGGCTTCCCGAAGGACGTC
>Ga0070658_10001997_pt1 | contig 17152 bp, 15 predicted proteins | sample KBSC13metaG_FD_64664 | JGI IMG/M metagenome (GOLD analysis project Ga0070658, IMG submission 64664) | Corn rhizosphere microbial communities from Kellogg Biological Station, Michigan, USA - KBS C1-3 metaG | ecosystem: Host-associated > Plants > Roots > Rhizosphere > Soil ...
GCTGCTCCTTGCCGCCTCGCATCTTTTCGATCTCGTCCTTTTCAGACTGCCATTTCGCCTTCATCGCGGAAGAACGCTCTTTGAGGTTGGCTATCTTTTCCTCGATGTCACCAAGGCGTTCCTTGGATTTCTTGTCCGTCTCATGCCCGAGGGCCTGGCGCTCGATCTCGAGCTGCAGGATCTCGCGTTCGAGCACATCTATCTCCTGTGGCAGGGAATCGATCTCAATACGGATCCGCGATGCCGCTTCGTCGATCAGGTCGATCGCCTTGTCCGGAAGGAACCGATCCGTGATGTAACGATTCGAGAGCGTCGCCGCGGCGACGATCGCCGCATCCTTGATACGAACACCGTGATGGACCTCGTATCGTTCTTTCAAGCCGCGGAGAATGGCGATAGTGTCCTCGACAGTAGGCTCACCCACGTAGACCTGTTGGAATCGCCGCTCTAGTGCCTTGTCCTTCTCGATGTACTTCTGATATTCCGCCAGAGTCGTGGCGCCGACCGCACGCAGAGTCCCGCGCGCGAGTGCGGGCTTAAGCATGTTGGAGGCGTCGATCGCACCCTCACTGGCGCCTGCCCCAACTAGGGTGTGCAGTTCATCAATAAATAGAATGATCTGGCCCTCGGCCTTTTCGATCTCGCCGAGAACAGCCTTCAGGCGATCCTCGAATTCGCCCCTGTACTTCGCACCTGCGAGCATGGCACCGAGATCGAGGGATACAAGCTTCTTATTCTTGAGCGTCTCCGGTACGTCGCCGGACACGATCCTTTGAGCAAGCCCCTCGACTATTGCCGTTTTACCCACGCCGGGCTCGCCGATCAGAACGGGGTTGTTCTTGGTGCGCCGTGAGAGGATCTGGATGGTCCGGCGGATCTCGTCGTCGCGACCGATGACGGGATCCAGCTTCCCTTTGCGAGCACGCTCCGTGAGGTCCTGGGCGTATTTCTCGAGGGATTGAAAATTCTCCTCCGCGTTGGGATCAGTGATCTTAGTACCACCACGCATCTCATCGATAGCCTTTTGCAGGTCGTCGTGAGTGACGCCGTTCGAACGAAGAATGCGCCCGGCGTCACCGGTCTTTTCCGCCGATATCACAAGCAGCAGATGCTCGGTCGAGACATATTCGTCCTGCATGGCCTCCGCCTGTTTTTGGGCGTCCTGAAAGATGGTGTTAGTACGGGAAGAGAAATACTGCTGTCCGCCGGACACCTTTGGGAATTTGGCTATCGCCGCCTCGAGATCCAACGCGAGAGTTCCGGCGTTAGCACCGACCTTACCCAGGATCGGGCGCACGACGCCCTCCTTTTGGTCGAGCATTGCCGCAAGCAAATGTTCCGGCTCGACCTGCTGGTTCTGGTTCTTTTCGGCTACGCCGATCGCTTCCTGCACGGCCTCCTGACCGCGAATGGTAAATCTGTCGAATCTCATGGTCTTATACGCGGGTTTCTCCCGCGTTCCTCATTTTTTGCCCACGGCCTTTGCAAGCTCAGCCTTCGTCATCTTGCTGCGGCCCTGGATCTTTTTGTCCTTAGCAATGTTATACAGCTCATCGCGTGTATGTTCCTGTAACGGTTTATTCGGGTTGCCGGTTCCCTGTGTACGCTTATTCGGAGTTCGGCCCTCTTGCCGGCGCTCCTTATTAACGGTCCGCGCGGCTATTTCCTCGGCGGTTTTGTTGTCCTCGCCCCGCTTAAGCTCGCTCTCCTTGATGTGCTGATACATCCGCTCATCCTTGTTGCTCCATGCTTTCGGCATATCCGCTCCGCCTCCAAAAAGTTTTGAATGTGACCTAGTGGTCCATCTCAATTCTCAGACAACCCGGCAAGCTGCTCCGTCTTCGGGTATACAGCTTCTAACACGGGGCGTAGACGCCGAGACGCAGAGAGCAGAGGATCGAACTTCCCTCCGCGTCTCCGCGTCTCTGCGGTGAAAAGCTGCTTTACGCGTTTGCGGTCTGAGCCTTGCTCTCGGTCTCGATCGCCTTTGCGGTGGTAGTCCCGCCGGTGACCTCGATCCTGCGTGCCTTGACCTCTTCACGCTTTGGCAGGCTGATGTGCAGGATGCCGTTATCGAACTCTGCCGTTGCACCCTCCGCGGTCACGGTCTGCGGGAGCGTAAAGCTCCGAGCGAAGCTGCCATACGAGCGCTCGACGCGATGATAATTTCCTTCATCGGTCTTCTTCTCAAATTTCCTATCGCCCTTGAGCGTCAAAATATTGTTCTCAAAGGAGAGCTCGAAATCGTCACGGGTTATGCCCGGAAGCTCGGCCTCGAGAACGAGATTGTCTTTGTTCTCGAAGATATCCACCTTCGGGAACCAGTTCCCGGTGGTCAACTCTTCACGGCCGCCGTTCGGTGCGGCCACCCCGCTGAAAAGGCGGGTCATCTCGTCCTGTAGGCTCCGTAATTCTCGAAATGGATCGTATCTTACGACGTTCATTGCAATATCCTCCTAACTTAAGTCTAAGAGGCTAGTTACTTAGCCTGAAATAATAATAAAACCTGAGTGCGAGATTGTCAAGTATCTTGCATGGGAGCACACAAGAATTTTTTGCCCGGCTTTTGCTTCTATCCGTTGTCACAAATCGGCGGTATTCGGGTATATTGTTGGAGCACCTGAGTCTCTTATAAATGAACATCTTACGAGAGATATTGTGGCCGCTCGTCGCTGTCCTGGCCGCCTTCGTGGTCGGCGGGTTCGTGATCCTGCTGATCGGCGACAATCCCGTCACGGCCTTTGGCCTGCTGCTCGGCAATTCTTTTGGCTCGCCCAAGGACATCGGCTGGACCCTCTTTTATGCGACGCCGCTCATCTTTACCGGGCTATCGGTGATGGTGGCGTTTCGCTGCGGCCTTCTGAACATCGGCGCCGAGGGGCAGCTTTACGTCGGAGCTTTTGCCGCCGCCTGGGTCGGGATCAAGTTTGGCGGAACGGTCGTTAACGTCTTTGGAAAGGATGAGAACTGGTCGTGGATGAGCCTGCCTGCGGTCGTCCTGCTGCCGATGTGCATCCTGGCTGCGATCGTCGCCGGCGGCATCTGGGGCGGCATCCCCGGCTATCTCCGGGCGAAGTTCGGCTCGCATGAGGTGATCAACACCATCATGCTCAACTTCATCGCCATAGCCCTGGTAGGTTACTTCACCCAGTATTACTACAAGGTTCCGGGCGATGCGATCATGCAGACCGCGGAGATCGGGAAGGCTGCGTGGATCCCACAGCTCAACCAATTCTTGCCGTTCCTGCCGAAGGACGTCCCCCTTAGTCTCGCGTTTCCCCTGGCGCTTTTGATGTGTTTCCTCGTCTGGGTCTTTCTTTGGAAGACCAAGTGGGGCTATGAGCTGCGGGCGGTGGGACAGAATGCGTCGGCAGCCGAGTACGGTGGCATCGATCCAAAGAAGCAGATCGTGATCGCAATGACCATATCGGGCTCACTCGCGGGAATGGTTGCCATCAGCGAGGTGCTGGGGAATCGCCACAACTACTATCATGACTTCTCGGCCGACTGGGGTTTCTGGGGGATCGCGGTCGCGCTGTTGGGACGCAATCATCCGCTGGGCGTGATCATCGCGTCGATATTCTTCGCCGTTCTGATGAGAGGGCAGATCTTTGTCGATGCTTTCACGCCGCACGTCTCGAAGGACGTAGGACAAGTACTCCTGTCGATCATAATCCTGTTTGTTGCGTGCCTGCAGATGTACTCAACCCGTAGAAGAATGGTGAAAGGAACGGTATGAGCGAGTCGTTTTTCTACGCAGTCCTTTTCCTGCTCCTCGCAACCATCCGGCTTGCGACGCCGCTCATTTATGCGGCTCTTGGCGGACTGTTCTCAGAGCGTTCAGGTGTGATCAACATTGCACTTGAGGGCCTGATGCTCGCGGGTGCTTTCACGGCGGCGGTCGCCACCTACGAGCTGCACAATCCTTACCTGGGCCTGTTGTCCGGAATGGCCGCCGGGGCCGTTGTGGCTTTTGTTTATGCCGTCGCGGTGATCCGATTCCAAGCCGACCAGGTTGTTGCAGGAATGGCCATAAACTTCCTGATGATCGGCCTCCCGGCCCTCATCAGCGGTGCGGTCTATGACTCGTCGGGTTCGACGCCGCAGATCGATAAGGCCGAGCAGTTGCCGAACTACTTCAATAACCTCTCGATCGCATCCCTTCTCGTTTTCATCCTGGTCCCCGTCGTTTGGTACGTCCTGTACAAGACCCCCTTTGGCTTACGGCTCCGGGCTGTTGGAGAGAACCCCGAGGCGGCGGATGCCGCCGGTGTCAGCGTGATCCGGTTCCGGTATATTGCCGTGATCATCTCCGGCGTGCTGGCGGCGGCCGGTGGAGCGTATCTCTCGACAGGACAGTCGTCGCTCTTTACGAGGAATATGACGGCGGGCCGAGGCTTCATTGCTCTGGCCGCGTTGATACTCTCGAAATGGCGACCGATCCCGGCCCTGCTCGCGTGCTTGTTCTTTGGATTTACCGAGGCGATCACCAACGCTATTCAAGGCGCGCCCTGGGCCAAGATGCCGTCGGGTGAAGACATTCCTGTCCAGTTCATTGCGATCATTCCGTACGTGCTGACGATAATCGTGCTCGCTGGATTCATCGGATTATCGCGTGCACCGAAAGCATTGGGCATTCCGTACAGGAAGGAATCATAGGGTCCCGGCGATCTGAACTATCTCTTTATGTCTTACGAAAAGGCCGCAGCCGCGGCCGATTTTATTAGAAGAAGGTTCGACGGTCAGATAGATACTGCCCTGGTGCTCGGCAGTGGGCTCGGTGCATTTGCGGAGACGGTGGAAGAGGCTGTCACGGTGCCGTACAACGAGATCCCCGGTTTTGTGCAGTCAACCGTCGAGGGCCATGCCGGACAACTCGTTCTCGGCAAAGTGGACGGCAAGAGTGTGCTCATCCAGCAGGGCCGCTTCCATTACTACGAGGGTTACGAGATGGACCAGGTCACGCTGCCGGTCCGGACGTATGGTGTACTCGGCATCCCAAATCTGATACTCACCAATGCAGCCGGGAGCCTTAACCCGATGATGCCCCCGGGCACGCTGATGCTTATCGAGGACCATCTGAATTGTTTCCCGTCGAATCCGCTGCGGGGAACCAACGACAGCCGCTTTGGACCGCGCTTCCCCGATATGACCGACGTTTACGACGTTGAATTTCGGCGGATCGCCGCAGAAGAAGCCGCCTCTGTAGCGAAAGAGCGAGGCGTAGAAGGCTTTGTAGGCAGCGGCGTTTACTGTGGCCTGCCCGGGCCAACTTATGAAACGCCGGCGGAGATCAGGATGTTCAGATCCTGGGGAGCTGATGCCGTCGGGATGTCCACCGTGCCTGAGGCGATCGTCGCCAGGCATCAGGGCATGAGGACGCTCGGGATCTCGTGCATCACGAATCTGGCAGCGGGCCTGCAGGGCGAGATCGATCACTCGGAAGTGATGGAGACCGGGGCCAAGGTCGCCGAGGTATTTGGAGAGCTGCTGCGGCGGGTCATCAAGCGCATATGATCATAGGTATCTGCGGAGGGACCGGGTCGGGAAAGACCACGATCGCCAGATCGATCGTCGAGGCTGTGGGAGCCGAGAACGTAGTTCTCGTTGAGCAGGACTCGTACTATCGCGATCTCGCAGACATGCCGCTCGACGAGAGGCATCAGGCGAACTTTGACCATCCGGATTCCCTCGACAGCAACCTGCTCGTGAATCATATTCTGCGTCTCAAGCAGGGCCTGCCGGCAGAGATGCCGCTGTATGATTTCAAAACACATACCCGTACCAAAAATATCGAGATGATCGAGCCGCGTCCGGTGGTCATTGTGGAGGGCATTCTGATCTTTGCTGAACCCCGTGTGCTGGACCTCCTCGATGTCCGGGTTTTCGTTGACACGCCAGACGACATTCGGCTGATCCGCCGTTTGAAACGAGATCATGCGGAGCGTGGGCGCACCTATGAGCACACGATGGAGCAGTACATGCGGACCATCCGGCCAATGCACTGGGAGTTTGTCGAGCCGTCCAAGCGGCATGCAGACGTGATAATCCCCGAGGGAGCTCAGATGGGCGTCAGTGTGGAGTTCCTGGGCAGCCTCGTGCGTGAGAAACTACTTAGAGAAAAGGAATCCACAACATAATGGCCCACACTGATCAGGAATTGATCGAAGCCGCCCGCAACGCGCGCGAGAACGCATTCACCCCGTATTCAAAGTTCAAGGTCGGGGCAGCTATCGAGACGGAGGACGGGGAGATCATTACCGGCTGCAATGTCGAGTCTGCGAGCTTCATTACCGTCTGTGCCGAGCGCGTGGCGATATGGAGTGCGGTCGCTCAGGGTAAGCAGAGATTCAAACGGATCGCGATCGTCGCCGATACCGACAAACTCACGCCGCCATGCGGCGTCTGCCGGCAGATCATCTGGGAGTTTGGCGGTGACGTTCCTGTGATGCTCGCGAACCTCGAAGGTGAATCCGAAACGATCCAGATGGCTGATCTGCTGCCTCGCGCATTCGACGCTACATTTCTCGACTAACTAGCCGAAGATCAAGTGGATCCCCTCCGTCGTCTCTACGAACTGCGGCTCCACTGAAAACACCTCTCTGATCAATTTCGCGGTGAGTACCTGCGTCGGCTCGCCTGCTGCGATGATGCGGCCGCCCTTGAGCATGTAAAGGCGGTCAGCAAATCGCGCCGCGAGGTTAAGGTCGTGGACGACACCGATCGTGACCGCATCGGGAGCTGCGGCGAAGTCCCGGACTTTTTTCATAAAGTCGATCTGGTGGTGGATGTCCAGGAATGTCAGCGGCTCATCCAGGAACAAATACCGGCACTTGGGGAAGCCGGCCGTGCCATGATCACTCGGCCACACCTGTGCGAGCACACGGGCAAAGTTGACCCGCTGGCGTTCGCCCCCGCTCAGCGTCTGATAGTTCCTCGACGCAAACTCAGTCACATCGACAAAGTCCATCAACTGGTCAACCAACTTGTGATCGAGAGGTCCCGGGCTGCCGCCAAAGTGCGGGTACCGGCCCATCATCACGACCTCGCGGACTGAGAGCGGAAAGGCAACCTCAATGGCCTGCGAGAGAACCGCGCGCTTTCGTGCAAGCACCGCCTCACCGACGTCAGCTACATCCTCCTCCTCATAAAGTACGGCGCCCGTCATCGGACGCGTCAGACGTGCGAGCTGTTTGATAAGCGTCGATTTGCCCGCACCGTTTGGCCCGATGATCAGGTGGAGCTTGCCTGGCTCGAAGCTCGCCGAAATGCCGGACAAAAGCTCACGGCCTCCGACAGTGAATGTTACATCGCGGGCCTCAAGCATCTATTTTCTTCCGTCTGAGCTTAGAAGACATATTGTCTCCTCCGGAGCAAGTAGATGAATACCGGAACACCTACTGCGGAAGTGACGATCCCGATCGGGAGTTCGGCCGGGCGAAGGCTGAATCGCGCGATCAGATCCGCCAGGCTGAGGATGATCGCACCCATGAAGGCGCTTCCGATGATCAGGTAACGGTTATCGGCTCCGAGCAGCATCCGCAGGATGTGCGGCACGATCAGCCCAATAAAACTGATCACACCTGTGAAGGCCGTTGCGACCGCAACGATCACGACATTGATCGAGAGGATGATCCACTTGAGTTTGTTGACATTGACACCGAGGTAGACGGCTTCTTCTTCGCCGATCATCAGGGCATTGAGCTGCTTTGCGTAACGCAGAGCGAGCAGAGTCCCGCCAATCGTCGAGACCGCGACTATCGCGACGGACTTCCAATTCGCTCCGGACAAGGTGCCGAGGCTCCAAAACGTGATCGATCGGGCCTGCGGGTCGCGAGCAATGTATGTGAGGAAGCCGATCGCACTCAGCGCGAGAGCATTGATGGCGAGGCCGGTGAGAAGGAGCATCACGATCGATGCCCGACCGTCCTCCCGGGAACGGGCCAATATGAAGACGAGATACGTTGCAACGACCCCGCCGATACACGCCGCGATCGGCAGGCTCCAGATGCTCATTCCAATATCGAGGATGCCGCCGAGCACGAAGAACAGTGCAGATCCGAGAGCTGCTCCGCTCGAGGTCCCGACGAGGCCAGGCTCAACGATCGGATTGCGAAAGAGTGCCTGCATCAGCGTCCCGCCAACGCCAAGTGCCGCGCCGACAAGCAGGCAAAGTATCGCCCTGGGAAGCCGGAGCTCCAGAAAGATCCGCTGATCAAGTGTCGGCTCCGGACCGCCTACGAGCGACCGCAGGGCGGCCGTGATATCGCTCAAGGAGAAATCGATCGCTCCATAGCGGATCGAACCCGCGAGGACCAGGATCGACAGAACTGCCAGAATGAGAAGTGTCGTCCGCGGACGTGCCATTTTGGGGGATCTACTGATGGATCAGCTTTGTAAGCTTCAATAGGTTATCACCCGTCCGCGGTCCGAAGTACATCAGCTCGCCCTCTTCCACTCGGTAGATCTTGTTGTTCTTGGCAGCGTTGGAGGTGTCTACGCCGGGGAGTTGCTTGATCTGCTCGACACCGCCGGCATGATCGAAGCCATAGCTCGTCACGAGAATTACGTCAGGATTCGCCTGAGCGACGATCTCAGGTGAGGCCATCCGCTGCATGCCGTCCGTCTGGATCGCCGGTTCGCCGCCCGCCATCTCGATCATCCTGCCGCCGGCTCCGCCCTCACCGCCGGTCTTCCCGACGACCATATACACGTTTGAGGCACGGCCAAAGTGCACAATGGCGACCTTAGGATGATCACTGTACTTCTTCGCTTCTTCTTGTGCCGCGGCAAGCTGCTGGTCTAGATTATTGCAGAGCTCCTCAGCCTTCTCCTGCTTACCAAAGAATGCGCCGATCTCACGAATGAGGGCTTTCGTCCCATCAATGGAATCGTTCTTTGCCTCGAACGCCTTGATCGGAATGTTCAGCTGCTTGATCTGCTCGACGACCTGCGGCGGGCCCATGTTGTTATCGTCGCTGAGTATCACGGTCGGATGCAGCGACAGGATGCCCTCAGCGCTCAGTGCGCGGTGGTAGCCGACCGTCTGAACGTCCTTGATCTCGGGCGGGTACGTGCTCGAAAGATCGACGCCGACAACCTTATCCTGAGCACCAAGTGCCCAGATGATCTCGTTGTAGATCGGTGAAATGACGATCACGCGATCCGTGCTGACGTTGTTAGGGGTGTTGTTGAATCGCGAACACGTGAAGTTGAGCGATGCGAGGGCAAGCAAGAGGCATGTTGTGATCTTTGTCAGTGCCATACGGAATACCAGTGTACCTATAAACGAAGCGCCGGCCCTTCTGCGGCCGACGCTCCTTATGGACGATGGACGAGAGCGTCCTAGAAACTAAACCGCGCCTGCAGCTGGAACATCCTTGTCGGGTCGATATTCGCCAGAGCCGGTAATGCGATGGTCGCTCCGGCCGGAGCCGTAACGACCTGACCAAAGCTGCTGCCCGGCGTGCCCGTATCTCCGTAGATCGTCTGGGCGCGGCCAAGAACATTTGGATTATTGGTCAGGTTGAAGCCCTCGATCCTCAACGTCAGACGCATACGCTCATTGAGGTGAATGGTGTTCTCGACAAAGGCGGTCACATCCTGAGTAGCCGTCGAACGGAAGAACGACCGCGGTACCACCACGCCATTGATCACCGGGCGATCGTTGTTGATCCCGTCCCCGTTATTGTCAATACCGGTCGTAGCGTTGAACGGACGAGCGGAGGCGAGATAGATCACCGTGCCGGCCGTGAAATTCCAAGGGAACTGGTAAGTTGCCGCGATCACAGCACGGTGACGCTGATCGAGAAGGCTCGGCCCGCGTTCCTCTTCACCGAGCCGGGAGATGATGCTCTGATTGGAGCCGACGCCATTGCCGTCGGGCTCGGTGGTGTTCGTTGCTTTTGAGAGCGTGTAGCTGAGCGAGGCGAAGAGCTTATTGCGGAGACCACGATAAGTCGCCTGCGTTTGAAGGCCGTTGTAGTCAGCCTTGCCAAGGTTCATCAGAACGTTCACCTGCCGCACGCCGCTTGGTGCCGGAACGATCGGGCGCGTGGCGTTAGCCACGGTTGCGGTCCGAACCTGTCCCGGGGCCGTTCTGTCGAATGCCGAGGGTGCATTTAGGTCAACGGTCCGGTCGATATTCGTCCAATACTGATGTACGAGATCCGTTCCAACAAAAAGCCCTTTCACGATCTCCCGCTCAACGCCGATCGACATTACCTGGCTGCGGGGGTTCACGAGTTTGTCTGGGTAGTTGGGCAGTGCGTCAACGTTCAACCCGTACCTTGCGAACTGAGCCTGGTAAAAGGCGCGGTCGCCCGGCAGGATCGTGATGTCGCGTGCGGGGATCTGTGCCGCGGGCACGGTCCTTGGATCGACGTTCACCGGAACGCACGTCAGACATGTCGGGAATCCGGTCTGTCCGGCGACGGCTGTGTAGGTCGCGAGCCCATCGAGGCCGCCTGTGAGTGCTGCGGCATAGACGTTCGAGCGGATCTGCGTGTAGTACATCCCGTATCCGCCTCGAACCGCCGTGCGTGCATCACCGCCGGGGTTCCAGCCAAAGCCGATGCGCGGGGCGAAGTTGCCTTTCGCGTCAGTGATCGTCTGCCGGTCATAGCGGAGCCCGAGGTTAAGCGTGAAGTTTGGCCTCACGCGAATATCGTCTTGGGCATACGCCGAATACAGCCACTGCGTCAGGTCGTACGTCGAGATCCCAAAGTTGATCGGCTGCGTGTAGTTCTGAACGTCATTCAGAGTCAGCTGCGAAAAAGGTGCCGTCGTCGTGCTCTTGAATGTGAAGGTCCCGAGCACGGCTGTACCAAACTCCGAACCGTTGCCGCCTGAGTTGTGACGAGCGACGGACCCGCCAAACCGGAAGTTGTTGATACCACGCGTCCACGTCAGTGTGTCGGAGAATTGTGCCTGCCTGCTAACGAGGTCGGCGACACGTGACTGGCCGATGGTGAATGGGGCGGAGCCCGCACGAGTGTAGGTCGTCGACAGGGTTTCCGGTGTCCATCGTGTCACCGGATCGGCGTTGAGGAATGTAAATCGCGCCTGATTGACGAGATCCGTGTCTATGATCCAGTCGTGGTTGAGCTGGATCGACCAGCCATCCCGCTCATAACGGCGTGCGACTGTAGGTGCGTTCGTGCCTCCTACGGTGTCCTGCGGGTTGGTGTCGAAAAAGCGGTCCAGGTTGAGTCGTCCCGTGACGCTGTGACGCGAGTTGAGGCGGTGGTCGACCCGTGCATTCAGCAGCTCCTGCTGATACTCGCCCGTGTAGAAAAGGTCGCCGTTTGCGTTCAATACAAACGAGGGCAGCGAACTTGAGAGCGGCGCCGTTCGGAACTGTCTCGTTAAGTCATTCGAAAGAAAGAAGAAGGTCTTATCCCGCCTGATCGGTCCACCCACAGAAAAAGAGAATTGATTCAAACGATCGGGAATGTCGGGTGCGGCCATCCGCGTGAGCGTCGATGATGCTGTGCAGGTCGAAACCGAAGGCGGGCAGTAGTTCTTGAGCGAGAAGGTACGATCCTCCCATTTGCCGGGACGGTTTAGGAACAGCGCCTCACCGCGGAACTGATTCGTTCCGGACTTTGTTACGACGTTCACAGCCGGCCCCGCTGTCCAACCAAATTCTGACGAGAATGCGTTGGTAAGGATCCTCATCTCCTGCACCGCACCCATCGGCACGGTGACGACCGAGGTTTGTCTTCCCCATGATTCGTCAACGGTCGAGCCGTCCAGGGCAACCGTGGTCTCGCGCCGCCCACCGGCGCCCGTCGCAACGTAGATCGTGTTTACGAAAAGATCGCCAGTACCTTTAGCAGGACGAAAAGCGGAGTTTAGGAGCGGCAGGGCCGCCACTTTTCGTCCGAGCACCGGGGTTTCGATTATTTGTTTGGAATCGAGTGACGTCCCGATCTGCGGGTCTGCCCGCACACCCTCGGATGAGCCGTAAATCGTTACCGTGGGCCCTCCGGATCCCTCTCCTACGCCCGCGACATCTAGCCGAATGATCGCGGAGGCAGCCTCGCCAGCCTGGAGGTCGACCCGTGAAACTGTGTTGCTCCTAAACCCATTTGCCGCCGCAGCAACCTTGTATGTTCCGCTCAGCGACAGCGCGAGAAATGTCACCCGACCCTGCTCATTGGTCGCCCCCGTGCGGACCTCGGCTGTCGCCTCATTTGTGACAGACACAGTTGAGCCGACGATGACCGCACCATTCGGGTCCACCACGCTCACGACCAAAGAGGCGTTGCTCGGCGACTGCGAAAACGATACCGCTGCAAAAATGCTGAGAAGGGTGATTAAGAGTATTAGTTTCTTCATTACCTGACACACGAATGAAGAAGTGTATTAGCGAGGTCGAACTACTACCAACGTTCGGAGCCTATTGAAGTGCGGCGACGAAATTCTCTACGACATGGTGCGTGGCGGCGAGGACGGAGCTGTCGGCGAGCGGGAGTATAAGGATCGATAGGATCGCAACGAGGCTGGCGAGCGAAACGATGCGGGCGAGAGCATTTGTCCGCGGAGCAGATCTCTCAGCAAGATCGATCAGACGTTCCACGCGCGATGCGATATCGTCACCGCTCTCGACGAGATATGCACCGGCGGGAAGTACAGGCGTCATTCCGTGCGGCACGAGCTTGGCGATCTTGACGAGTGCGGCGGCGAGATCGAGTGCGGACTCTGCGTTGCGTTCCGCAGCGTACTCGTCAGCGGCACATTCGGCTGTCTCAGCCCATGCCCTATCCAGGCGAGCACCGATCGGCAGAATGACGAGGTCACGGCACATGCGGAGGAGGCCGCGTTTGAGATTGTCATAAGAGGCGCGATGGCCGTTCTCATGATCTATGGCGGCGGCGAGTTCTTGCTCGTCGAGCGTGGACAGCACCTGCCCTGCGACAAAAACACGCGGCCGAAATACACCGATCACACCGATAACGGGGAAGGGATGCTCGATCCTGTAAACCGGCCCGTCGATGCCCGAGACCGCGATCTCCATCGCATTGGAGAGCCACGTCTTCAGAAGCTGCCTCGTTACGAACCAGGTACGAAAGACACGAAAGATGGCCAAAAGCACCGCGAGCGAAGATGCGAGCGCGATCAGCCCCATCTTTAGCCCGACGGTCTCGCCCGTGTCCACCGGCTCCAGAAGGAGGTATGACGGAGCGACGAAAGCCGCAACAAAGCACAATGCGAGCACGACCGGCATCACGCGCAGGCCGATTATCACGCGTGCCTGAGCGGCTGGCGAGAGAAAATTGATATGCCCCGATACCCCTCGCCACACGGCCGAAGCAACGGCAGCGACCGCGACGTTCACTATCAGAACGAACGCGAGTATCAGCGATATACCGAGCAGGAAGTACATCAGTCCCGGAGTGCTTTCCTCTTTGCTTTGACGAGCCGTTCGAGCTCATCAAGCAGCTCGCGGTCGCGCTCTGTGACGCGGTCGACGATAGTTGCAAGAACGGGCTCAACACGACCGAGGCTGCTGTCGAGCAGGCGGTCGAGCACATCTTCGGCCACAGTACGCTCCACCTCGGCCTCTGTGTAGCGGATGCTGTAAACGAAGGCACGACCTTCCTTGCGGCGGTCGAGGAGGCCCTTTTTGTAGAGCCGGTCGAGGGTGGTCATCACGGTCGTGTAGGCGTAAACATCGCCGAGCCCATTCAGGACGCCGGAAACATTGCTCTCCCCGTGATCGCGGATCTGCGCAAGCACCGCCATCTCGAGCCCACCGAGCGAGCCCGTGACGGCATCCGCAAGGCGGCGAAATCCCCTTAGTCTGACTTTCATACGTGACATAGGTTGTATACGTCAGATGCACCAGCTGTCAATGCGGCGCGTTTGCGACACTATCGGAAAACGGTTTTAATTCAGCTATGCGCAAGCTCAAGTCGTCCCTCGCTTTGTTTCTGGCTATCAGCATTTCGTCCTTCCCCCTGGTTGCTCAACGCCTACCAGCCGGGGCAAAGCCGTTGCCGCTGACAGTCATTACGGGTGGCACCGTGGTTACGATGGATGCCTCCCACCGTGTGATCGAGAACGGGGCCGTCGCCATCCGAGAGGACAAGATCGCGGAGGTTGGCACGGCTGCCGAGATGGCAAAAAAGTACCGCGGAGCTCGAGTGATCAATGCCACGGGTAAGGTCGTGATGCCGGGATTGATCAATACGCATACGCATGTGCCGATGTCGCTGTTTAGAGGCATTTCGGACGACCTGGACCTGCAGGATTGGCTTACAAAGTACATATTCCCGGCCGAGGCGAAGAATGTAGATGAGCAGTTTGTACGTGCCGGTACGCGGCTCGGGCTGGCGGAGATGATACGCGGCGGGACGACGACGTACTGCGACATGTACTACTTTGAGGACGCGATCGCGGACGAGTCTAAGAAGGCGGGTGTACGAGGGGTGCTGGGCGAGACGGTCATTCAGTTTCCGGTCGCCGACAACAAAACGCCTGCGGAGGCGCTCGCGTACTCAGACCGGTTTCTTGCTAAGTGGAAGAATGATCCGCTGATCGTCGCCGCTATCGCACCCCACGCACCGTACACGGTGCCGACTGACGTTCTCAAGCAGGTCAGGGCACTATCCGATAAGTGGAACGCCCCAGTCGTCATTCACGTCGATGAGACCAAAAAGGAGCACGACGACATAAAGAACCAGTACGGCGACACGCCGGTCACGTATCTGAATAAGATCGGATTCCTTTCAAACCGTACGATCGCGGCACATCTCGTGTGGATCACGCCGAACGAGATCGACATCCTCAAGCGGGTCGGCGTCGGTGCGGCCCACAACCCGCAGTCGAATATGAAGCTCGCGTCCGGGGTGGCTCCGGTCACCGCTATGCTGGCCAAAGACGTCGCTGTCGGCCTCGGTACCGATGGAGCTGCCTCTAACAACGATCTAGATATGTGGGAGGAGATGGACACGGCCGCGAAGCTGCACAAAGAGTTTACGGGCGATCCCAAGGTAATCAACGCGGAGCAGGCGTTCGAGATGGCGACCATTCGCGGCGCGAGGGCACTGCATCTCGACCAGATCACCGGCTCTTTGGAGGTTGGTAAACGTGCCGACATCGACATTGTCGATATGGATTCGCTGCACCAGACGCCGTATTTCAACGTGTATTCGGCCATTGTTTACACGACGAAGGCGTCAGATGTTCGTACGGTGATCATCAACGGCCGCGTTGTCATGCTGGACCGTCGTTTGCTGACGTTGAACGAAGGTGTTATAAAAAAAGACGCAAACGCGTACCGCGATAAAATCATCAAGAGTTTGAAGCAGTAGCTGCGGGGCCCCACCGGAATGCCCATCAAACTCGGCCGTTTGCGTTTTTCAGGTCGTTATAAGTGTAGCCTTCTCACGGGCATCGATCGCTTGGCCTTTACGGAAAACTCACGTCGCTCGGAGGACTGAACTATGCCGTTAAATGTCAGAAGGTTTTACTTCTCTATTCCCCTTGGTTTAGCCGCATTTCTGTCGGTTTCGCACGGTCAAGTGGTCGCTCCGTCGTCCGCAACGCCTGTAACGCAGCCCCCATCAGCAACGCAGCCTGTGACCCCTTCTCCGACCTCCGGTGACGTGATGCGGGACCGCATAACGAAGGCTAAGGCGTACATCGCGGTCCGCAATTACAACGCCGCGATCTATGAGCTTGAGAATATTCGCAAGGAGACGTCGGACGCCGCCGTGCAGGGCGTCGTGAATGTCCTCCTGATGAATAGCTACCTCGAGCAGGGCGACTACAAGCGGGCACAGGAATTCCTCAACAAATTTTACGCTGAGCAAAAGACGACCAGATCGGGAGCCCTCGTTGCGTATTCATCTATAGCCGGCCAGGTTGTCAGCGGTGCGAGAAATCGTGCCGAGCGTTACAAGGCTCTCGGTCTCGATCCGACCAACCGCACACTGCCGCTCGAGGCGCTGAATGACCTCCAAAACATGCGCGACACCCTGGAGCTCGTGATCACTCAGGCAAAAGAGATCGGGCAGACCACCAGCAAGACGCCTGAGGCGATGGCCCTGCTCGAGGAGGCGACAAATTCGCGTGCGATGCTCGCGCGTGACCAATACGACGCAAAACGCTGGCGTGACGAGGTCGGCGACATTCGCGAGGCGATGGCCACCGGCAAGGTGCTGACCGCGACCACGCAGGACGGCGTCAACGGCGACACTTCACCATTGAATCTCAGCCAACCGATGGTTAGACCGACGCCACAGCCTCTGGCAGCGGCTTCGCAGCCGGCCTTTCAGCCGACCACCACCACGAATGACACGGCATCGCGGCCGCGTGTAACGCCTGAGGCGACGCAGCCGACATACGTCCCGACGACCACCACCGCAGCGGTCACGCAGCCGCAGGCACCCGTTACTAACGTTGTCCAGCAGCCCAACCGGCCGACCCAAACGGCATCTAAGCCTCAGCCGAACGTTCAGCAGCCTGTTCCCGCTCCTGCAGAGACCGCAAAGTCGGATACGACCAGCGGTAACGCGACCGTCGACGTAGGGCCGTCGATCATGGCGTACGCCACGAGCAAGCCCAACCCCATCATTCCCGCCGCGGCAAAGGCCGTCCGCCAGAGCGGCACGGTCCGCGTGGACGTAACCGTGGATGAAAAGGGGGACGTCGAGGTGCAAAAAGCCTCGGGCCCGTCGCTCCTGCAGGCCGCCGCCAAGGAAGCTATCAAGAAGTGGAAGTTCAAGCCCTACATGCGTGACGGTCAGGCCGTGAAGGTCAGCGGGTACGTAAATTTTAGCTTTGCCTTGTGAGGCGTATATAGCCAAAGAGCAGATGAGAAGGCGGCCGAGCAGGCCGTCTTTTTTGTCCCAACTGTCCCACGCGGGCTCTGTCGCTTTGTGGCAGTCCACGCCGAGTTGCGGCCCCCGCAAGGGATCACAAAGGTGCGGCGCCGTGTCATAATCGCCGTGCGATGAGATTGCTCCTTCTCTTTCTGCTGCTTGTGCCTGCTGCGCTTTCATTTGCCCAAATCCCGCCCATCGAGCCCGGCGTTTCGCAGGAACTCGCCAAGTGGCGGTCCGTTCAGTACTCCAACATCTCCTACAAGCTCGACCTCACCCTAGAGAAGATGTCGCCGGTGCTTCGCGGGCACATGGAGATA
>Ga0070658_10002000_pt1 | contig 17140 bp, 12 predicted proteins | sample KBSC13metaG_FD_64664 | JGI IMG/M metagenome (GOLD analysis project Ga0070658, IMG submission 64664) | Corn rhizosphere microbial communities from Kellogg Biological Station, Michigan, USA - KBS C1-3 metaG | ecosystem: Host-associated > Plants > Roots > Rhizosphere > Soil ...
GCCGCACGCACCGACACGCTCTTCCTGTTGACCCTTTACCTCACTGATCACCGGGCCACCATGGTGTCGATACCCCGCGACACATTCACGCATATCGCCGGCACCAAATACTCGACCAAGATCAACTCCGCCTACTCGACCGGTGGTCCTCAGCGTGCCATCGCCACGGTTGCCGAGTTGACGGGTGTTAAGGCCGACCATTACATGGTCATCAACATCGACGCCACCAAGAAGATGGTCGATGCCCTGGGCGGTGTCGACGTCGAAGTCGAGCACGAGATGCACTACCACGACAAGTGGGGCCACCTCGATATCGACCTCCTACCCGGACAGCAGCATCTGACCGGTGCCCAGGCTGTCGGCTTTGCCCGCTATCGACATCCCGACGCCGGGGCCAAAGCCTCCGCCGAGGATGGCGACGAGCGCCGGATGTATCGTCAGCACGTCCTACTGCGCGCTATGGTAGGGAAGGCGAAATCGTTCGTCAATCTAACCCAGATCGGAAGCCTCGCCGACGTCGGCCTCAGCCAGATCCATACCGACCTCACTCGCGCCCAACTCCTTGACCTGGCCCAGATCTACCGTGGCATCCAGCCGGAACAGATCCAAACCGCTTCACTGCCCGGGGAAGACTTCCTCGGTCCCGGCGGCGGCGCCGATTATCGGCTGTATCCCGAGCAGAGCAAGGCCTACATCGACTGGCTCGTTCGTGGCGACGCCACCGCGGCCCGTCGATTGGTGCCGATCGTCGTCAAGAACAATACCTCGGTCGCCGGACTTGGAGCGCATGCTGCCGACTACCTGCGCTCGCAAGGCTTCACCGACATCCGCGTGGTCGGAGGAGGACGCTCCCATCCGCGAATGCAGACCGCGTCGACATCCACGGACACCAAGCCCGACGCAGCCGTCACCCAGATCATGGACACCGGCGTCCCCGACAGTGCCGTCAACGCCGATCTCAAGAGCCTGCTCGAACTACCCAACGCGGCGGATCAACGCGTGCCGAACAAACCCAATCACGTGGGCTGGACCGCTCCGTCTGTAGTCACGATCTCCCTGGGAGACGATTACGCCAACGTCATCGGAGTGGTCGACGGGAAGCTGCCTGCCTCCGCCACCACAACCGATTCGACGACCGATAATGCCGCCTCCAGTGACCAGTCGACAAGCGGCCCGGTCACCAACGAACAAGCGCCAAGTCAGTAATGGCCGGGTGCCATGTCATAGCCCTGGATGAACATGCAAGGCCAGACCGCAGCCTACCGGAATGAGGCGGGGGCATGATTTCTCAATTGAGAAGCTTGTCACGGTATATTCAATAAAGGGAATTGCCAGGAGCGTATCGAACTAAAAGAGAGTTATAGTAGTTATTGACGACGTGCGGATTTTCGGTGGCGACGATCCTACAACTCAGCCTGTTGGTTGCCACTAAGATCAGGGCGACGGACGACGTGTATGTCTCACGGAACTCAGGAACTTTCAATGCCGGATCATTCGCCGGCCGGACACCCTCCGGCCAACCACCTCAACCTGCGCGCCGAGCCAGTGGCAAAAGACACGCCGGTCGAAGCGTCTGTCGATTCCCCGCACACCGATAATTTCGTCCGTCCGCAAGTCGCCAATGCCGGACACGGGCGACGGCCAAGCCGGGAAGAGTTGATCATGCACCACCAGAAACTGGTGCACTACGTTGCGGCCAGGTTTCTGGGCAGCGGAGAGACCCTCGAAGACCTGATTCAGGTCGGCAACATCGGCCTCATCAACGCCCTCGACCGCTACGATCCCTCAAAGGACGTCAAGTTTTCCACCTACGCCATGCCCACCATCGTCGGTGAGATCAAGCGCCACTTCCGCGACAAAACCTGGCAGGTCAAGGTCCCACGCTGGCTGCAAGAACTCTCCATCAACGCCCGCAAAGCTCAGCAGTCGCTCACCGTCAAGCTCGGCCGATCGCCAACTATCAAAGAGATCGCCGCGGAAGTAGGCGCTACCGAAGACCGCACGATGGAAGCGCTCGAAATCACCCATATCGCGAGCACGGTCTCCCTCGACACCCGCCTCGACGCAGGCGCCGGCGGCGACAGTGCCACGCTCATGGACGTCATCGGTCGCTCCGACCGCGGCCTCTACGATATCGATACCTATAGCGACCTGCGTCGCGCCATCGACCTCCTCGACCCGCGCGAACGCCAGGTCGTCGAGCTTCGGTTCTTCGAGGACATGTCGCAGGCCAAGATCGCCCGCCAGCTCAGCATCTCCCAGATGCACGTCTCCCGCCTCCAGCAGCGTGCCCTCCAGCATCTAAAAGCCATCCTCGCCGACGAGGTCGCCCGCCCCCGTCGAGGCCGACGTAAAAAAGCAGTCTAAGATTTAGGAGATTTATCCGCAGATGACGCAGATGAACGCAGATATTCGGAAAGAGATAAGTTCTATTTCTTTTCTGATATCTGCGGCCATCTGCGTCATCTGCGGATAAACTCTTCTTAACTTATCTAGAAATGAGCTCCATCAAATGACCGATATCATCCTCCGTGGCGGGCAAGTGTACGACGGCCTCGGCAGTGACCCGATCACCGCCGACGTAGCCATAACGGGGGATCGAATCGACAGCATCGGCGACCTATCGAAGGAGAACGCCGGTCGCGTTATCGACGTCACCGGCCTCGCCGTCGCCCCCGGTTTCATCGACATCCACACCCACTCCGATTTCGCTCTTCTTGACAACCCGCTCATGGCCAGCAGCCTCATGCAGGGCGTCACCACCGAAGTCGTAGGCAACTGCGGCATGAGCGTGGGACTCCTCACCGCCGACCCGATATTCGGCCAGATGGCCCGCTGGATCACACGCGGCGGCCACCAGATCACGTGGACGTCCATGGCCGAGTACATGTCGTTGATCGACGATCTCGGCATCGGCCTCAACATCGTCTCCCTCACCGGCCACGGCACGATTCGCACCGCCGTTCTCGGATACGAAAATCGCCCGCCGGACGCCGCCGAGCTCCTGAAGATGCAGAACCTGCTGCAAGCCTCCATGGATGCCGGTTCCGTCGGTATCTCCACCGGCCTCGAATACGTCCCCGGAAGCTTCGCCGGTTTCGACGAGCAAGTGGCCCTTGTCAAGATCGCCGCCGCCGCCGGTGGATACTACGCTACTCATCTGCGCAACGAGGGCGACACCCTCGTCGAGAGCGTTAAAGAAGCCATCGACATCGCCGAAGCCGCCGGCGCGCCGCTCCAGCTTTCACACCACAAAGCCGAAGGCAGCGGCAACTGGCCCAAAATCGGCACTACGCTTTCGATGATGGAAGCCGCCCGCAGTCGCGGCCTCGACATTCTCACCGACCAGTACCCGTACACCGCCTTCATGACTGGTCTCTCCGTCATGTTGCTGCCGGCCTGGGCAATGGACGGTTCGTCGGAAGACACCCTCGGCCGCCTCAAGGACCCAACCGACCGCGCCCGCATCCTCACAGACATGGCTGCGCGCACGTTCGACTGGGAACGTATCCGCGTCGGCATCGCCCGCAACAGTACCGAGGTTCAGGGCCTTTCCATGAACGCGCTCGCCGATCGATGGAAGACGACACCCGCCGAAGCCGCCCTCGACCTCATCATCGCCGAAGACGGATGGGTGAGCGCCGCCTTCTTCGCCATGTCTGAGGAAAACGTCGAACAGATCCTGCGCTACCCATACACCATGATCGGCTCCGACGGCATCGCCCACGACCCGGACAGCCCGCAAAGCAAGGACAACACCCATCCCCGCTCCTACGGTACCTTCTCCCGGTTGCTCGGCAAGTACGTGCGCGAGCGCAACGTCATCTCGCTCGCCGACGGCATCCGGCGCATGACCAGCCTGCCAGCCCAGCGCCTCAAATTCACCGACCGCGGCACCCTCCGCGCCGGAGCAAAAGCCGACATCACCGTCTTCAACCCCAGCGACATTCTCGACCGCGCCACCTTCGAGAACCCGCACCAATACTCGGTCGGCATCCAGCACGTCCTCGTCAACGGCCGCCTCGCCGTCGAAAATGGCGAGGTCCAAGGCACCCGCACCGGCCTCTTCCTCCGCCGAGCGTAATCGCCGATCAATCCGGTCCTTCCGGGTGGCATACCCATAGCTCTGGATGGGCATGACGTCTCACGCCCGATTACGCCATCCAGCAACCGCTTTCGCAAATCCGATCGACCGAGCGTGGAGACGACGGGCAGTGCCCTCCTGTACCCGGAACCTCGCCCGCTCCCGCGGCCTTCGCTTCGACGTAAACCTCCGTCCGAAGATGGGTGACATAAAAAATCCCCCCTCCCGGTGCCGCGGGAGGGGGGAAATCGATGACATCTGAGATGTCAGGTTATGGGGTAGTAAGCGTGCCAGTCAAACTCGTAGACAGCGTTCGAGGTCTAAGAACAAAGCCTTTATGCGCCAGACGCCGACTCATCCGACAAGCGTCCAGTTACTGCGCTCTCACTGAACAATGTCTGTTTAAAGCAGACTGATGGCACTAATATAGCACTTGCGTTACGAAAATGCAAGCGGCAATGTATAATTAAACTATATTTAGCTCTACCCATCACGGAGGTCTTCCGTGCGGGCGTACTTCGCATGGATTTATCAACTCGTGAAGGCAGACGCATCCTCGGCGACCGCATTAAGCGCGCGGCCAAGGAGGCCGGACTCTCTCTGGACGACTTAGCCGCCCGGATTGCCTGCTCACGCGCGCTAATCTATCAATACGCCTCGGGCGCATCCCTCGCGCAGCCCGATCGACTTCAGCAAATAGCCGCCGTCGTCAATAAGCCGCTGGCCTGGTTCTTCGAAGACGACCACGCAAGTCACAAAGCCGAGATCCCAAACCCCGCCCCAAACAGCGCGCCAGGCACACCACACTCCCAACTCCGATATCTGCGCGAACTTATCGACGCCTACTCGTCGCCACCGGATTGGCGACGCGTCGCCGACACCTGTCAGCAGCTCATTGCTGTGATACAGGTCGACGACGGGGTGGGACTAAGCAATGCGTCGGCGGATGTTGCCCAGTATCTTTTTATTCACGGCAATGCGCTCTCGCGGCTTCAGGAGTTTGGGAACGCGAAGAATAAGCTGGAAGAGGCGGCGGGGATGTATCGAGAACTCGGCATGACGCCGGAGACCCTCGACTGTCTCCAAAGTATCGGGAGCGCCGATGTCCACCTCGGCCGCACGACCGAGGCCATGGCCACCTTTAAGAAGGTAGCGGCAGGTGTCGAGTGGCATCATAGGTGGCAGGGCACCCTCTCAATAGGAGCCGTACAGGAGATGCTTGGCGACTACACGGCCGCCTCCGAGACCCTCCTTCGTGCACAGGAGGTCATTGGCGAGCACCAGGATGTCAACGCGACAACCGCCGCGTACCTCTATGTCGACGGCAACTGGACCAACCTCGAGCTGGCCTGGGCCGACTACGAACGGGCTCTCGAAACCGCGCTCAGGTGCGTCGCTTCCGCGCAGAAGCTCGGAGACCAGGACCAGTACATCGAGGCCCTCCTGAACTGCGCCGCCGCTCGGCTTGGACTCGGACAGTTTGCTGAAGCCGTCCGCGATGCCGACGCCGCCGTTAATGTCGCCGAACTAGTACGGGACCATGAGCGATGGTCGCTCGGTCTCGCGACACGCTCCCTTGCCACAGGCTGGGTGGTGGATGCCGTCGAGGCCCTGTCAATCGCGCTGCGCTACAACTGTCGGCGCGCCGAACTCGTCGCGCAGCGAGCCATCGCTACTGCCTGTCTCAATAACGGTAACCTTGTCGAGGCCCGTTATCATATCGACCAGGCTCTCGCCACCGCCGAGGCCGGTAATCTCAAGGTGCCCTTATTAGAGTTTCGCGTCTTGAGCGCGACCGTCGCCCATGCGGCTGCGCGAACGGCTGCCGGCTCCAATGGACCGGTCGCTCCGGCTCGTCCAGAATTGCGCGCTCGAGCGCCACGAGATCTCGCCGCAGCTTGCCTCGCCGATGCCGCGTTGCTGCAGGTGAAACAACCCCAGCACGATGCTGCCCTGCTCCTCGCGGAAATTGCACAGGATGGCGTACAATGGGATGAGGCGCTGGCTCACGCTTCCACCGCCGCAACCCTCGCCCGCCAGATGGGCTCCGATTGGTTGCTCTGGCGGTCCGAGTCGATCCGGGGCGCCGCGCTCATGGCCACGGGCACGGTTGACGAAGCCGGCCAGGCCATCGAAAGCGCCGTTCAGTCGGTCGATAAACACCGCAATGTGCTCCGTCAAGCCTTCGGACACGACACCCTTCCCGACGTCGATGGGGTGAAGGAAGTATGGCTTCAGTGGTTCTCTTATCTTGAAAGTGTGGGACGTGAAAGCGATGCCTTGGAATTTGTGGAACAGTCTAACTGGGAGCCGCTCGCGGCCTGGATCGAGGAACAACGTAATGTCCCAAACTAAGACAAACCGCCAGGCAGTCATTGCCCTTATCAGCCACGCCGCCTTGTCGATCACGGTCCTCGCGACACTCGCCGGCTGCGGCGGAGGCGGTGGAGGCCTCGGCCTGAGCGGCGGGAGCATTCCTGGCGGCGGCACCATTACCGGCAAGCTCGCGCTCCCATCCGGTGGGACGCTTACGAGCGCCACGACCACCGCCGCAAACCTGTCGACCAGTGCCGCAATCGACATCAGCACCACCATTGACGGCAGCGGCAACTTCACGATCACGAAAGCACCGGTTGCTACGGACATCGACCTGACGTTCGTCAGCGGTTCCGTCACCCTCAAGGCGATTGTGCCGTCGGGCCAGGTCAGTGCCACACATTCCGTCAACATCGGCAAGGTCGACGCTTCGACGACCGTCACCGCCGACGCCATCGAAACCGAGATCGCCGACGGCATAGATGATCCTGCCACTATCGTCTCGACCCAGTTCGCCGTCTGCACGTCCAACCAGGCGAATGCCGGCGAAACGGTGGCCCAACAGAATGCCGATATCACCGATCCCACTGCGCGTCACAACTCAGCCGAACGCCTTATTGTCGCCAGCGCCGACTCCGAGATGGGCGAGGTGAACGGCAAGCCGACCATCGCCTCGGCGACAGCGGCATACGTCGGCGTTCTGTCGTACATCACGTCGACCGGCGGCACGGTCACTACTCTAACCGACACCCAGCGCACCGGCCTCATTAATGCGCAGGCGGCCAAAAAGCACTACTCCGTGTCCCAGGTCTCCGCTGCCCTCGCCACCGCCGGGGTCGTCACCGACAATGGCACTGTCGCGGCCGACGAGAACATTCAGCGCAAGTCCGTACCGTCATTCGCCAACTTCGGCGGAACCTCCCCGATGGAAGCGGTCGCCGTCGGAGCCTGCCCCACAACAGCGGGCGGTTTCGGCCTGACAGGAGCGCAGCTGTCAACCTATGTCGACGCCGTGCTGAGCAATTAAGGCTCGGTATTGGTTCTAGGCGCCATGCCTGCACAACTCCGTGCAGGCATGGTCTATTCCGCTCACACATGCCTCCGAAACGGTCGGATCCCCCGTCCATCCTCGCTGGTGTCGAGCACCGCGAAGACCACTCGCGCAAACCGACCCGCGAACGTCGTCCATAGCGCGTTGAAGAACAGCCTTGCCACCATCGACGGATCATTGCGGAAGACGCCGCAACCCCAAGCGCCGAGGACCACTGTCGAGTGCCCTTCCTGGCACATGGTCCACAGCACCTTGTCGACACGCCCGGCCATCGTAGACTCGATGAACTTTACGTTCTGCGGCTCATTCCGCGCGACCGCCCCCGCATTGACCGCCGGCGATGTTACGAACGACGCCAGATAAGACGCCTCCAGAAGCGTGCCGCGATCGTCGCGGAACACTGGAACTCGGGGCGAATAGATCATGTAGTCCGAGTAGAGGCAACTGCCGTACGACCGGTTGAAGTTGTACATCTCTTGCATTGGCGCAATCGACGCATACAGCCCGCTCGACCTCGCCAGCGACTCCTCCTGCGCCCGTGCACCTCCCAGGAATCCACCACCCGGATTTTTCGCCGACGCAAAGTTCAGACAGACGACGTCGTTGACGCCCTCGTCGACCAGTCGTCTCGCCGCCGAAAGCGTCGTCTCATTTGTGACCTCGAAGTTTGTCTCGAATCCACCCGCTCTATCCATCCCGTAACCATCCGGCAAGTCCTCGAGCCGATAGAGCCGAGTACCCGCAACTGACGCGTCGACGATTGCGCGAACGTCCACGCGCCGCCCTGTTGCGGAGATGTAGAAACCGTGATCGATAATCTGTAACGTATGCTTTCCCTGGCTCGCCAGATCCATAGTTCGTCTCCTGATAATGTTAATTAAACACTATGTCGAAATCGTGGACGAGTATGCTAAGCAGGGGAATGAGGAAAATACAAACTATCGTTGAGTGGTACGCGGGCTGAGGCGGCCTGTCCCGTTGGCAGGCGTCAAGCTCTCTTGGTGTTCCATTAAAATCAGGCATTGACAGTTTGGACGGATTGCTCTATAATGCATTTACCGAACCGGTTCGGTAAATGTAGATTGGTTGGTTTTCGGGTTTACCAAACGTTTGGTAAATCGATAGCAATCCTAAAACTGCATGTAAAGATATTGCCGGCCATGATATGGATTTATCATAGTCAGGCTTCGACGCTGAAAGGAATTATCCGTTATGAAACTTCGAGGTTTTACTCTTATTGAATTGCTAGTTGTTATCGCTATAATAGCGATTCTTGCCGCGATCCTATTCCCTGTATTTGCGAAGGCCCGTGAAAAGGCGCGCCAGACGAGTTGCGCCTCGAATGAGAAGCAACTTGGCCTGGGAATACTGCAGTACATTCAGGACAACGATGAGGCATTTGCGATGGGGTCGAATGTGTACAACTACTGCGGCGGATGGGTTCATCCGGTCTATCCCTACGTGAAGTCTGTTGACCTCTTCAAATGTCCCGATGATCCCTCGTCCTATAATCCGGGCTTTGGGATCTGGAAACCCGTCTCCTACGACATTAACGACTCGCTGGTCGGCGATGGAAACCGCGACTCGGGCGGCACCGCGCATCCCGCGGCCCTCGCCCAGCTATCGGCACCGGCGTCGACAGTTATGTTGTGTGAAGCATTCGGAGCCACCATGGATATTGCTAATTCGTCAGGCACGCAGCCTGATTATTCGCCTTCGGTCACTGGAGATACTAACTTTTGGGGTGGAAATCCGGCTGGCGGTAATGGCAAGTACGCCACCGGCAACCCGCCAGGACAGAACTTGGGCCTGGTAAGCTGGGCAAAAACCGGCGTGCATACAGATGGGTCAAATTTTCTGGCCTGCGACGGTCACGTAAAGTACCTGCGTGCGTCGACGATCTCTCCCGGCAAAGATGCCGTGAACGCCGGGGACGCTGAGAACGATGGCGGCGAGCATGCCGCGGGCACGAGCTATCTGAACGTCAATGGACGTGGACAGGGCAGTGCGGCTTTGACCTTTAGCAAGATCTAGTCGACCGCCTTCGACACTAGCTGAGCATCGACAGCTCTTTAGCGAACGGTTCCTGGGTCGATCCGCTGACTGGCGGGTCGGCCCACTTACCGTCCGACTTGATCAACGCAATCAGCTCGTCGACACCGACCTCCTGGTCGACATTCTTCACCGGCGTCCGCCCTCGGTACAGCGTGATGACGCCGCCTGCCTTGCCTACATAGCCGTAGTCGGCGTCCGCCATCTCACCCGGACCGTTGACGATGCACCCCATCACGGCAATGTCGAGGCCCACCAGATGCTGCGTCGCCGCTTTGACCTTGCGCAGTACCGACGTCAACTCGAATTTCGTCCGCCCGCAGCTCGGGCATGCGATGAACTCCACCTTCGTCTTGCGCAGGCCCAGCGCCTGGAGGATGTCATAGCAGGCCGGAAGCTCGTTGATCGGATCTTCGCTCAGGCTCACGCGAATCGTATCGCCGATCCCCTCGGCCAACAGCGTCCCGATCCCAGCGGTGCTTTTGATGCGCGCATATTCGCCGTCGCCCGCTTCGGTCACGCCGAGATGGAGTGGGTAGTCCATCCCGAGCTCTTCCATGCGCCGCGCCATCAGTCGGTTCGCCGCCAGCATCACCGGCACGCGCGACGCCTTCAGCGAGATCACCAGGTTCTGGTACCCGTGCTTCTCACAAATCTTAATGTACTCCAGCGCGCTCTCCACCATGCCCTCCGGCGTGTCTCCATACATCACCGTCAACCGCTCCGCCAGGCTCCCATGGTTGACCCCGATCCGCATCGCGATGTCCCGCGCCTTGCACGCCTCGATAACCGGCAGCAAGCTGGCCTCAATCGCCGCCAACTCCTCGGCGACCTCCTCCGGTGAGTAGTCCTCGGTTCGCTGACGTGGCTTGCGGAACACGAACAGTCCAGGATTGATACGCACCTTGTCAACAAACTGCGCGACGGCAACGGCGATGTCCGTGCCTTGATGGTGGACGTCGGCGACCAGCGGCACTTCGAAGCCTCGACGTCGCACTTCCGCCTGGATCTCGCCGAGGCAGTGAGCTTCCTGAAGGGTGGGGGTGGTGACGCGGACGATCTCGCAGCCCGCCTCGTACATGGCGATGATCTGAGCGACGCACCCTTCGACATTGCGCGTCTCCTCCGTGATCATGCTCTGCACCACCACCGGATGACCGCCGCCGATCGTCACGTTGCCAACGCGTACTGCCCGTGTCCTGCGACGCTGGAACTCAGTCTGAACCAAAGTGGAACCCTCCCGATCGAGCCGTCGATCTTACCATATTATACCTGCCGAACTGATGGAGGGTTCCCGACGCAAGACTTAACCCCACCAAAGCAACATGTAGCGCTGACCGTTATCGGCGACAGGGTCGAAGCCGCCACCGCGACTAACTTCGGCCTCGACGTCGAAGAGCTTCCGCCTCTTGTCCTGATCGTCGGGCAGCTTGATAATTAGCGTGCGTGTTTCCTCAATCTTCGTATCGCTGGCGATATCGACTGCGTACACGGTGACAGCACCCCGTGCGTAGAGATCTCTGACGAACTTGACCGCGTCTTGGTCCGAATAGTCAGGGTCTTTACCAATATCACGGAGCTTTCCGTCTGACCTCAGAAGCCACGACAGCGCCTCTGCCTTCTTCTTCGTTGACGCGAGATGTTGAACCAGGTCGGCATCAATCTTCTTGGGATCGCTGTGGACAGGAACGCTTTCGCACGCGCCGATTGCGACGGTGGTCAAGGAAGCCGCGAGCAGAATAAGGAGGCGCTTGTAGGGGAGGGAAGAAGTCATCCTGTAAGCCGGATTCTGTTTTTGTGTGGCCATCTCTCTAGGACGTTGATTACTCTCAACGCCTCAAGCGGCGCTACCGACGCGTCGACGGGCCGCCTCAAACCGCGTCCTTTGGCCTTGCTCCCGATGGGGTTTACCCGGCGCCCATGTCTCCATGGACCCGGTGCGCTCTTACCGCACCATTTCGCCCTTACCCTTACCGTTTCCGGCAGTGGGCGGTATGTTTCTGTGGCACTTTCCGGCGGGTCACCCCGCCCGGCCGTTAGCCGGCATCGTTGCCCTATGGAGTCCGGACTTTCCTCTATACCCAGCGCCCGAAAGCGGGATACAGCGGCCACCCGGATGACTTCGGCCCATAGTATACCCTCGCATGGTCACGCACGTAGATTGGTCGATCCTGTGTGCCCTCGACAAATCTTATCGTGGGACGGGCGTCCTTGCCCGTCGTCGCTTCAAGCGATACCCCATCATAGTCCGGGACGGACGTTTCGGCGAAGCCGGCACAGCCATGACGTTTATCGTTGTGGACGCGGATTGTGTTGAACTCCCCCGCATCCTTACCGGCTGACCTCGCACACTCCACTGTCCGATAATACAACTGGACCAAATCGCTTCCGAGGCACAACCATGAACTGGCTCGATGTTCTGATTATAATCACTCTTGTCGTCGCGGTCATCGTCGAAACCATGCGAGGCTTCGGCAAAGCCGTCTTCGACGCCCTTGCTCTCTTCGGAGTCCTCTGGCTAGCGTCGACAGCCGCGGCTCCGTTGGCCAAGGTTCTTCCATTCTCCAGCGACCCGTCCGTCGCCAAGGCGTTCGCCTACGGCATCGTCGCCGTCGTCGGGACGATCGGCGGTCTCACCCTGGCGCACTTCGCCTACCAGAATATGCTGCTGAATGCCGGCATGTTCGACCACTTCCTCGGCCTCGTCCTGGGTGTCGGCGTCGGCATGATGCTGTCCCACGGCCTCGTCCGGTCGATGGCCATGTCCGATCCCGATGGCAAGGCGTCGGCCCAGGTCGTCATGGGCGGTTCGGTGTCGAGCGAGATGTACGACTTCCACAACTACCATTCCGTCGTCGACCAGATCACCGGCGCCGCCAACTACCACCGCGAACTCAACCTGCCCTAGTTTCTTACTGTCCGCAGGACGATCTCCACGTCAGCCCAGGACTTCAGTCCTGGGCACGCGGTGAGGGTATCCACCGGGTATACTTACTGCCGAATAGACACCCGGAGAAATGAATGCGCCTCGGTCGCCCCGACCCGAATAAACCCGTCAAGCCCCCCAGCAGTCCCGAATACCGTGCGATGCACATGAAGCTCGGTTACCTGGCCATCGCCGTCATCATCAACGTCATCGGCTTCAGCATTCTCTTCCCGATCGCGCCGTACTATGTCAGCCGCGCTCTCGGCACAGGCGTCGACATACACGACCCGCGCATCGCTGAGCTCAGCGCGTGGCTCACGGCGATCTATGCCGTCATGCAGTTTTTGTTCGCGCCAATCTGGGGGCGCCTCTCCGACCGTATCGGCCGCAAGCCCATCTTGATCGGCTCGCTCATTGGCGACGCGATCTTTTACACGATGTTCGGCCTCTCCCACGCCCTGGTGCCGCTGTTCATCGCGCGCGTCCTCGCCGGTGTCTTCTCCTCGGCGACACTTGCGGTCGCGCAGGCGTACGTCGCCGACGTCACCCCGCCGGACTACCGCGCGCAGGGACTTGGGATGATCGGCGCGTCCTTCGGCGTCGGCTTCATTCTCGGCCCGGCCCTCGGCGGTGGACTGGGCAGCATCGGGCTCTCGATACCACTCTTCGTAGCGGCCGCCCTCGCGCTGGTGAACCTCGCCTACATCGTCAAGTACCTCCCCGAGTCGAGGCCCGCCGGTACGGATGCCGAACCCACCGGCCCCCCCGCCGGTGTCGGCGCCAGATTGGGCGCGATGGCCGGCGCGGTGACCGGGTCGATGGGCTACATGTACCTGTTGACATTCGCGGTGACGTTTGCATTCGGCAACCTGGAGGGAACGTTCACCTCGTACCTGATGCAGCAGATGGGCTTCAGCAGCAAGGGATCGGTTGCCGCGCAGGGTTGGATCTTTACGTACATCGGCTTCATCATTGTCCTGGTCCAGGGCGGCGCCATTCGGCCTATGGTCAAGAAGTACGGCGAAGCGCCGCTAGTGCTGTTTGGGATCGCGTCGATGGCGGTGGGCTTCCTCCTCTTCCCGTTGACCAAGCTCGCGCCCCTGCACGCCCAACTGCCCATCCTGATGCTCGGGCCGATGGTGCTGATCTCCGTGGGCAACGGCTTCAATACGCCCGCACTGCGCGCGCTCATTTCGCGGAAGGCATCAAGTAGCACCCAGGGCGCGACTCTCGGTTTGTCGGCATCCTTCGACAGTCTCGCTCGCGCCGTCGGCCCGGCGACTGCCGGGTACATCTACGACAAGATCTCGCCGCAAGCGCCCTACTGGTGCGCCGGCATCGTTATGGGGCTATCGCTCCTGATCGCCCTGTCGAACCTGCGCGACCTCAAAGCCGCCAGCGCCGTCAGCGTCCAGACTGCCGTAGAGGAAATGGTCATCACTCCCGCCGAGTAGATTGGGCGTAGCGCCCGGACGGGCAGGGACGCCAATCTCACGATAAGATTAGTCCAAGGCAATAATTAATATGAGCAATAATCTCTCGATAGAGACAACAACGCGCCTCCTTAACGACGGCTGGAAGTTCAAGGACATTCGGCCCGCGGGCGCGTCGCCGAACACGGCACTGCCGTGGTTGACCGCCACAGTTCCCGGTCACGTCCACGTCGACCTGCAGACGGCGGGCATCATCGCCGATCCGTTCGAGCGTATGAACGAGCGCGGGGCCCAGTGGGTGGACCACACGGACTGGGTCTACGAGTCGACCTTCCATGTTGACACCGCTCCGGCCGCGCGCACCGTCCTCCTCTTCGAGGGCCTCGACACCATCGCCGAGATCGAACTCAACGGCGCGCCGCTCGGCAAGACGGACAACATGTTCATCGCCCACGAGTTCGAGGTCGGTTCGCGCCTCAGATTCGGCGATGGTCCCGATGGCGACAACGTCCTCAAGATCACCTTCCGAAGCGCCCGGGACACGGGGCAGGCGCGGATTGACGCGTGGAACGCCGGCATCACCGACGAGGCTGAGAAGTGGGATCGCTGGACCGTCCTCACCTTTGTCCGCAAGGCGCAGTACATGTACGGCTGGGACTGGGGTCCCGAGCTGGCGTCGGCCGGCATCTGGCGTCCGGTGAAGCTGGTCGAGATCCCGAAGGCCCGCTTGCTCGATCACGCGGTCGACACCAAGTTCAATGAAGACGGTACCGCGACGCTCACCCTCGACGTTTACGTCGACCGCGCTGCTGACGGCCCACTGGCGATCGATGTTGAGTTAGTCCGTGTCGGCAACGAGAGCGAGGCCCTCGACGTCAAGCTGCCCTCAAAGTTGAGCGTCGACGTCCCCGCCGGCAGCGGCCGCGTCAAGGCGTCGGCAACGTTCCAGATTGACGAGCCGCAGCTCTGGTGGCCGAATCGACACAATCCCGCCGGCCTCGGCATTCATCCGTCGCTCTACACCGTCGACATCGCGCTGGTCTCGGCGGGACGGCCGGTCGACCATAAGAGCGTCAAGGTCGGTCTGCGGACTATCGAGCTCATCCGTGAGCCGGACACTGAGACCGCGGGCGAGTCGTTCCGCTTCCGCGTTAATGGCCAGGACATCTTCATCAAGGGCGCCAACTGGATCCCAGCCGACTCTTTCCCGTCTCGCCTCGAAAACGACGGCGGCAAGCTCGACGACCTCGACTTTGTCGACGATCGCGTCTACAACCTCCTCTGGGACTGCTGCGACGCGGGCTTCAACATGCTGCGTGTTTGGGGGGGCGGACTGTACGAGTCGGACCACTTCTACGAGCTGTGCGACGAGCACGGGATCATGCTCTGGCAGGACTTCTGCTACGCCTGTGCCTACTATCCGGACACGAACGAGTACGCCGAGGCGTCGCGCGTCGAGGCGGTTGCCGCGGTGCGCCGGCTGCGCGGGCACGCCAGTCTGGCTCTCTGGTGCGGCAACAACGAGAACCAGATGATGTTCGACGACAAGTGGGGCGGCACGGCCCCTGCCCGTCACCTGGGCGCGAATCTCTACGACAGCATTCTGCCGGCGGTCGTCGCCGAGGAAAACCCCGGCGTCGCCTACTGGCCCGGATCGCCCTGCGGCGGCGACAACGCGAACTCGCCCGACTTCGGCGATCGCCACAACTGGGACGTCTGGCACGGTGTCGGCGATTGGAAGCATTACACGGAGGATCAAAGCCGCTTCGCCTCCGAGTTCGGTTTCGCCGGCTCGTGCAGCCTCGCCGCCTGGGACACCTGCCTCGATGAGGACGATCGCGGCGCGTACACGCCGGCGGTGCGCTGGCACGACAAGACGCGCAAAGGGTACGACACGTACCTCAACATGGTCAAGATCCACTATCCCGAGATGAAGACCCTCGAGGATCTCGTCTACTACACCCAGCTCAATCAGGCCGATGCCCTTAAGTACGGCATCGAGCACTACCGACGGCTGAAAGGCCGCTGCTGGGGCACGTTGATCTGGCAGATTAACGACTGCTGGCCCGTGCAATCCTGGGCGATGATTGACTCGGAGTTGCAGCATAAAGCCGTCTTCTACGCCAGCCGCGCTTTCTTCGCCCCGGTGTTGCTCTCGCTCAAGGTCGACGGAGCCAACGTCGAGGTCCATATCGTCAACGACGCACTCGGTCCCGTCCAGGGAACGGCGAATGTCGCGCTGAAGACGTTCGACGGCGAGATCCTTGCCGAGCAGAGTTTCGACGTCGGCGTGCACTGCAACGACAAGGACCTCCTCGGCGCGCTCAGCCTCACCGCCGCGGCCGGGCGTGAGACTAGTGCCTACGTCGTGGCAAGTCTGACCGGTCCGAACGGCGATGTCATCGCGCGCAACCTGATCCTTCTGGCTGAGCCAAAGGAACTCGCGCTCACGAGTCCGGAACTCGCCGTCGACTTTACGGAGCACGACGAGGAGACCATCGCGGTAACAGTTGCCGCAAAGTCGTTCGCCGGCTCAGTCTGGCTCTATGTCGACCCGGAAGACGCGCCGAACCCACCGGAGTTCTCCGACAACTTCTTCCATCTCGAAGCCGGGGAAACCCGCACCGTACTCCTGCCGAAGACGGACGACATTCCCGCCGGCGAGGATCTGCGCGAACTTCTCCGCGTCCGCACGCTCTTCGGCGAAGAGTAGGGAACCCATCGACAAGCCAGGGCGTCCAACGACTTATGAAGAGCATCTTCTTGAGAACGTTGGCCGCCCTCTTGATTTTCGCGTGCATTGGTTGGCCCGCCGATGCGGCGCAGGTGTATCGCCATTCGGCTACGCCCGTCCTCACCAAGCTCGACCCTCCTGAGTTGTTATTCGAGGTCGACTCCGCGACGGCCCAGGTCGACCGTAGTCGTCCTCGATTTCTGCGGGTGATCGGCAGATGCTTCGGCCGTCATTCGCGTGTGTCGGCGAATGGGACATCGGTCCGAACGATCTATGTCTCCGCGCACGAACTGAAGGTGCACTTCGCCGACATCGACAAAGCGCTACGCACAGACGCGGACAACGAGCGTCGACGCTACGTCGATATCATCGTCCGCGGACAGCACGGGCAAAGCCGGTCGATCCGCTACACGGAGTTCACCGACGGCAACGCCGGCGGATAGTTCCTCACCACATATTGCTTCGCCCTCGACCTCCTTCGACCGTTCCTCCGGTATGGACGTCGTTCGATCCAGTAGTTATTGCGGGTGTCGCCTTTCCTGCC
>Ga0070658_10002002_pt1 | contig 17134 bp, 11 predicted proteins | sample KBSC13metaG_FD_64664 | JGI IMG/M metagenome (GOLD analysis project Ga0070658, IMG submission 64664) | Corn rhizosphere microbial communities from Kellogg Biological Station, Michigan, USA - KBS C1-3 metaG | ecosystem: Host-associated > Plants > Roots > Rhizosphere > Soil ...
CAATGGTCAACTCCTGCTCAAGCGGGTGCCGGGTGAAAATCAATCGGACGCCATCACCCACGATCAAGTGGACTCTGGCAGCAGCCGGCTCTTCAAGGTTTTCGGTATCGTCGCCAGTGTCTTCCTCGCTTTTGTGGCCGTGATGATCCTCATCACCATCCGCCGTGCCAAGCGGGAGATCGATCAGGCTGAATGAGCTAAATTTTTCGTTCCGCCACTTGCGGCGGGGAATAATTTTGCTGCATTTTTGAAGCCTTTTGCGCTATCTGCTGCACTTATGAAAAGCGTCACGCGTGCAGCGATCATAGGATTCGGCCTGGGGTTCAGCCCATGGCTGATGGCGGAAACCGCCGCCCCGGAAGCACCAAAGATAGCCGAGGCTCCCAAGGCTGCCGAATCTACTGCTCCCAAGCAACCGGAGCAGGAAAAGCTGGCCGCTGAAAACAAGCTGGCTGCCGAGAAGCTGACGAATGAAACCAATGCCCTGCGTGCCGAGATCGCCCGCATGAAGCTGGAGCGTGAGGCCATTACAGAACGACTCGCACTGGAATCCGCCAAGCGTGAAGAATCCATCAAGGACGCCGTCGCCAAGATGGAAATCGAAAAGGACCAGATCACCCGTGAAGGGGAACTGGCCAAGGTGAAGGCGGAGAAATTGGCCAACGAGCTCAAATCCGTGCAGACCCAGGCCGCGCTGGACATCACCAAACTCCAGAACGACATCGCGAAAATCGAGACCACGGAAAAACGCGCCAAGTATTCGGATTCCACTCCCATCTATCTGGAAAAGCCATTGCGTGAAGATGGAGTACTCGTGATTTCAGATCGCCGCATCCCTCTGAATGGAATGATCACCTCCCAGACTGCGGATTTCATTTCAGACCGGATAAGCTACTGGAACAACAAGGACTCCAAGCTGCCGATTTTCATCGTCATTGATGATTCACCCGGTGGCTCGGTGATGGCCGGTTACCGCATTCTCAAAGCCATGCAGTCCAGCAGCGCTCCTGTCCATGTGGTGGTGAAGTCCTTCGCCGCCTCCATGGCTGCCTGCATCACCACTCTGGCAGATGAGTCCTATGCGTATCCGAATGCGGTAATCCTGCACCACCAGATCAGCACCCAGCTTGCCTTCGCCCGATTAAATCTCACCCAGCAGAAGGAATTCTATCAGGAAAGCGAACGGTGGTGGGAGCGCTTTGCCACACCCATTGCACAAAAAATGGGCATCACCCCTGATGAGCTGATCAAGAAAATGTATGCCCGTTCCACCAGCGGTGATTGGTCGGAATTCGCCGATCAGGCGGCCAAGCTCAAGTGGGTGAACCACGTCGTCACCGGTATTAATGAAACCTCTCTCGTAAAAGATCCGGATACGGAAGGAGCCTCTGCCGCCCAAAAGGCACAAACTGCCATCGAAAACGTGGATGCCGATGGAAAGCCTTATGTATGGCTGCCCCGCCTGAATCCCAAGGATGTCTATTTCCTTTATAATCCGGATGGCTATTATCGGATGCGATAAGACCAAAATTCGAATGAATTCACGATGCGCTCTGCCTTTGCTTCTGTGGCAGATGTTCGTTGTCGGTTGTGCCACTGCTGACTCCGAGAGTCCACCGCGCACGCTCCTCACCAAATCCGGAATCGATTACAGCAGCCTGTGGGATTCAAACAACGATGGCAAAGCCGACATTGAGCGCTGGTATCGGGGCAGCGGCATCGTTTTCGAAAAATACGATCTGGATTTCGATGGTTATTGGGATGTCCAAGCCAGAAAACATAACAACGGAGAAATCGAAAAACTATATGACTTTCCCAAAGGGAAATACTCCGTGAAGAGCCATCATATCTTTTACGCCAGTCCAACCCATTCTATAGATGTAACAACTCTGGCACGGGTGAATTCCTGAGGATTCGTCCTTCACAGCTTGTCTTTTAAAACCTTCCCTGCTATGGTCGCTAACCATGCTGGAAGATGATTTCACCTACGTCCTGCGCAAGGCCCTGCTAGGCCACGGACTTTCACCTGCGGAAGCTGCGGAAAAGGCAGGCCTGCCTTCCGCAGATGTGCTGGCATTTTCACGGGGCCGTTTTCTGCCGGAAGTGGCCCGCGCACTGGCTCCTGTGTTGGGACTGAATGAAGAGGCTTTCGCATCCCATGCAGACTACGAGCCCACTCCGGTGAGTGAGTCATTCATCACACAACTGGAGCTGCCATTTGGTGAAGAGCATGTGAATGCCTGGCTGATCCGGCATGATGGAGTCTCCATTCTTTTTGACGCGGGCGATGTTCCCGGCTCGTGCACGAAAGAGCTGGATAAATTGGGCGTATCAAAACCGGATGGTGCCTTTATCACCCATCCTCACGGAGACCATGTGACAGACATTCCTCATCTAACGATCCGTGGTGTGGTGGCCTGCGGCTGGCATGTTCCCGGAACCCGGCCTGTGCATCCAGGCGAAACACTGGATTGTGGATCACTGAAACTTCATACGGTGGAATTATCCGGCCATGCGGTGGAAGGCATTGGATTTCTGATAGAAGGATTATCCCAGCCTGTCTTTGTTGTAGGAGATGCATTGTTCGCAGGTTCCATCGGAGGTTCACCCACAAAGGAGCGCTATCAGCAATCGTTAAAGACATTGAAAGCCGCTCTGGCTCCCCTGCCCGATCAAACGATTTTGCTGCCAGGACATGGCCCAGCGACGAGACTGGGCGAGGAACGAAAGAGGAATCCGTTTCTTTGAGTTAGCAGAAAATGATGAGATTCCAGCATAGCTGACTGCGCCGTAAAAGCGTCTTTCCACCTTTACTTGATCGCAAAAAAATCTGTCTCGGCGACATTCACACTCATTTCGGTGAGACTGAACTGCCCGAAGATCGTCGCCAGAGCTACATCGGAAGCATCGCGGCCATAGGCGATGACGATGCGATTGCCCTTCGGCTCACTCTGGGTGGCATCAAAGGTATACCAGCGGCCACCAATGAATGCCTCGAACCAGGCGTGCAGATCCATGGGGTCCAGTTCATGAAGGAAGCCCACCACCATCCGCGCAGGAATGGTGAGTGCGCGGCAAAGGGCGATACCTAGATGGGCGAAATCCCGGCACACACCCACGCGCGATTCCACCGTATCCATGGCAGAGGTGGAGCTGTCGCTGGTGGAGTACTCATACTTGATGTTCTGATGAATCCATGACCGGATTTTTTCCACCTGCTCGTAAGTGCGGGGAGAATCTCCCACAATTTCAGCAGCCAGTTCTCCCAGACAATCGGACTGACAGTAACGGCTGGGGAGTAGGAAATGAAATGCATCTGCCGGCAGATTTTCCACTGGCGTCACCTCAGCCTCCATATCCACATCCAGTTGTTCGGGCACATTTGCCCTCACTTGCACCAGAACATGGAATTCACCTTCCGGCATGATCAACCGCTGGCAGAGATTTCCGTAAACATCCGTGAATTCCACTGCTGGAACTTGCGGGTGAAGATGGAAATCCTCCCTCATGATCCACTGGGCCCATCCACTGCGTGGTCGCAGCATGAAAATGACCGGGACATTTCCGGAAGTGTTATAGACTAATTTGCAAACGGCATCGAGAATCATGGAGGGAATGGGAACACATCTCCATCGCCTAAGAAGCGGCATTAGCAAGATGATTTTTCAATACTGACAAGCGCAAAATGCCTGACAGTAAAAGGACGGGCGACCTATCTGTCGCCCATCCCATTGCTTACAAACGTCTTGTCATTTGGTGAAGACCAATGCGCCGTGATCCACCGTAGTCTGAATCACATCCCCATCAGTGAATTTTCCATCCAGCACATCCAGACTCAGAGGGTCAAGCAGGTGGGTCTGGATGGCCCTCTTGAGCGGACGCGCGCCATACACCGGATCATAACCTTGATTTCCCAGGAACTCCTTCGCCTCGGTGGACAAGGCCAGCGCCAGCCCTTGTTTGGCCAGACGCTTGCGCACGCGGTCGAGCTGGAGGTCCACGATGGTGGTGAGATCCTCGCGGTTCAAACGATCAAAGATGATGATTTCATCGATGCGGTTCAGGAACTCCGGGCGGAAGTGGCCGCGCAGTGCCTCGTTCACCTGGGCCTCACGCTGCTCTGCATTTTCCTCATGCAGGATGAATTGCGAGCCGATGTTGGATGTCATGATCAGCACCGTATTCCGAAAGTCTACCGTGCGGCCCTGCCCATCCGTGATGCGGCCATCGTCGAGGACCTGGAGCAATACGTTGAACACATCCGGGTGCGCTTTTTCAATTTCATCAAACAGCACCACGGAGTACGGCTTGCGTCGTACATGCTCTGAAAGCTGGCCACCTTCTTCATAGCCGACATAGCCCGGAGGTGCCCCTATCAGACGAGCCACGCTGTGCTTCTCCATGTATTCGGACATATCGATCCGCACCATCGCTCCTTCATCATCGAACAGGAATTCCGCCAGTGCCTTGGAAAGCTCAGTCTTCCCCACGCCCGTAGGTCCGAGGAAAAGAAACGAGCCGATGGGCCTGTTCTCGTCCTGCAGGCCAGCACGCGCACGGCGCACGGCATTCGATACCGCCTTGATCGCCTTTTTCTGGCCGACGACACGATCTCCCAGCCGCGCTTCCATGGTGACGAGCTTTTGTTTCTCGCCCTCTTGAAGGCGATTCACCGGAATACCGGTCCACGAAGAAATCACGCGGGCGATGTCTTCTTCCGTCACCTCTTCCTTGAGAATGCCGCCATTCTTCTGCAGCACGGTGAGATCTTCCTTCGCCACTTCCAGTGCCCGATGCGCCTCTGGCAGTTGCCCGTAGGTGAGTTCCGATGCACGGGAAAGATCACCGATACGCTGAGCCTGCTCGGCTTGGGTTTTCAACGCATCGATCTTCTCCTGGGCCTCACGCACTTTATCAATCACGGCCTTTTCATTCCGCCATTGTGCCATCAGCCCGGAGGACTGCTCGCGGAGGTTTGCCTGCTCTTCTTTCACCTTGTCCAAGCGTGCGGCGGAAGCCTTGTCCGTTTCCTTCTCCAGCGCTTTTTTTTCCATTTCCAATTGGAGAATTTGCCGTTCCAGGACGTCGATTTCCGTAGGCATGGAATCCAGCTCGATTTTAAGTCTGGAGGCAGCCTCATCCATCAGATCCACCGCCTTGTCCGGCAGGAAGCGTGCGGAAATATAGCGGTCTGATAGAGTGGCTGCGGCTACCAGCGCACCATCCTGAATGCGAACGCCATGATGCACTTCATACCGTTCCTTCAAACCACGGAGGATCGCGATGGTGTCCTCCACAGATGGCTCACCTACCATCACCGGCTGGAAGCGGCGCTCAAGTGCAGCGTCCTTTTCGATGTACTTGCGGTATTCATCCAGCGTCGTCGCACCAATCGTCCGCAGCTCACCACGGGCGAGCTGGGGCTTCAGCAGATTGGATGCATCTACAGCCCCTTCGCTGGCGCCTGCTCCTACCAGAGTGTGCAATTCATCAATGAAAAGAATGATCTGCCCATTGGAATCCGTCACCTCCTTGAGGAAGGACTTCAGGCGTTCTTCAAATTCGCCGCGATACTTGGCTCCCGCGAGCATGCCACCCAGATCGAGCAGGATTACACGTTTATCCTTCATGGAATCCGGCACATCCCCGGAAACGATGCGACGTGCCAAACCTTCGACGATGGCTGTCTTTCCCACACCGGGTTCACCGATGAGGACAGGATTGTTCTTCGTCCGGCGGGAAAGCACCTGCAGCACACGGCGGATTTCCTGATCGCGCCCGATCACGGGGTCGATCTTGCCTTCGCGTGCACGAGCGGTGAGATCGGTGCCGTATTTTTCCAGAGTCTGATACTTCGCCTCCGGATTCTCATCCGTGACTTTCTGGGAACCACGCACGCTTTTGATGGCGTCCTGGATTTTTTGGTCATCCAGCCCCGCATCCTTCAGCAGCTTACCCGCTGGCGAATCCCCTTTCAGGGCACCGATCAGGAAATGCTCTACGCTCAAGAAATCATCACCCAGAGCTTCACGGGCCTTGTCGGCCTCATCTAGTGTCGCCCGCAGGCCAATGCTGATCTGGGGCTGGGTGGTGGCTCCCTGGACGCTGGGCTCACGCGTAAGAGCGGAAGCCACGGATGCCTTTAGTAAGGCCACATCCACATCAGCCTTCTGGAGAATGGGCACGGCGATGCCTCCTTCCTGCTGGAGCAGTGCCAGCAGCACGTGTGCGCTCTTCAACTCAGAGTGTGATGACTTGGAAGCAATGCTCTGCGCCGATTGAAGCGCTTCCTGCAGTTTTTGTGTGATTTTTTCGAGTCCCATGGCAGTGGTATTCGGTTGATTGGTTATTTTATGACAGATGGCAGACCTTCGCAATTCACGGGCTGCCGTTTTCTGAAAATAAGATATCCTAGGTTCTAATTTGTTCAAAAAATTTGTACATTTTAATCCTAGGAATTTTGCCTTTTTTGGAGCCATGTGATTCTGGCTGCAGTCCAAACGTGGGGTCACGAACCCACGTCATGAGCTTCTCCCACTACTTCACGAGAACACAACTGGCTTCACTTAGTTTTCTCTCCCCGCTTGTCCTTATCGATCGCCTCATCGGTGCCTGGGGGCGGGGTGGAAACATCTTTTTCCGGAGGATAGCCATCACCCGCAGGTTCCGGAATCACTGGCTTCTCAGGCTTTTGAGAAGATCTTTCGGGAGATGGATGAGCAGTCATGGAGAACAGTCATTCCGATTCACAATTTTTCAAGGGGAAGTCAGACCCCGGGATTTCCAATGATGAAATAGAGGGCCTTTTCTACCATGAACGGGATCTTCTTCAGGAAGAGGCACTTGGGCGATATGTTCCCTGGACTTTTCAATATCACCTTCGCCAGAGCGGATGAGGTCCGGCTCCTGCCCGCGCGGATAAGCACCCACCACCTCAAAGTCCGGAGAAGCTTCCAGGCATTTGTGTCCCACGCCTGCAGGAATCACAATCACGTCTCCCGCTGTTACCCTGTATTCCTTTCCTTGTACTCCGCCCAAAATCAACCGGGCCTCGCCTTTGGAAACTCCCAATACCTCATGATTCGTGCTATGATAATGGTGAAAGGGATAAATCCCCCACCGCCAAGTGGATCCCCAGTTGTGAGCCGTGAATTGTCTTTCAAACCACGCCGCCATATCTTCATCCAAAGCCTCCCCCGTCACCCGTATGATTACGAGAGGAAGCAACGGATTGTTAGGCGTATCTCCATCATCGATGAAAAGATCTGCTATCAGTTCGGCTTGCATGGGCATGAAGACGCACGATCTGCACGTCTCCACAAAATGCCTCGGAATCCAGATCCCGCTACTTTTAATAGCGGTCAGCTCTTGCGGCGCTGAAGGAAGAGGTCAATGCCATCCACCAGCGCCAGCCAACTGGCCTCGATGATGCTGTCCGAGACACCCACGGTGCCCCAGGAGTTTTCTCCATCGCTCGAAACGATGAGGACACGGGTTTTCGCCGCTGTGGCATCATGACCATCCAAAATACGCACCTTGTAATCGACGAGGGAAACCTCCGCGATTTCCGGATAGAATGGCAGCAGCGCCTTGCGCAGTGCGAGGTCCAGGGCATTCACCACCCCGTGACCTTCTGCCACTGTTAGTGCGGAAGTGCCGTTCACGCTGAGTTTTACGATGGATTCACACACCGGCTGGTGACCATCACGGTACTGGCGGAAGGTCGTGTGATACTCGGTGACATCGAAGGCCTTCACATATCGATCAAGACTCCGGCGCAGGAGGATTTCCAGAGAGCCCCCTGCGGATTCGTAGGAATAGCCTTCGTTCTCACGCTCCTTCACCAGCTTGAGAATATCACCCGCCACCGATGAGCCTTTTTCCAAAGGCATGCCGAGTTCGGCGGCCTTGATGAGGATGTTTGATTGGCCGCTCAGTTCAGAAACAAGAATGGTCTGGGAATTCCCCACCATGCCCGGCTCGATGTGCTCATAGGTACGTGCCAGCTTCTGCACGGCATTCACATGCATGCCACCCTTGTGGGCGAAGGCCGTACGGCCGATGAACGGCGCACGCTCGAAGTGGGGATTATTCGAAACATCATCCACGAAGAAGGAAAGATCCCGCAGCCCCTCCAGATGCGGCACCACTGCGATGCCCATCTTCAGTTGGAGAATGGGGATCACGGAAGTGAGATTGCAGTTTCCAGTGCGCTCACCGTAGCCATTGATCGTCCCCTGGACATGGCTGGCACCAGCATTCACAGCGGCAATGGCATTTGCCACGGCCAGCTCGCAATCATTGTGCGTATGGATGCCGATGGCGACATCCGGGATATGGGACTGCACTGCTTTGGCAATCTCCATCACCTCCAGCGGCAGGGTGCCACCATTCGTATCACACAGCACCAGACAGGCTGCGCCGCCTTCTGCGGCTGCCTTCACCGTGGAAAGCGCATGCTCGGGAGAGGCCTTGTAGCCATCGAAAAAGTGCTCGGCATCATAGATCACCTCGCGGCCATGCTTGGCCAGATAGGCTACGGTATCGCGGATCATCGCCTGATTTTCCTCCACCGTCGTGCGGAGCACCTCCGTGACGTGCAGGTCCCAGCTTTTTCCGAAAATGGTAACCACCGGGGTCTCTGCCTCCAGCAGCAGGCGCACCTGTGGATCTTCCTCCACAGCAGTATTCGCCCGCCGGGTGGAGCCAAACGCGGCCAGCTTCGCGTGCTTGAGCTTCAGGCTCTTTGCTTCACGGAAAAACTCCACGTCTTTCGGATTGGAGCCTGGCCAGCCACCTTCGATGTAATCCACGCCGAATTCATCCAACCGCTTGGCAATTCGAAGCTTGTCGAGGCCGGACAATTGGAAACCTTCACCCTGCGTGCCATCACGGAGGGTAGTGTCATAGAGGAATACGGATTTGGCGCTCATCGCTGGGGGCGCGGAGCCTAAGCAGCTTGCCGGAAATGAGCAAGGGAAGGATTTTAAAGAGAATGGAGCACCCGGCCTACCCGGTTTCCCTCTTCGTTCCACATTGAATCCTCAGCTTCTGTCAGGAAACTCCGCCTTCCAGCGGATCAGCGCTTCCCGGATCTGTTGGGGCGGCCGGGTGGGACTGAGCTCCCAGATGAGTGGGCAGCCGGAAGGAAAAAACGGCAGCAATTCCTTGTAGTTCAACGTTCCACCGAAAAAGGGAACCCGGTGATCACGCGCTGGCCATTCCACATCGTGAACGTGGCCACCGATCAGTCGTGGATGGATTTTCTCCAGCCACTCCATGTGATCCAGCAGCCCCAGATTGTGCTTCAACTGAACGTGACCGAAATCATGCCAATACCCCACCCACGGATTGTCTGAAAAGTGATCCTGCAGGGAAATCATTTCCCGCTCCGTTGGCATGTCTTCAAAACGGGAACGGGATTCGATGGCCAGCTTGACGCCCAGCTCCGCAGCACGCTCCGCGATACGGGTAAGTGCCTCTATTGCCCGGTGATAATACAAGGGGCCGATCTTCTCCCGCTTTTTCACGAACTCCAGCTTATGCTTGATGTAGCTGGGCTCATGCTGCCTGCCGCCGGTCACAGCTTCCGTTAGCACCTTCGTCCACTTGCTGGGATTCAGTGGCACAGATCCCATGTGCAGCACCAGATACTGTGCCTTGAATTCCGCAGCCACATCCAGCGTCCGCATCGTCATGTCCAGTGCCCGCTTGCGATCAAATCCGCGGTGTGACGTGAATTCATAGGCATCTGGAGCATCGATCATCACCTCCACCGGAGCCGGAAAGTAATTGTGCACTCCGGCGCAGGTGAAAAGGCCGCGCTCATAGGCCTTTTTGATTCCCGGATATTTCGCCACGGTCATCCCATGGGAAAGTTCGATGTTCGTAAACCCCAGATCCACGATCTCTTCGATCATCGCCTCGCCATCATGATGGCGGCTGTTATTCCAGCAGGTAGAGAAAGCGAGCATGGTAGAAGTGGAATGTGGGAAACGACGCTAAAAACCAAGCCATAACCCACTGATTAAAAAAGAAAAATCCCCAGGAACTGACGGGGAACTCTTCCGTCAATCCCTGAGGATTGCTTGTATAGCCAAGTGGCTATCGGTTTACTATCTGGTAAATTCTTCTGATTTTGCGATCCCCGGTGACGGCCCTTGATTGATCATTGAAGATCAAACATCGAGGGCCGTCATCAAGGCCCGTTTATCAGAGACGAAATTGCCAGAGAGCTTCTGTATCCCGGTCGCGCCATACAGGACGGCGGGAGATGGGATCTTGGAGCGTGCGCACCACTTTGCGTCCACCTGTGGAGATGAAGCTCTCGCAGTCAATGCAGACTACGTCGAGGCCCAGATAATAGGTATCGTGCAGGGTGGTGACGTTTTCCGCGCCGAATGATGTGGCGAGATGCTCTGTGAGCAAAGCGGCCTCTTTTCTCCCGAGGAAGAGAAAGGCCGGGGACTCGCCATGGTCGCACTTGGAGCGAATGAGGTTTGATACCGCTTTCGTATCCCAAGTGTCTGTTAACGCCAACTCGGAGGCCACTCGCGCGACGTCAGGGTAAGGTCGATGACTAATTATATTCATACGTTTGTAGGGGTCGATTCCTCCAGAGCATCCCCCGTGCCAGCACTGCTACACAGACCGGCGACGAAGGCTGTCAGCCATGGATACGTCATTGATTTCCCAATGTTTCAATCGAAGTCCGGCACGCCATGAAATGCACATCCACAGCGTTCTGAACTACTTAAGGAGACTAAAATAACTTCCCCCTCCCGCAACTTTCCCTCAGTGACCTTTTTGCAACATTCCGCAATTTTTCTTCCAAAATATCCCCTAGCGGCCTCCTAAAGTTAGAAATAGGACAAACCCTATGGCATTTCTCGAAAAATAAGTGATTCCCTTTGCCATATGAGTCGCTTTCTGGGAAAGCTAAGCAACCGTTTGTTCACATATCCATACTATCTGGAAATACGGAATTGAATTTCCCCTCTGGCCATGAAAGTCAAAACCTTCACCGATACCTGTAGGCGGCTGCGAACCGTTCTATTGATGTTGGTGAAATCGGAGTTCGGGCCCAAAGCCATTGGACTGTTCGGCACGCTGATGGGGCTGATGCTTTTGATCGCGGGCCTGAATGTGATCAACAGCTATGTGGGGCGGGACTTCATGTCCTCCATTGAGAACAAAAACATGAACACCTTCCAATTGAAGGCGTTTTTATTCATTGGGGTCTTGATTGCCTCTACCCTTGCAGCTGTTTTCTATCGCTTCGCCGAAGAGCGGCTCGGTCTGGTATGGCGGGAACAACTCACCCGTCAACTCACGGATACCTACCTGAGTGACCGCACCTACTATCGCCTGCTTTCTTCTCCGGATGTGGCCAACCCTGATCAGCGCATTGCGGATGACGTGCGGGCCTTCACCACCACCACACTTTCCTTCATCCTGCTTTTTCTCAATGGGACCTTCACGGCCATTTCATTCTCCGGCGTTCTGTGGTCCATCAGTCCTTTCCTTTTCTGCGTGGCGGTCTCTTACGCCACCATCGGCTCCGCGCTGGCCATCTATCTGGGTAAACCGCTGATCCGGCTGAACTACAACCAATTGGATATGGAGGCAAATTTCCGCTCCGATCTTATCCATGTGCGTGAAAATGCGGAGCTCATCGCACTGGCCCACCGGGAAGGCCGGTTCAAGGTTCGCCTGCGCAAGCGCTTCGGTGCGCTGACGGGGAATTTCCGCAGGATCATCCGGATCAACCGGAACCTGGGGTTCTTCACCACGGGCTACAACTACTTCATCCAGATCATTCCCGCGCTGATTATTGCTCCCATGTTCATCCGGGGCCATATCGAATTCGGCGTCATCACCCAGTCTTCCATGGCCTTCGCTGCCTTGCTGGGAGCGTTTTCCCTCATCATCACCCAGTTCCAATCCATCTCTACCTTCACTGCGGTGACGGCCCGGCTTTACATGCTCAGCCAGGCGATGGAAAACGCCCATCAGGCGAAAACCTGCCCGATCAAACTAACGGAAGGAACGGAAGGAGTTAGCTATCAGGATGTGACTCTTGAGTCACCGGATCATTCTCATGTGGTGATAAAAAAACTGAACATGGAGATCCTACCCGGTGAACGTTGGGTGGTCACCAGTCAGGATCATTCCGCCATGATCGCGCTTTTCCGCGCTACCGCCAGCATTGCAGAGTCCGGACAGGGTTCTATTAGCCGTCCCGGACTCGATGAAATTCTTTTCCTGCCGGAGCGCCCCTATCTGCCTCTGGGTACCCTGCGTGAAGTACTGCTGCGTACGGGCAGGGAAAAGGTGATTCCCAATGCCATCATCATGTCAGTGATGAAAAAACTCCACATCGAGAACATCGTGGAGCGGGCCCATGGGCTGGACGTGATTCAGGCTTGGGAAGATCTGCTTTCCATCAGTGAGCAGCACATGGTCTCCGTAGCCAGACTGCTGCTGGCTGAGCCACGCATCGTTTATCTGGATCGTCCCGGTAGCTCGCTTCCAGAAAGCCAGATCGCCTCCATTCTCGATCTGCTCACTGCGGCGGGCATCGGTGTGGTCGTATTGGCAAAAAATGGAGAATCCCACCTCCGTTATGATGCGCAGTTGGAGATCAAGCCGGATGGCTCCTGGATCATCGGCAAGGCAGACCGAACCATCGAGATGCTCGATCTGACCTGCTAACAAAACGAGCCAGAGAGGCTTGATTTGAGAAATGGGTCAAGGGACTCCTAACCCATTACCGCTGTGACCTGATACACCCGGCCGTCATCCAGCAGCGGCCAGTAGCCTATGCCGGTCTCGACGCCGGTGGGCACGCCATTCACCTCCAGATGGATGATGCGCTCTGCCCTGAAGTGGGGATTTTTCACCTCGATCTGATACAGCGTGCGCCCCGAGGGGGTGCGATAGTGGATGGTAAAACCCGGCCAGTCGTTCGGCATGCGTGGGTCCAGCACGAGCATATCTCCGTTCTCCACCCGGAGGCCCAGCAAGGACTCCAGCGTGACCCGGAACATCCATCCGGCCGATCCCGTGTACCACGTCCATCCGCCCCGCCCCACATGAGGCGCCGCTCCATAAATGTCTGCAGCAATGGCATACGGCTCCACCTGATAGCGAGCCACGGATGTCTCATCCCGGGCCTGCCAGACAGGAGTGAGATGTTTTAATATCCTCGCTGCCTGATCCCGCCGCCCCGCTTCCGCCATCGCCCTCACCACCCAGCAGGCGGCATGGGTGTATTGTCCGCCGTTTTCGCGTACACCGGCCACATAGCCTTTGATGTACCCCGGATCATGCGGAGTATTGACAAACGGAGGATGCAGCAGACGGACGATGCCTACCGATTCATCGATCAATTCCCGCTCCAGCGCATCCAGCGCCTGCTCCGCCCTCGCCGCCGGGGCTGCCTTTGAAATTACCGCCCATGCCTGAGCCAGAGCATCGATCCTGCACTCCTCATCCGTATGGGTGCCCAGTGGCGTGCCATCGTCATAATAGGCACGCCGATACCATTCCCCATCCCAGCCTGCGGTGTTGATCGCTTCCAGCAGTTCGTTTCGATAAATTGCATAACGTTCCGCCCGTTTGGATTCACCGCGCGCCTCACACAGAGGAATCCAGCTTTTCAAAATCTCATAGAGGAAAAAGCCCATCCACACACTCTCGCCTTTTCCTTCACGGCCGATCCGGCTCATGCCGTCATTCCAATCTCCAATGCCCATCAGCGGCAGGCCGTGAATCCCTTTTGTAAGTGAACGATCCATGGAGCGGCAGCAGTGCTCGAAAACACTCACATGTTCTGCAGAAATGGAGGGCTTCATGTACTCCTCATCTTCGTGAGCGGTCAGTTCCGGGCCTTGGATGAACGGGCGCTCCTCATCCAGAATGCCATAGTCCCCCGTCGTGCGCAGGTAATGCTCCGTCAGCCATGGCAACCAGAGCAGATCATCGGAAAATTTAGTCCGCATCCCGGTCCCCATGGGTGCCGGATGCCACCAGTGCGTCACATCTCCTTCCGGGAATTGTTGTGCCGCATGCAGCAGGATCTGCTGGCGTAAAATTTCCGGGTTCACCACTGCGAATGCCGCAGCATCCTGCAACTGATCCCGGAATCCATACGCCCCGCCGGACTGATAGAACGCGCTCCGCCCCCAGATGCGGCAGGCCAGGTTTTGATAGACCAGCCATCCGTTCATCAGCACATCCACTTCCGGCAGAGGAGTCTGGATCTGGACGTGGCCCAGCACTTCCTGCCAGTGCGCATCGGTTTCGGCACGCGCTTTTGCCATCGCACCTGGCTGGCGGTATTTTTCAATCCAGCCATCGGTTTCACTTTCAGATAGAGCTTCGCCGAACGCCACCACCAGTTCCACTTCTTCCCCGGCTGCCAATTCAAATGAGGTTCTGCTGCCAAAGCACGCATCCCGTCCGTAACCGCGTGCACCCTCCCCCTTCATCTCTGGAGACTCCATCGTTCCCTGCCCGAGGAATGCCTGTAGGGAATTACTGTGAACTTCAGCCAGGACATCAGCCCCTGTGACATACGAGAAAGCAAACACCTGCCCGCCAGCGAAGTCGCCGGCACGGGGATTCCGCGCATGCTGCACCCCCTCTCCATCCGTCCAAGCCAGCGTGGCATGGTGACGATCCGGTGAGGAAGCCAGGATCAACTGGTGAAGTGCGGCAAATGACAAACGGCGCGTGCCCGCCCCCTTATTACGCAGCCGCACCGCTACCAACTTCACAGCATCTTCCGGCGGAACAAGAAACTCCACTTCCTGCGCCAGATCGCCCATTTTGGAAAGGAAGAGGCTATAGCCAAACCCGTGCCGGACGATGAATGAAGTGCGCGCCACGCCCGGCCCCGGCAATGGTGACCACACTTCACCCGTTACTTCATCCCGCAGATAGAACGCTTCATTGTTAGGATCGCGCATCGGGTCATTGGACCACTGGGTGAGCCGGTTGGCCTGACTGTTTCTGGCCCATGTGTAGCCAGCTCCATTATCCGTCACCGTGCAGCCCAGGCGTTGATTCGCCAGGACATTGCACCACGGCATCGGCGGGCGCTGCAAACGTCCATTCTTGAGTGGCAGCAGAATCACATATTCACGTCCATCCTTGCGGAAACCGCCCTGGCCATTGAAAAACGAAAGCTCCTCCTCCAGATATGCAGGGACATCCTTGCGCTGCACTGTCACACATGGAGCCGGGGCTACCACAGGAGCCTGCGCATCTGCGATTTCATCGCCAATCACCAGTTGGGCAGAGGCCAGCCACCATTCCCATTCATCTGCCGTGAAATCAGATTTCTTCACCACCACGGCATCGGCAGCCACCCCGTTTACAGGAAGCTCATCCACGATGATGAAAAGCTTCACCTGCAGGCCACGGCTCCGCCAGTAGGGCAGGGCATCCAGCAGCTCCCTTGCGGCAGGACTATCCATCCCGGCAGTGGCGATTACCCGGATTTCCTCGGGAGAAAGCGGAAAACGATGCACCACACCGGAACCGGCGATGCTTTCCGGCACCACGCGATCCTTGCGTCCCAGCAGCATGGTGGCTGCCAGCGCATCATAGCGGGCATTGGCATCCGCTGGAGCGCTCAGGAAAAGATCCTCCGCATCGGCATTCACCAGGATATCCGTCACTTGCGCCTTATCCGGGCCCACTGCCGTTAGTAGCCACAAGGTTTTCGTTTCTCCGGGGGCCAGCGGCACGCGGCAGCGCCAGGCCATCACCGGATCCAGCACATTGCCCGCTTCCAAGCCCAGATCGTCTGCTAGATCCATGGCTTGTGGATCGGCTGCATTTCTGCCCCGCCCAATGAAAGTGGCACGATTGGTTTCCCAGGAGCAATCGATGTAATCTCCCCGCAGTGCCTGCGCCACCCATGGCCAATTCTCATTTGCACCTCGCGGGCGGCGTCTGGCCAGCAGCATGCCGTCCACAGATTCCGTCTGCACGAAAAGTTTTGAAAACGCCGGGTGTCCCGCATCCCCCATCGGGTGATTGAGGGAGATTTCCGCATAGGTTGTTAGCTCAATCGTCCGCGTTTCCTCCGTGGTGTTACTCAGAGTGATGCGGCGGATTTCAATGTCCTCATTCCGCGCGATGCGGATTTGTATTCCCGCTTGGATTCCGTCCTGATCATACCCGGCCCCTATTTGATTCCAAATAGCGCCATCACGGAGATATACAGCAGGGCCGCTTACCCCTGGAACAGCCTCCGACCATCGGGTAATCGCCACCCAATCATGATAGAGACCTCCATTGCCATTTGGCAGCACGATGCTGCGGAGGCGTCCATTGGTGTGAATTTGGAATGAGTCAGCTTCAGGTTTCATGGGGTGGGAGAAAGTTGCAGATTTGCCTGGCAAGGAAGTTGATGAATGATCACGGAGTTATCCACCGCATCGATCACCAGAGGTTCACCTTTGGAATCGGTGGCGGATGTGATCTTAAAACCTTGTGGGATTGGTGGGCAGAGATGAACTCCACCCACTGGAATGATCAGGGAGCCACCTATCACTGCCGTGATCTCATGGCCGGACACCGCCCTGATATGGAAATCCAGCATCCCGTAGCGGGTAGGCATATCTTTGAGGGAAAAACCGGATTCACCGGAGATCCAATCCCATGGCATGCCACTGGCCAGGACCAGGCTCTCCTTGGCCTCCCGCTCGCTCACGATCATGGCAGTGAAAGCCAGAATGTATTCCGCAGAGATCCATGTGTGTGGCACATCACCCAGATGACCGGGAGCGCGCAAATCACGCCATGAAATCTCCGGCCACTGGTGCCACTCGCAGGGACGGCGATCTGATAGGAAAAAATCCATGACTTCCTGCGCCTCATCCCGCCTCCCCAGCCGGATCAATGCACTTACGATGCGGATCTCATACGCCGTGTAGTTTTTCCATGGCATCTTCCCCTGCCGCTTAAGGCGGAAATCCCGCATGTAAATATCAAACATCTGCTCCAGTTGCCCCGCAGGAAGTTCATCGGCGAAGTCCAGCAGCCCGATGGCATTTGAGGTGGCAGTGGGATCGAAATCCGCCCATTCCACCGAGCCTGGAATGTATTCCAGCTTCTTGTC
>Ga0070658_10002003_pt1 | contig 17133 bp, 15 predicted proteins | sample KBSC13metaG_FD_64664 | JGI IMG/M metagenome (GOLD analysis project Ga0070658, IMG submission 64664) | Corn rhizosphere microbial communities from Kellogg Biological Station, Michigan, USA - KBS C1-3 metaG | ecosystem: Host-associated > Plants > Roots > Rhizosphere > Soil ...
ATGGGCATCGAGCTCGACCCGAACTTCCACAAGGGCGAGCCGTACCTCTACGCCTACTACACGCAACCCGAGTCGTACGTCAGCCAGCTCTCGCGCTTCACCGTGAAGGACGGAAAGCTCGACATGTCGTCCGAGAAGGTGCTGCTGCGCGTGCCCACGGAGCCGCACTGCTGCCACCAGGCGGGCGATCTCGAGTGGGGGCCGAACGGCACGCTCTTCGTCTCCACCGGCGATACCGGCGAGAGCGGCACCAAGCCGGACGACGAGATCTCGCTCGCCCGCATCAAGGCGTTCGAGGACAAGAACAAGTTGAGCGGCCATCACTGGTCGCGCATCACGGACTCGGAGCGCACGGGGCAGAATCTCCAGGAGCTGCGCGGCAAGGTGCTGCGCATCAACAAGGACGGCTCCATCCCGCACGACAATCCGTTCTACGGCAAGCCGGGGGTGCGGTGGGAGATCTTCGCCTACGGTCTCCGCAATCCGTATCGCATCAAGTGGGATGCGCCGACGAACCGCCTCTTCATCGGCATCGTCGGCCCCGATGAGAACGTCACCTACGACTGGTACGACATCGCGAAGGGCGGCGAGAACTTCGGCTGGCCGCGCGCCAACGGGAAGTTGTTCTACAACGAGTGGACGCCTGGCATGATCCCGAACTACGTGCCCCCCGCGTGGGAGTACACGTACGCCGGCGGCAGCCGCTCCGCGGGCGGCGGGCGCTTCTACCGCTCGACGGGCAAGTACGCCTTCCCCCAGCTCCAGAACAAGCAGCTCATGTTCGACTGGTCGCGGAAGTGGATCAAGTACGGCGAGATCGTCAACGGTGTGTTCGAGAGCGACACCGCCGCCGACGTGCGCCAGCAGAAGCACCAGTTCAGGATCCCGGCGAAGCGGATCGCGAACATCAAGACGTTCGACATGCTCGGCGCCACCAGCCCGATCTCGATGGAGGTGGGACCGGATGGCTGCGTCTACATCGCGGAGTTCGCCGGATTCTGGAAGCCGGGCGCCGGCGCGAACGTCAGCCGCTACTGCTGGGTCCACGGTGATTCGCCGACGGCGTCGACGAAGACTGCCGCTCCCGCGAGTGGGGGTGGCTCGCGCTGATCGGCTGACTCAGAGGACGGGCCACGTCACCGGCACGACGTGGCCCTCCGCCACCACCCACACGCGATCCCGCTCGACTGGTTCGATTTCCATGCAGCCGGTAAAGTCACCGAACGCCGGCAGCACACCGACATCCGCGCCGAAGTGAAAGCAGGGCAGCCGCTCGCTCTGGCGCGCCGCGCCGATGAGCACCACGCACGGATGCATGTGCCCGGCGAGCACGTAGCTCCCCGTGACGGCGCGCGGGTGATGCGTCAGCGTGAACGGGCCCTCCAGCAAGGGCCCGTCGACACATTCGATCCTCACCTCGCTCGGCGGATCGCCCGCGCGACGGTCGTGATTGCCGCGCACGAGCAGTATCTCCATCGACGCGTGTGAGCCGCGCCATGCCGCGAGCGCCCCGAACGTCTCCGCGGTGCGGCCCTCGCGCGCATGAAGGAAGTCGCCGAGGAAGACGAGGCGCTGCGGAGCCCACCGGGCGATCAACGCGTCGAGTCGAGCGAGCGTGCCGATCGTCGTGCCCCGCGGCACCGGCACTCCGAGCGCACGGAACGCCGCCGCCTTCCCGAAATGCGGATCCGCCACGAGCAGCATGCGGCGCGCATGCCAGTACACGGCACGCTCCGGGCACAGCGCCAGCCGCTCACCCGCGACCTCCACGACGACCTCCGCCGCATCGTCCCCTTCGGCGCTCATCCCGCCGCCCGCTCCAGCACGAGCTGCATCCGCGCGATTCGGTCCGCCAGCTTCTCGCTCGACACCTTGTTGCGCGTGCGATCCACCAGCAACGGGAACGACAGCGGCGTGAACCGCTTCGGCTCCGCCAGCACCACGCGCGCCGCACTCAACCGCTGCAGCGTCGCTCCGAGCCGGCTTCGCTCGAGCTGGCGCTCCAGTACCTCGCGATGCGCCTGCGCGAGCAGGAGGTTCTCTGGGTCGTAGCGCCGGAAGACGTCGAACATCAACCCGCTCGACGCCTGGAGCTGCCGCGCCGTCTTCCCCGAGCGCGGCAGTCCCGGAAACACGAGCCCGGCCACGCGCGCGATCTCGCGGAACTGCCGCTTCGCCATCTCCGCCGCGTTGAGCGACGCCGGCAGCTCGTCGATCAACCGCTCCGGCGACAGCAGTCCGGCCTCGAGCGCCTCGGCCAGCGGCGGCTCGGTCGGCGAGAGGAGCTCGATCCCCCAATCGTTCGACGACATCGCGAAGGTGATCGGCACGAGCCGCGCCATCCGATACGCGAACAGCGCCGCCAGCCCCTCGTGCACCAGCCGCCCCTCGAGCGGATAGAGGAACAGGTGCCACCCGTCGCGCGACCGTATCCGCTCGATCAACAGCTCGTCGGCGCGCGGGATGGCGGACCACTTCCGCTGGATCTCGAGCAGCGACCGCAGCGCCTCGAGCTCGGCGCCGCGGAACACACCGTCGGCGGCTTCCTGGAGCCGCAGCCGCAGCAAGTGCGCCAGCTCGTCCGACAATGGCAGCCGGCTCCCCATCCATCGCGGGATCGCGCCGCGCGTATTCGGCGCGCGGCGCACCCACACCCGCATGTCGCGCACCCGCACGAACTCGAGCGGCGTGCCGGCGAAGAAGAAACGATCTCCAGGGACGAATCGCGACACGAACGATTCCTCCACCGAGCCGAGCACGCCGCCGCGCAGATACTGCACGACGATCTGCGCGTCGCTCACGATCGTCCCGATCGACATCCGGTGTCGGCGCGCCTGCTCGCCCGGCCCCAGCGTGTAGACGCCGTCCTCGACGCGCACCCGCGCGTACTCGGGATACGCGCTCAACGTCTCGCCACCGGTCGTCACGAAATCGAGCGCCCAGGCCCATTCATCGTCCTGCAGCTCGGCGTACGCGCGCGTGCTGCGCACCTCGGCCAGCAGCTCGTCGGCAACGAACCCACCGCCGAGCGCCACCGTGACGAGATGCTGCGCGAGGACGTCGAGCGGCCGCTCGATCGGGAGTCGTGCTTCGATCGCGCCCGATTCCATCCCGTCGCGCACGGCCGCGACCTCGAGCAGCTCGAGCGCGTTCGTCGGCACGCAGGTGACGCGGCTCGTCTCACCGGGCTGGTGGCCGCTGCGCCCGGCGCGCTGCAGCAGCCGCGCGACGCCCTTCGGGCTGCCGATCTGCAACACACGATCGACTGGCGTGAAGTCCACACCGAGATCGAGCGAGGAGGTCGCGACGACGCAGCGCAGCGTGCCGGCGCGCATCGCGCTCTCCACCCAGTCGCGCGTCTTCCGGTCGAGCGAGCCATGGTGCAGCGCGATCGTCCCCGCCCAGTCGGGCCGCTCGGCGAGGATCGCCTGATACCAGATCTCCGTCTGCGAGCGCGTGTTCGTGAAGACGATCGTGCTCCGCGCGCCCTCGATCGCGTCGACGACCTGCGGCACGAGCTGCGTCCCGAGATGTCCCGCCCACGGGAAGCGCTCCGCCACCGGCGGGATCAGCGCATCCACGACGACCGGCTTCCCTTCCGCGCCGCGCACGATCGGCCCCTGCTTCGCCGTCGGACCCAGGCCCAACAGCGAGTGCCGTGCATCAGACAAGTTGCCGATCGTCGCCGAGAGGCCCCAGATGCGCGCGGCCGGTGCGAGCGTGCGGATGCGCGCCAGTGCGAGCTCCGTCTGCACACCGCGCTTCGTCCCCATCAGCTCGTGCCACTCGTCCACGATCACCGCGCGCAGGTCGCCGAACAGCTCGCGGACGTCGGCGCGCGTGAGCAGCAGGGTGAAGCTCTCCGGCGTCGTGACGAGCGCGGTCGGCAGCTTCCGGCTCTGCCGTGCGCGGACGGTGGCGCTCGTGTCTCCGGTGCGCGACTCGAGCGACCACGGGATGCCGAGATCGTGCACCGGCGCGGTGAGTGACTCGAGCGTGTCCGCGGCGAGCGCGCGTAATGGCGTGATCCAGAGAACGCGCAGCGGCGCGGTCGCTGCGCGGCGCGTCCCGCGAGCGCGGTGCGTCGCCTGCGACGCGCCGCTCATCTCATGGGCAAGCCACTCGAGCAGCGGCCCCCACCATGCGGCCAGCGTCTTCCCCGTGCCCGTCGCCGCGTGCACGAGTCCACTCTCCCCTCGCAGGTACGCGCGCCACACGTCGCGCTGAAACTCGAGCGGCGTCCATCCCTTCGACGCGAACCACCGCTCCGCTGCTGCGACCTCGCTCACACCGGTGCCTCGAGCATCCCGCGCAGGGTGTCCATCGTGTCCGCTTCGTCGGCCGTCTTGTCCGTGCGCCAGCGCGCGATGCGCGGGAAGCGCACCGCGACCCCCGACTTGTGCCGCGGCGAGCGCTGGATCCCCTCGAAGTGCAGCTCGAACACCTGCACCGGCTCGACCTGACGCACCGGCCCGAACCTGTCTATTGTGTGACGCCTGATCCAGGCATCCAGGGTGCGGATCTCCGCGTCCGTCAGCCCGGAGTACGCCTTTGCGAACGGCACGAGCGCATCGCCTTCTCTCAGCGCAAAAGTGTAGTCGGTGTGGAGCAGCGCGCGTCGGCCGTGGCCGGGCTGCGCGTACACCATCACGGCGTCCACACTGTACGGCTGCACCTTCCACTTCCACCACGAGCCCTTCCGTCGCCCGACGCCGTACTCCGAGTCGAGCCGCTTGAGCATCAGTCCTTCCGCTCGGCGGGTGCGCGCGTCGGCGTGGGCGTGGCGCGCGTCGTCCCACGTCTCGAGCGGCACGATTGGCGATAGAACGAACGCGCAGCTCAGCGCCGCGGCGTCGACGATCCGCGCCAGCTCGGCGCGCCGCTCGGCGAGCGGTGTCGTCCGCAGGTCGCGCCCGTTCAGCTCGAGCAGGTCGTACGCGACGAGCACGACCGGCACCTCGGCGAGGATCTTCGGTCCAAGCGTCTTGCGTCCGATCCGCCGCTGGAGCTGGGCAAACGGCAGTGCGCCGCCGCTCTTCCATGGCATGATCTCGCCGTCGATCACGGTGCCGTCCGGAAGATGATCGCCTGCCTCGACGAGCTCGGGATACCGGTCGGTCACCAGCTCGCCGCCGCGCGTCCACACGAAGGTGCGGCCGTCGCGCCGGATGAGCTGCGCGCGGATGCCGTCCCACTTCCACTCGGCCTGCCACTCGCGCGCGTCGCCGAGCGACTCGAGCTCTCCCTCGAGCGCGTAGGCGAGGTAGAACGGGAAAGGACGCGACACGTCCGCATCGCGGCTGTCCGCCGCCACGAGCGCCGTGTAGCTCTCCGCCGTCGGCGTCCAGTGTCCACCGAGCCGGTGCGCGATCACGCCCTCGTCGATCCCGCTCGCCTTCGCGAGCGCACGGGCGACGAGCTGCTCCGACACGCCGACGCGGAAGCTTCCCGTGATCAGCTTGTTCCACAGATAGCGCTCCGTCCCCGCGAGCTCGCGCCAGGCGGCGAGCACGGCGGCGCGCTGCTCCTCCTCCGTCATCGTCGCGAGGGGGAGCAACCGGTGCACCACCCAGGCGTGGAGCGGCAGCGCGTCGGCGTCGATCGCGTGCACGGAGCTCGGCAGCAACAGCGCGATCGTCTCGGCCAGATCGCCCACCGCGTGATGGCACTCGTCGAACAGCCATTCGGGAACACGCGCTTCCTCCATCGCCCAGGTGGCGATGCGCCGCACGGGGATCAACCGCTTCGGCCGCCCGCCCGACAGGAAGTACACCGCCCACGCCGCGTCCGCGGGCTGCGCGCTGGCGAAGTAGTCCGCCATCGCCGACACCTTCGCGTTCGTCGACGTCGTCGAGTCGATCGCCGAGTACAGCCGCGCGAATTGCTTCACGCCAGCGCACCCTCGTCGGCGACGGCGGGCTGCTCGTCGTTCTCCCCTTCCCAGTGGCTCGCGACGGCGCGCGCGTTCAGCCCGCGCTCGTTGAGGAAACGGGCGACCTGATCGCGATAGCCGTGCGTCACCCACACGTTCTCCGCGCCTGTCGCCTCGATCGCGCCGAGCAGCGCGGGCCAGTCCACGTGGTCGGACAGCACGAAGCCGCGATCGAGTGCGCGACGCCGCCGCGCGCCGCGCACCTGCATCCACCCGCTCGCGAACGCGGTGGACACGTCCCCGAACCGGCGCAGCCACGGACTTCCCGCCGCCGACGGCGGCGCGACGATCAGGCTTCCAGCGAAGCTCGTCCCTTTCGGCAGCGTCGAGACGGGCGTCGTCGCGGCGAGTCGGACTCCGCTCTCACGATAGTCCGCCGTGAGCCGCTCGACCGCTCCGTGGGTGTACACGGGACCGACGTCGGCGCCGGCCACACCCGCGAGGATGCGCTGCGCCTTGCCGAGCGCGTACGCGTACACCAGCGACGCGCGTCCCTCGCTCGCGTTGTCGCGCCACCACGCGCGCAGGTCGGCGAAGGTCTCGTCCTGCGCGCACCATCGGTAGATCGGCAGCCCGAAGGTGGACTCGGTGATGAAGGTGTCGCAGCGCACCGGCTCGAACGGCGTGCACGTCGGATCGGGCTCCGTCTTGTAGTCGCCCGAGACGACCCACACCTCGCCACGATGCTCCAGCCGCACCTGCGCCGAGCCGAGGATGTGCCCCGCCGGCACGAGCGTGATCGACACGCCGTTGATCGTGCGGGTCTCGCCGTAGTCCACCAGCTCGATCGACGCGTCGTCGCCGAGTCGCGTGCGCAGCACGCGCGCACCCTCACGCGAGGCGAGGTACCACCCGCTTCCCCACCGTGCGTGATCGCCGTGCGCATGCGTGATCACCGCCCGGTCGACGGCGAGCCACGGATCGATGTAGAGGTCGGCGGCCTCGCAGTAGAGGCCGCGGTCGGTGAGGCGCAGCACGGAAGGCGGGCTGAAGGACGGTTGTCGGGCTGAGGAGCAAGAACCATGACTCCTCCTCCCATCCCTTCAGCCCGCCGCGTGCGTCAGAGCTTCACGATCTCGACGCGCCGGTTGTTCGCGCGCCCTTCGGGGGTCGTGTTCTTCGTCACCGGCTTCGTGTCGCCGTATCCCTTGGCCGAAAGCTGGTCGGCGCTCACCGCGTAGTCACTCGTCAGCGCCGCCTTCACCGCCTCGGCGCGCGCCTGGCTCAGCGTCAGATTCGACGCCGCCGATCCGACGTTGTCGGTGTGCCCCTGGATCTCGACCTTGAGATCGGGATGCGCCTTCAGCGCCGCCGCGATGGACTTCAGCGTCGGCGTCGACTCCGGCTTGAGATCCGACTTCCCCGACTCGAACAGGATCCCCTGCGTCGACCAGCGTCCCTTCTCCGACAGCTCGTCGTAGATGTCCTTGTTGCTCTCCGCCACGCGGATGCGCGTCACGTAGACGGCGTTCTTCTCGTCGTCGCGGCCCTGCAGGTCGAGCAGGAGCGTGCGCCCGCGCTCGAATGCGGCGTTCGGGATGTTGGCCACGCGCTTCTCGTCGACGTACAGCTTGAGGCCCGGTCCGTCGCCGAGGATGCGGAAGCTCGCCGGATGACCCATGTATCGCACGACATCGGCGTCCTTCGCGACCACGTCCATCGTTTGCAGGCCGCCGCCGGCAACCAGCAGACCGTTGTGCCCCCAGCCGACCATGGTGTACTTGGAATCCATCGCCCGGCTGCCACCGGTGAGATCGAAGGTGGTGGCGCCGACGGCGCGCGTGTCGCGGTTGATGACGTCGAGCTCGACCGTGAACTTCTGCGGCAGCACTTCGGGGAGCGGGATCACGAGCTCGCTCGGGCTCGACGCCTTGAGCGCGCGCTGGCCGCCCTCGAGCTCCACGACTTCCATCTGACCGGTCTTGAAGGTCAGGCGCTTCGGGAAGTTGCCGACCTGATCGTCCGTGAAGTCGGTGAAGAAGATCGTCCGCGCGCCGGGCACGAAATCGTAGTTCGCCCACTCCTTCCGGCTGGTCGGCGCGGTCGACGCCGTCGAAGTCGTGCTCGCTCCAGCCGCCGCGGATTGCGACGCCTTCGCCGAGCTGTCCGCCGACTTCCCATCCATCACTTCATCGACCTTCTGGTCGACCTTCTTGCCGACCTTCTCTGCCGCCCTCTGCTTGATCCTGTCCTTGAGTGATCCGAACTGAGCTTCGGCCTTGCGGGCCGAGCCGAGCGAGAGCATGGCCACGAGCCCGAGTGGCATCACGAGATAGAAACGGAGCTTCGACATCGCACCACCGACGACGTTGAGGGTGAACCAACGGATTGCACGGCGAGGAACCATTATAAACACGTGAATACGGGGGACCCCACGGGTTGTCAAGCAGCACGACTGTTGCTTCTACCCGCCCGTGCTCCGCAGTAGGTTCTCGATAGCATTGCAACAGCCGACAGGAGGCGCACTGATGTCGTGGAAGCCCGGGTTGCCGAGTCACGATGAGAACGAGTGGTTCGCACGCCGCGATGCGGAGTGGTTGAAGGAGCAGCGTGCGAGGCTCGACGCCGAGCGCGCGGCGCGAGAGTCCGCGATGCATTGCCCGCGCTGCAAGGCGGAGCTCGGCCATCGCCCGTACAAGGGCGTCTCGCTCGACTACTGCCCGAACTGTCACGGCGTCTGGCTCGACGCCGGTGAGCTCGCGATGCTCGCGCACGAATCCGAGCGCAACCTGCTGCGCATCGCGCGCGAGCTGGACGGCACCGGTCAGATGAGTCGGTGAAGCGCTGAGGCGAATGGACGGTGCGCCGGCCTACCGCCTCATCGTCTCGAGCGCCTTCCCCAACTCCCCCACCGCCCGCCTGATCGCGGCCTCGGTGAATCCGCCGTAGCCCAGCACGAGCGCTCCGCCACGGCTGGGCGCGGCGAGATGGAACTTCGAGAGCGCCCAGCTCCGGACGCCGCGCGCCATCGCCGCGTCGTACGCCGCCGCGTCGTCGATGCCTGGCGCGAGTCGGCCGAGCAGATGCAGGCCGGCCGGATCCGGCGCGATCTCGATCAACCCGGCCAGCCGCTTCGCGGCGGCGTCCACCAGCGCGTCCTGCCGCTCGGCACACAGCGCCCGCACGTGGCGGATGTGGCGGAAGTAGTGCCCCTCGCCGATGAAGTCTGCCAGGACGTGCTGGTACGGCATCGGCGTGTGACGGTCCACCGTGGAGCGCGCAGCGCGGAACGCGTCGACCAGCTCATCGGGCACGATCATGTAGCCGAGCCGCAGCCCCGAGACGAGCGTCTTGCTGAACGTGCCGGTGTACAGCACGTGCGCGTGCTGCGTCGGCTCGCGCTGCTCCGCTTCGAGTCCCTGCAGGCAGGGAAGCGGTCGCCCCGTGTAGCGAAACTCCGAGTCGTAGTCGTCCTCGACGATCCACGCGCCGGAGGCGCCGGCCCACGCGAGCAGCTGCAGCCGGCGCGACGCGCTCATCACGACGCCGAGCGGGAACTGGTGCGACGGCGTCACGTACGCCAGGCGCGCACGCGGCGCGAGGCGCATCCCCTCGGCCACGTCGAGCCCCTCGTCGTCCACGGGCACCGGCGCGAGCCGCGCACCCGCGGCGAGGAAGGCGACACGCGCGCCGACGTAGCCCGGTTCCTCGATCCACACGTCGTCCCCGGGATCGAGCAGCACCTGCGACACGAGGTGCAGCGCCTGCTGCGCGCCATTGATCACCAGCACCTGCTCCGGCGTGCAGCGCACGCCACGCGCCGTGCCGACGTACGACGCGATCGCGGCGCGCAGCGCCGGCTCACCCGCCGGATCGAGCTCGCCCAGGTCGACGTCGCCGCGACGCCATCGCCGTCCGGCGAGCCGTGCCCACCGCCGCATCGGGAAGGCGTCGATCGCCGGCACGCCGAGCTCGAACGGCGCGTGTGGACCCGGGTGGCGGATCAGCGTCGCGCCGGTCTCCACGAGCATGCGTCCACGCGTCGAGATCGTCGGCGCGACGTGGCGTGCACCCGCCTGACGCACGCGCGACGCCGCGCGCGTGCGCGCCGGCCGTGGCACCTCGAGCAGCGCGTCGGGCACCACCTCGCGCGCACGCGTCCCGCCGCCGCGCCGTCCCTGCAGATACCCTTCGCTGCGCAGCTGCTCGAACGCCAGCAGCACCGTGTTGCGCGCCACGCCGAGATCGGTGGCCAGCGCCCGGGTCGACGGCAGCCGCGCGCCGCGCGCGAGACGCCCCGACAGGATGGCGTCGCGCAGCCCCTCGTACACCTGCCGGTAGAGCGGCGTCTCCGCCTCCGGATCGAGGACGAGCTGGACGACCGGCGACGCCGGCCCACGCTTTCTTTTTGGCCCTGTCATATGGCAACAATTTGGAGCTGGTCATAGGTCCAAGCAACGGCCATCCTTCCGTCGGACCCGAACCGGGAACGACCATGACGCCTCTCGACCTCGCGCTCCTCCTCGGACTCGCCACGCTGTGGGGCGGGTCCTACTTCTTCATCCGCATCGCGGTGCCCGCGTTCGGGCCGGCGGCACTCGTCGCGCTCCGTGTCGTCATCGGCGGGTTGCTGCTCTGGACGGTCGCGCGCGCGACGCGGCGGCGCATCGAGCTGCGCCCGCATCTGCGGCGGCTCGCGATCCTCGGCCTGCTCAACGCCGCCCTCCCCTATCTCCTCATCTCGACGGCGGAGCTGCACCTCACTGCGTCGTTCGCCGCCGTCCTTGGTGCTACGGTTCCCCTGTTCGCTGCGGGGCTCGGCGCGCGATTCCTCGGCGAGCGGTTGGGGATCGTGCGGCTCGGTGGATTGCTGATGGGTGTGCTCGGCGTCGCCGTCATGGTCGGCTGGGGGCCGATGACGCTCGACGTCGCGACGCTCCTCTCCGTCGTCGCGATGCTCGCCGCGTCGGCGAGCTACGCCGGCGCGGGGATCTACACGAAGCTGACGCTCCGCGGCGTGCCCACGTTCACGCTCGCCCTCGGTCAGCAGCTCGGCGCGTTCGTCTGGCTCGCGCTTCCCGGAGCGCTGCTCCCACCGCGCGCGACCCCATCGCTCGCCGCGATCGGCGCGCTGGTTGCCCTCGGTGCGCTCTCCACCGCGGTGGCGTACCTGCTGTACTTCCGGTTGCTCGAGCGCGTCGGTCCCACGAAGACGACGACGGTCACCTATCTCATCCCGATCGTCGGCATGCTCGGCGGCGCGCTCGTGCTGCGCGAGCCGCTCACCGCCGGGATGCTCGTCGGCCTCGGGCTCGTGCTCGGCAGCGTGCTGCTCGTCAACGAGGTGCGCTTGGGCGCGTGGCTTCCGGGGCGCGCCACGTCGCGGAGCGCATCGTGAGCGGCGCCGCCGTGGGGCGGCATGCGCGTATCGCGCTTCTCGCCCTCGCGTTGGTGTTGTGCGGGCGTCTCGCCGGTGCGGTGATCCTGGCGCAGGGCGCTGCGCCGCCGCGTGAGTCGGCGCACGTCGCCATCGAGCGAGACCTGCCGCCGATGCGCGGCGACCACCTTCGCGCCGCACTCGTCGAGGTCACCTATGCGCCGGGCGCGTCCTCGTCGCCGCACGTGCACCGCTGTCCCGTCGTCGGACACGTCGTCAATGGGTCGTTGCGCACGCGTTCGGCTGGTGACGTCGAGCACGTCTATCGCGCCGGCGAGAGCTTCCAGGAAGACGCTGGACAGGCGCACCTCGTGTCGGCCAATGCGAGCGACAGCGTGCCCGTCGTCTTCCTCGCCTATTTCGTCTGCGACGGCGCCGGGCCACGCACGGTCGCCCTCACGAAGGAGATTCCTAGATGAAGCGCATCGACTGGGTCACACTGTTCGCGCGCCTCGCGCTCGGCGCCGCGTTCCTCTCGGGCATTGCGTCGCGCTTCGGCTGGTGGGGCGCCGGCGTCGGCTACGGCAGCTGGGCGAACTTCGTGAAGTACACCGGTGAGGTGAACGCCTTCATGCCGCGTGCGACGATTCCCTTCCTCGCCGTCGCCGCGACGGCGGCGGAGCTCGTGCTCGGCGTCGCACTCGTCACCGGATTCCGGCTGCGGTGGACCGCACTCGCCAGTGCCGCGCTGCTCGCGCTCTTCGGCGTCGCGATGGCGATCTCGTTCGGTCCCAAGGAACCGCTCGACTACTCCGTCTTCTCCGCGTGCGCGGCGGCGCTCCTGCTCGCGCTTCGTGTCCACGACGGCCGGAGCGCGGCGGGAACATCGGCATCTCGATGATCCTGCACCGTCGTTGGCGCCAATCGGTGACGCGATTCGCCGCCTGCGGGTTCGGCGGGCATGAGACGACTACATCGTGTTCCCCGCGTTCTTGCACTCGTCGCCGCACTGGCCGGCACCGCGTGCTCCGACTCCACGGCGCCGGTCACTCCCGCCGAGGTGGCCGGCGTCTACACGCTCGCCTCCGTCACGGGACGCGGGCCGTCATTGGGAACGTTCATACTCACGGCCGACGGTCGCGCGCAGCGGCAGGCCCACTTCGAGACGCGATTCAGCCCCTACGATCAACAGCTCATCGGCAGCTTCAAGATCGAGGGCGGTACCATCGCGTTCGAGTTGATCCCTCGCGACGTGCCCGCGGACTTCGTGTGGCCGGTGAAGGGCCAATGGCTCGGCTCGTATTTCACCATCACGTACCCAGACCCGGCTGACGGTCCCAACATCGTCGAGCTGTATCGAAGGCAGTGACGCAGCGGAGCGCACGCGCAAACGACATTGCGGAACGGCCCCGGGAGTCAGAAGCTTCCCGGGGCCGTTCCGTATTCCCCCATTCCCTCATTCCCTCATTCCCCGCGCAGGAGGGAACATGCCGATTCGTCGCGTACTCCTCATCGCTGGCTTCGCCGCGCTCGCGATCGCGGCGCTGCCGCACGCTCGTCCCGATGTCGCCGTCGGCCCCACGGACATCGGTGGTGTCGTCACCGGCCCGCGCGGTCCCGAGGCGGGCGTGTGGGTCATCGCCGAGACGGACGATCTGCCGACGCGCTTCGTGCGCATCGTCGTCACCGACGATCAGGGGCGCTACCTCATCCCCGATCTGCCGAAAGCGCACTACTCGGTCTGGGTGCGCGGCTACGGCCTTGTCGATTCGCCGAAGTCGGCGTCGGCGCCAGGGAGCACGCTTGCGCTCACCGCCGTGCCCGCGCCCGACGCACGCACTGCCGCGCAATACTACCCCGCCGGCTACTGGTTCTCGCTGCTCAGAGTGCCCGACAAGAAGGAGTTCCCGGGCACGGGCGCCGAGGGTAACGGCATCTCGCCGAACGTGAAGTCGCAGGCCGACTTCATCCGCACGATCAAGTCGGGGACGTGCATGGCGTGCCACCAGCTCGGCTCCATCGGCACGCGCAGAGTTCCGGACGCGTTCCGGTCATTGCCGTCGAGCTTCGCGCAGTGGGAGCGTCGCACGCAGTCGGGCCAGGCCGGCGCGCAGATGACCGCCGCGATCGGCATGCTCGGCCACCAGGGACCGCTCGCCATGTTCGCCGACTGGACCGATCGCATCGCCGCGGGAGAGGTGCCGAAGGCACCGCTCCGTCCAACAGGCCTCGAGCGTAACGTCGTCATCACCGAGTGGGACTGGGCCGATCCCAAGGCGTATCTGCACGACGTCGTCTCTACCGATCGACGCGACCCGCGCGTCAACGCGAACGGGCTGCTCTACGGATCGCTCGAGCTGAGCGCGGACTATCTCCCCGTGCTCGACCCCGTGCACAACACGATCAGCCGCGTGCCGCTCACCGTGCGCGACAGCGCGACGCCGATCGCGGCGGGTCCGCCCACCGGCGCGCCCTCGGCGTACTGGGGCGACACCGTGCTGTGGACGAGCAAGACGAACGTCCACAATCCGATGCTCGACGAGAAGGGACGCGTGTGGATCACCTCCGCCGTGCGCCCTCCCGACAATCCCGCCGTCTGCAAGGCCGGCTCGTCGCATCCGTCGGCAAAGCTCTTCCCGCTTGCACGCTCGGGACGCCAGCTCGCGATGTACGATCCGGCGACGAAGAAGCTGACGCACATCAGCACCTGCTTCAGCACGCACCACCTCATGTTCGCCGAGGACGCGCACCGCACACTGTGGACGAGTGGCGGCGGACCCGTCGTCGGCTGGCTCGACACGAAGAGGTTCGACGAGACCGGTGACGAGGAAGCGTCCCAGGGATGGACCGCGCTCGTGCTCGACGCGAACGGCAACGGGAAGCGCGACGACTACACGGAGCCGAACCAGCCGATCGATCCGACGAAGGACCATCGCATCAACAACGGACTCTACGCCGTCTCGCCTGCACCCGACGGCTCGATCTGGGGCTCGTCGCTCGGATTCCCCGGCGGCATCGTGCGCCTCACGCCCGGCGCGCATCCACCCGAGACCGCACTCGCCGAGTACTTCGAGCTGCCGTACGGCAACGAGAAGGTGAAGGACGCCGGCTTCTCACCGCGCGGCATGGACGTCGACCGCAACGGGGTCGCCTGGGTCGCGCTCGCGAGCGGCCACATGGCGAGCTTCGATCGCCGCAAGTGCACCGGCCCGCTCAACGGCCCCACCGCCACCGGGCAGCACTGCCCCGAGGGGTGGACCTTCTACACCGAGCCGCTCCCGCAGCTGAAGGGAGTGACCGAGTCCGGCAGCGCGGAGGGGAGCTACTACACCTGGGTGGACCAGTTCAATGCGCTCGGACTCGGCGTGAACACGCCGATCAACACGGGGAACGAGTCCGAGGCGCTGCTCGCGCTGAAGGGCGGCAAGTTCGTCGTGCTGCGCGTCCCGTATCCGATGGGCTTCTACACGAAGTGGATGGACGGCCGCATCGACGATCCGAACGCCGGCTGGAAGGGGCGCGGCCTCTGGGCCACCGTGAGCACGCGCGCGCCCTGGCACATGGAGACCGGCAAGGGCACGACGAGCAAGGTGCTGCACTTTCAGATGCGGCCGAACCCGTTGGCGAATTGAGGGAATGAGGGAGTGGGGACATGAGGGAATGAGGAACTGCACGGCCTCGGGAGGCAAGAGCTTCGCGAGGCCGTGTCGTCATCCCGAGCGAAGTCGAGGGATCTGCACTTACACAGGCCGTTCCCCATCCCCTCATCCCCTCGAATCAAGGCGTTTCCAGGAATCGTCCCGCCAGCGCCGCCGTCATCGGATTCGCGAAGATGTCGTAGTGCGTCGCGCCGGGAACGATCGCGAGCTGCGCGAGCTTCGAGCGTCCCGCACCGTCCCATCCGCCGTCGCGCTTGCCGCCGTCGCGCAGCGCGAACGCCTCCACCGCGTGTGATGGCGGGATCATGTCCGCGTCGCCGATCATGAACAGCACCGGCATCTTCAGCGCGGCGAACTGCGCGCTCACGTCGTAGTCCTTCTTCATGAACGCGCCGATCTTGTCGAGCAGCCGCGGGAAATCCTGCTTGCGCGGTGCGACCGCCATGTACAGCTGGTACATCGGCGTTCCCTTCATCTGATCGGCGACCGCGCCGCTCACGCCCTTCTGCATCGCCCGGAGCTCGGGGTAGTATCCACCGTCGGAGCGCAGAGCGGTGGACACGAGCACGAGCTTCCGCACCATCTCCGGATGCCGCACGCCCACCTCCAGCGCGACGCCGCCGCCGAGCGAGTAGCCCATCACGTCGGCCTGCGGGATCTGGAGTTTCTCGAGCAGTGCCGCGATGTCGTCCGCCATCGCCTCGAGCGTCATCGGCCGATCGATGTCCGCCGTGCGACCATGTCCCTGCAGGTCAACGAGGATCACTCGGTGATTCTTCGCCAGCGCGGGGATGTTCTCGCCGAACATGCTCCCGGCGCCGAGCCCACCGTGCAGCAGCACGAGCGGCCGCCCCGCGCCGTGGATCTCGTAGTACAGCTTGATCCCATTGACGTCGGCGTACTTGCCAGGCGCGGCACCGGCCGGGCCTGCCCACGGGCCTTCCGTATTCTGCGCCGCCGCCGATGAGGTGGCGGCGACCATCAATGTCATCACCATCGCGGCCCGCGAAGCCAGGCCGAGTGCTCCCTGAATCGTGCGCATCGTCGTTTCTCCGATCAGTGGATTCGGCGAGCGACCGATGGAGGAGTTCGCATCGTCCGCACGCGCCGTTACTGACACGTCGAACGACGGCCCGCGATATCGACACGACCTGTTCGGGCGAATTCTCTCACCGTTTGGGGTCAGACCCCGAGGCGGATGCTGGGGTCAGACCAAGAGGGCGATGTTGGGGTCAGACCCCGAGGGCTCTGACCCCTTCGCTCGCCGCTCACCGATCACCGATCACGGCGTTCCGCCAGCAACCGATCCAGCGCCTCGTAGCTCTGCGCCATCCCGCCCTCCATCCCCGAGTGCAGCATCCCGTCGCGCTCCTCGGGCGTGAAGAACAGTGACGTGCCAACCACGCGCGTGCGTCCGTCGCCCAGATCGGTGAGCTCCACGGTCTCCAGGATCGTGTGACCCGGCATCCCGTCCCACTCGAAGGTACGGACGATGCGATCCTGCGGCGTCACTTCGCGGTAGCGCCCCTCGAAGCCGTGCGTCTCCCCGTCGGGCGTGTGCTCGACGTAGCGCCAGTGCCCGCCGCGCTGCACCTCCATCTTCTCGATCACGAGCGTATTGCCGCGTCCCCACCATTGCGCGACGAGCGCCGGCTCGGTGTAGGCGCGCCACACGCGGTCACGCGTGGCGTCGAAGATCCGCTCGACGCGGATGGTGCGGTCCGTCGGTGTGGTGAGGGTGTGCCGCATCGTCGTTCCGGTCCTGGTGGCGGTGGTCATGGCTGATCTCCCTTGGTGCGCTCGAGGAACTCGCCGAGGCTATCGAGTTGGGCCTCGAGCATCTGGTGGTAGCGCGCGATCCACGCGGCTTCGGCGGTGAGCCGGCGCGTGCCGAGCATGCAGGTGCGGACGCGCCCGATCTTCTGCGTGCGCACCAGTCCGGCGTCCTCGAGCAGCTGGACGTGCTTCTTCATCCCGGTGAGGGTCATCTCGAACTGCTCGGCCAGCTCGGAGATCGACGCCTCGCGCCGCCCCAGCCGTTCGAGGATCCCGCGCCGCGTCCCATCAGCGACGGCGGTGAACACGGCATCGAGGTCTGACGAATACTGAACCATATGGTTCAGTATATACCCGCCCTCCTCGCCGCACAAGCCCCCCTCCACCCTCGGGGTCAGACTCCGGGGTCAGACTCCGGGGTCAGACTCCGGGGTCAGACTCCGGGGTCA
>Ga0070658_10002004_pt1 | contig 17121 bp, 13 predicted proteins | sample KBSC13metaG_FD_64664 | JGI IMG/M metagenome (GOLD analysis project Ga0070658, IMG submission 64664) | Corn rhizosphere microbial communities from Kellogg Biological Station, Michigan, USA - KBS C1-3 metaG | ecosystem: Host-associated > Plants > Roots > Rhizosphere > Soil ...
CACCACGCTCGACGGCGGGTACGTAACGCCGGCGCGTTCGAAGTAGGGCTTAATACGGGCATGGGCGACCGCCCCGTATTCGTCGACGCGGTCGGCGATGGTCTTGCGCCCGATCATGTGCTGCACTGCCTCGGAGTTAAAGACATCATTCCAGGCGACGACGGCGCCCACCGACATCGCCGCAACGGCTCCGACGACTGCTTTGATGCATCCGCGTTGGAAACGTCGAGTTCGCATAACTTTCCTGCGGTCCGACGGGTGGACGCCAACTACTCCCACTCGATGGTGGCAGGCGGCTTCGACGTGATGTCGAGGACGACGCGGTTGACGCCGGGGACTTCGTTGACAATGCGGTTCGAGATGCGGTCGAGCACCTCGTACGGAAGACGCGCCCAGTCCGCCGTCATGGCGTCTTCACTGGTGACGGCGCGCAGGACGATAGGATAGGCATAAGTGCGCTGGTCGCCCATGACGCCGACGCTCTTGGTGGGGACCAGAACGGCGAACGACTGCCAAACCTTGCGATAGAGACCGGCTTTCTTGATCTCGTCGATAATGATCCAGTCCGCGGAGCGCAGCAGGTCGAGGCGCTCCTTGTTGACTTCGCCCGTGATGCGGATCGCGAGGCCCGGGCCGGGGAACGGCTGTCGCCACACCATCTCACTCGGGAGGCCAAGCTCCTCGGCAACGGCGCGGACTTCGTCTTTGAACAGGAAGCGCAGGGGTTCGACGAGCTTGAACTTCATGTTCTCGGGCAGGCCGCCGACATTGTGGTGCGTCTTGATCTTGGCGGCGCTCTTGGTTCCGCTTTCGATGACGTCTGGATAGAGCGTGCCCTGCGCGAGATAGGTAGCGTTCGTCAGCTTGTTGGACTCTTCCTCAAACACGCGGACGAACTCTTCGCCAATGATCTTGCGCTTACGCTCGGGGTCGGTGACGCCCTCAAGGCGACCGACGAAGCGGTCGACGGCATCGACGTAGACCAGGTTGATGTTGAAGGCGGCGGCGAACTTGCGCTGAACGTCGTCTTCTTCCCCCTTGCGGAGAAGCCCGTGGTTCACGAAGATGCAGGTGAGCTGATCGCCTATGGCCTTGTGAACGAGAGCGGCGACGGTGCAGCTGTCGATGCCGCCGCTAAGACCGCAGACGACCTGGGCATCGCCAACCTGCTTGCGGATGATGTCGACCTGCTGCTCGATGAACGATTCCATCGTCCACAAGCCGCCCGTCTGACAGACTTGCTGGAGGAAGCCGCGGATGACTTCGGTGCCCCACGGGGTGTGGACGACTTCGGGATGGAACTGAACAGCATAGAAGCGTCGGTCGGCATTGTACATGGCCGCAACGGGACAGTTGTCTGTCTTGGCGGAGATCGTAAAGCCCGGCGGCGGCTCCTCGACGGTGTCGCCATGGCTCATCCAGCAGACAAGCTCGGGGTTCAGATCCTCGAACATGACGGTGGGGTCGAGGACGTCGAGCTGAGTCTTGCCGAACTCCTTCAGAGTTGCCGCGCTGACCTTGCCGCCGAGGTCGTGTGCCATCGACTGCATGCCGTAGCAAATGCCAAGGATGGGCAGGCCTAGGTCGTAGACCCTCTTGTCGATCCGAGGAGCGCCGTCCTCATAGACAGACGACGGTCCGCCGCTGAATACAAGGCCAATCGGCTTTCGCGCAAGGATAGTGTCGAGCGAGGTGTCGTACGGTAAGATTTCGCAGTAGACTTTGCACTCGCGGATGCGGCGTGCGATGAGCTGCGTGTATTGGGCGCCGAAGTCGAGAACTAGAATCAGTTGCTCGGTGGCGCCTTTCATGTTGGGGAGTTCAGCCATAATTTACCGCCCCTGCCCTACGCCCTGCGCTCGCTGAAGGGTCTTACCCTCAGTGGCCAGTTGGGGGGCTACCGCCAATTCCGCCTGCTGCATCTCGCGAATGGTGCGAGCTCCGCAGCTGGCCATGGACATCTTAAGGGCTCCGATGAGGTTCATGGTGCCGTCGTCTCTGTGAGCCGGCCCGAGGAGGATCTCTTTGAGCGTGCCCATCACATCGCAGCGGACGCGTGTACCACGGGGAAGGTCTGCGCTTCCGGTCGCCATGCCCCACGAATATCCACGGGCGGGAGCTTCCTCGGCAGCGGCAATGCTGGTGCCGATCATGAGGGCGTCGGCTCCACTGGCAACGGCCTTGGCGACGTCGCCGCCGGTGCGCATGCCACCGTCAGTGATGATCGGGACATAGCGCCCTGTTCGAGCAAAGTAGGCGTCGCGCGCCGCGGCGCAGTCGGCCGTGGCAGTCACTTGAGGAACGCCGAGTCCAAGGACGCGGCGGGTGGTGCAGATCGCTCCAGGCCCGACGCCAACGAGAACAGCGGCAGCACCTGCCTCCATGAGTTCCAGAGCTGGGCCATAGCCGACACAGTTGCCGACGATGACGGGGATGGGGGAATCTTTAATAAACTTGACAAGATCGACCACCTCGACGTGGGTCGATGTATGCCTGACGCTTGTCACCTGGCTGGCGACGACGAAAACGTCCGCGCCCGCTTCGATGGCGGCCCTTGCGATCATGGGAGCGGTCGGCGGAACGGAGGCGATGGCGCAGAACGCGCCCGCCGCCTTGATCTCGGCGACTCGCTTCGCAACCAGCTCTTCCTTGAGCGGCTTCGAGTAGATTTCCTGGATCGTTTGGACGATGCCTTCAATGCCCGCATCGGCGATTCTTTGGAGGACTTCCTCGGCGTCTTCGTAGCGACACTGAACGCCATCGCCATTTAAGACACCGAAACCGCCGAGACGTGACATCTCGACGGCCATCCGAGGATTGATGGCGGCGTCCAACGCGCTCGCCACGATGGGAATTGTAAAAGTATGCGATCCGAGCTGCCAGCTCGTGTCGACATCGCGCGGGTCAACTGAAGACCCGGATGGCACCAGCGCCACCTCATCAAAACCATAGACTCGCCGGGCTTTCTTGTTTCCACCCAACGTTATAGTCTGTTCCAAAACTCACTACCCCTCTGACTTTTCGGGATAGTATACCCGACCGCTGTAACCCAGAGTCAACCGAGGATGCCGTCAATGATTGCGAGCTATACCCGGCGAGAACAACGACTAGCCACCCATTGAGGTTCCTAAAAAATAATTTTCAACCCTGTCAGGTTTCGTGGGGATGGCGGCCACCAGTAGATGAACCGGATCGAAAGAGGAATGCAAACGTGGCGACGCCCGACTGCGACACCAACAAGTGCAAACCTTTCGTGAGGCCGGTTCTTCCCGGCTCTTTCCTGGGTCGCGGATCACTTACCGTTGCTTGGGGCAATAGTGCCGCTGAGTGTTGTACGTCAGGACAGTAGTTGGACCAATCACGTATTCACGAAAAGGAACAGATCAGATCAATGAACACGAAGCGGAACGTATTTATGGTGGCGTGCGCGGCTTTTGGGGCATCAATGACGTTGTTTGCCAATCCGGTCAAGGCGACCACCCCATGCATTTTTGACGAAGGGTTCGACACTGCGAACGCGAAGACGTACGCGAACGACGGACTGTGGTCGGTTGATACGGGCTGGCGCTACAGTAACGGGTGGGTGCTGAATCAGTCGTTCGTCGAACCGGCATTTCAGACGATGAATGAGCTGGACATTAACTCGTACACGAATTCCACGTACGGCGCCTTCCTGCTCAGCGCGGGCAACCCATTCCCGACGGCGTCGACGCAGTCCTGGACTCTGGATGCGCACATGCAGTTACTGCCGGGGAATCCGAGTTCCGGCGCCGGCCTCGAGGTCAAGAACTGGCCGGGCCTGGGTGGATCGACTCCCGTCAACAACCCGTTCGGATACACGAACTACTTGATCATCTGGGACGACAACCTGGGCCTTCGGTATCAGCTATACGGGGCAACCGGCTGGACCTACCTCACCTCGAACCCGAACGTTAACGTCAACGGGTGGAACGCCTATCGACTCGAATACAATGCTCCGACGAACCAGTACTCGTTCTACATCAACGGCGCCCTTATCAACACGGTGACCGGCCCGTCGGGCACTGTGCCAAACGCAATGTGGCTCGGCGATCCCGCTGAGACAACGGGCATTTGTCCGTTTACCGTGGTTAAGTACAACGAGATCAAGGTCACGAAGACGAACTAGTCCGTGAAGCAAGATCGTGACAGTCGGCGGATGACGGTTCCATGTTGCCGCCGTTGATGCGAATGGCTGGGTTCGAAAGAGCCCAGCCTTTTCACATGCTAACATCCATCGAATACTTCGCTACACAATCGGCGCTTTGCGGCGTCGGCTCCGGCCAGTCGCCGTTCCGTCGCCTTTCTCGGAACTGCCTGCGGGGCGCGCTGCTTCGAGGGAAGCGGTGCGCTTAAGGCGCGTCCTATGTCTGGCCTCGATTTCGACTGAGTACACCGCGGAGACTTCGGCGCCCATGACGAAGATCGTCATCGAGTAATACACCCAGAGAATAAAGATGATCAAGTTCGCCAGGTTTCCGTACATGCTGACGTTGGGATGGAGGAGGTAGACGGCAAGGCCCTTCTTCGCGACCTCCCACAGAACCGCGGCAGTCACTCCGCCGACGAATGCGGCTCGCCACGAAACCGCGGCAGACGGCAGGTACCGATATGTGACGGCGAACATCACACTGCTGCCGACGACGGCGAGGATCTCGGTAAGCACTTCGACAAGAATCCCCCATCCAGGAACGTAGTGGGCCAAGCCGGAGTGGGCGAGGATCGTGCCGTAGGCGGTCGAGACGATGGAGAGGACCAAGAAAATGCCGGTAACGATGAAGAGGCCGAAGGCGACCAGCCTCAGCTTAAGCCAATTACGCGTCTCAGGCACCTGCCACGCCGCGTTCATGGCGACGGCGCCGCTGAGATAGATCTGAATGCTCGCCCACATGAGACCGCAGATTCCGACGATGCCACTGATGCCGCGGTTGGCGGTGATCTGCTTGACCTTGCCGACGACGTCGACGCGATCCATCAGATGCTGCACTTCGCGGCCCGCGGCGCCGGGCAGGACCTGGCTGGTGAGCAGGTTCCGGATATCGTCGATGGCATTATGCGTGCTGTGGGTGAGGTGAAAATAGAAGCCCAGGGCCGCGATGCCCGTGAGGAGCATGGGCACAAAGGCCAGCACCATGAAGAAGGCGAGACCGGCGGAAAGAAGTGCGCCGTTGTCACGTCCAAAGCGCTCGAACACCGTAAGGACGAAGGCGACCGGTCCCCAATGGCGTATCTTATCCCAGATGTCGTTAACTCGACGCCACATCGTCATGCTTCTCCGACGTCACTATACCAGACGTACACATCGGAACGACGCAAGCGCCGTTCCGATGTTCTTACAATCTCCGTTGCAATGTCCACAGCCCTAGTTCTGGCCCGCTCGATGGGCATATACGCGTCCACCTTCGACGGAGATCGTCGACGCGGCGGAACGCACGCCCGCTTGATTGACGCTAACGGCTGTGATGGTGTACTGCGTGTTACGGTTGTTTGACACGAGCGGGTTGCCGGTAAGTGGGAGATCTTCGACAGACCAATAGCCGGCGGAGTCCGCGGTGACATCGCGTGTGGCGGAGTTACCGCTGGTGTTAAACAGACCGCCGGTCGTCTTGTAGTCCACGCTCACGTGAACAGTCGACAACGGCCGGGCTGTACCCGTCACCGTGATGGTTCCGGAGACGCTGGCCCCGTCGACAGGGCTCAGGATAACGGGAGAGTTGGACGAACCTACGCTAGTTCTGGCGCCGAACGAGTCGATGGTCACTCGCTGGGGGGCCTTGACCCTTGGTGACGCATAGCCGCCAACGCTGAGCTGACCATAGACCGCGCCGCGGTCGATGGATACCCCCGCCGGCACCTTGAACCGTGCTCGGTACAGGCCGGGTTCCTCTTCGATCGTCGGAATGCTCTCGATAGCGCCCGGGATCGAGAAGTTGGCGGTCCCTCCGGGCGTCCCCGCCAGAGTGGCGGTAAAGGTGTCACCCGGCGCCAGGTGTGTGCTGTGAACGAAAAGCGACTTCACATTGGGCTCCGTGGTAGTGCCCCCATTCCCAGCAACCTGACCTTGCGGGTTAAGCAGCAGTTCATATCCCAGATTGTCACTAGGATTGGTACGGATCAGCACGCGCTCATCGGCCATGATGTCGCTCATCTGAATGCGACGACCGTTCATGCGCAGCATAGCATCGGGGGCGAGTTGGACAGTGGTGCCGTCGTTGAGGGTCACGACATGGCGGCCGTCGGCGAGTGTGCCGATGCTCTTGACCGTGCCGCGCAGCTCGCCGTATTTCGACGTGATTGTGCTGGCATAACCTTGATCGTCGCGATGGACGGTCACCTGGTCGCCTACCTGAATGTCACTTAGCGCGACCTGCTGACCGGTGGCGCCCGGTTCCGAGCGAAGGATCACGGTGTCGCCTGTGATCGGGATAGTGGTGTTTTCGCCGTTGACGCGGACTGTGATCTGCTGCGGGTTCGTGTTGGTGAAGACACCGGTCAACTGTCCGACAACTGTGCCGGAGCCCGGCGCGGGAGGCAGGTTCGACAGATGACTGTCCTGAGTGGTAATGGCGACCAAGTTCTGCGCCGCCTGCCACTGAACGTATCCGCCGAGGGCTTCGGCGACGAAGCGGAGCGGCACGAGCGTAGTGCCGTTCTCGACGCGGGCCGGCTGGCTCAGAACCTGGGTCTGACCGTTGACCGAGGCTGTGCTCGACCCGAGCGGCAGGATCACCACCTGCGAGCCCTTCTTGGCGGTAATCGTGTGCGCCGCGCTATCATAGTTAACGCCCGCACCCATCGCCTCGAAAACGCCGCGCAACGGGACGAGGACTGCGCCGTTGACCTCGACAGGCGGCGCGCCCGTGAAGTTGACCGGGCTTCCGTTGACGTTAACGCTGATGGCTTGGGCGGTCGACGGCAGGAAGGCGAGTGTCGACGCGGCCGCTAAAGTTAGAGTGAGTTTATTCTTCCGTGTCTGCATATTTGATACTCCTTTGACGCCCCAAGAAATCGCAATCGGCGGCTCGGGGAGACATTTCTCATACCGGTCTTATCCGGTTGAGTTAAAGATGAAACATGTCGGAATCGGAATATGGTTGAGTCGGGCAAATAAGAACGACCGCCCCAGTCTATCTACGGGGCGGTCGATAATTGCGCAAAACCCAGCGTGCGCCGCGTTCGCATTGTCAAAATGGTGGGCGCTCCCGTCTCGCTGGGCGCCCCACCGCTAGGTGGCTAGAATTTCATACCGAGCTGAACACCGATGCCACTGGGGTTGATACCCTTCGTCTTCGGCAGGAGCTGGTAGTTGGCCTCGAGGATCCAGCGGCTGAAGCTGAGGCCGGCGAAGACCTTGCCGCCGATCGTGGTATTGGTGCCGCTTTCGCCAGTCGCCGGGTTCTTGATGTCGACACGGTACGCGCCGACGCCGATGCCCGCGTAGGGGGTGACATGGGTGATAGTGCCGACGAGCGGCGGGCTGTACTTCTGGGCGACACCGATACCGATGACGTTGACGTGGCCGCCGTTCTTGCTTCCGGACTGGTAGTCGCCGTAGAAGGTCGGGCGCATGACACCGGGCAGGCCGGGGGTCGTGTAGTCGGCGCCGACCGAAATCTGCGACGAGTTGCTGATGTGCTTAGTTTCGCTGCTGGTCGGGTCGAAGATGCCGACCTTGATGTCGCCCGAACCGAGAAGATTCGAGACTTGCGCATGAGCAGAGACGACGGTAGTTAGCGCGAGCCCGGCGACGGCGACCAGGGTGTATACGTTCTTCATCATCATGTCCTCCTGATGTAATTAAACGCCTCGTCCGTGTGGAGATCGCGGGCGGGCACTTCAACGGGTGCGAGTAGTGCCGGTAAACGCTGCCTTAGGCGCATTATACTCCTAAAATCGCGCGCATCGCACATGCGGTCTATTATTGTTATTCATGGATAGTGAGAGACATTCACAAATGAATCCACTTTAGCAGGCGAGCGCGAACTCGACAGCGAAACGATGAGCGACCTTTGCGAGGTATCATTGACTCAATAGTTCGCGGCTTGTCGGAGGTGGCACATGGGTCTGTCAATTGTCGTGGGCATCCTGCCCGAGTTGAAGCAGAACGATCCGGGCGATCTGGAGTTGTTCCACGATCAATTCAAGCGCATAAACGGCGCCCTGCATCACAGGCATATCCCGGAACATCATGAGCCCGAAGAGGCCGACGGCGTTCCGTGGATCTTCGACATGCGCGGCTTCCATTCCCTCCACTACTTGCGACGCCTGGCGGCGTATATCTGCCTTCGCGAATCCCTCCCCTCCCCTGGCGATCAAGACAGCAGCACCGATCCCATCAACGAGCAGTGGTGCATGTGGGCCACGAGGGAATCGGTAAGCCACGAGAAGAAGTTTCTGGAGAAATTGGAGGGAGACAAGGCGGATGCGCCGATCAAGTTCGAGCACCTGATGGTCCACAGCGACGCCAACGGGTTCTATATCCCCCAACGTTTCCACCGCGTGGTGATCTCTGCTGAGGGTTCGGGGATACTCGGCGAGGGCCTGATCGGGTCCGTCTACTCCCTGAAGGAACACCTGGAGACGATCGCCGCGGCCATCAACCTGCCCCTCGACGAAGTCGAGCGCGACTCGGACGAAGTCCAGGAAGCGTTCGAGAAGCAGGGAAAAGTGTCCGGCACATGGCACCCATACGGCGTCGAGAGTTTCGCCTGCCTGACAATGTACGAGGCGGTGACCACCTCGATCGCCAGCGGATGCGCGATGGTATTCACGAGCTGAGAGGAAGGCGTATAACGCATGACAACCAGGAACGCCTGTCCCACGATAGGGATTGGTCACTTTCCGATCAGCGGTTCCGGTGGGATGCGGCTGTGCTCGATGACGACGGTGGTCCCTTGCGGGTTGGTCATCAGGTAGAGGCAGTCTGCCGTCTGCAGGATCATCTTCATGCCGTGGCCGAGGCTGCCGGCGGTGGTGTAGCCGAATTTCAGGGTCGATTGGGGGAGCGCGGCGACGTCGATTCCGCGGCCGTGATCGACGATCCACACTTGCATCTTGTCGACGCCATTCGTGTAGATCATCCCCATCCCTCCTCCCGCATGGACAACGGCATTCATGGCCGCCTCTCCTACCGCGGTGACGAGGTCGTAGGTGCGGCCCATGTCGAAGCGGAGTTTGCTGGCGTATTCGCGCGCGTAGTTGCGAATGCCGGCCATGCCTTCGGCTTCGGAGACCTCAATCGACGGACTCGCTTGAGAAAGCGGTTTGGGCAGGTCTTCGGCGCCATGGCAGAGGACAAGCTTCCCTTCGGTGACGCTGGCCAGGATGTCACGCACGAACGCCTTCTGGCGCGCTTCGACGTCGAGGGAGGCGCGCAGCAGATTCGCGTTGTTCCAGGCGAGCCACGTCCGCTCCGCCACCGTCTCCAGCAGCTCGATTTCGTCTCGCTCCCATTCGCGCGGCGACGCCTGATGGACGCTCAGCACCCCCGCCCACTTTCCATTATTGAGCAGAGGGACCGCCACGAACGCACCGATCGAAAGCGCGGCGTAGTTCGCTTCATAGGTCGTTCGGGTCCGAATGTCATTGGCGGTGTCGTCACAGACAACCGTGTTGCCGCGCCGGATGTCCTCGATGACGTCGCCGCCGAATCCGTCCAGCGGGTGCGACCCGACGTGGCTCTTGACGCCGCGGCAGTAATCTTTATGGATGACGACAAGCTCGTGCTCGGTGTCGATCTCGGCGTAGTTGCAGCGCGAAACGGCGAGGTGTTCACCGATGGCCGACACCGCCTCCCACAGCACGAGTTCCGGGTCGAGGGTGGTCCGCATTCGGTCGCTGAGTTCGGCGAAGAAGCGCTGTTCATGAAGTTGCCGCTTCTGACCGTCAATGTCGGTACAGGTCCCAAACCACTGCACGACCTGGCCACTGTCGTCCTTCATCGGCTCCCCGCGCGTCAAGAACCAGCGGAACTTGCCGCCGGCGGACTTGATTCGCAGCTCGACCTCGAAGGCCTCGCCCGTCCTATGCGCCATATCCCAGGCCGCCTGCATAACGCCGCAGTCTTGATCCGGAACGGCGGTGTACCAGGCGCCCTGCAGAACCTGCGATAGGGGGAGACCGGTGAAGTCACACCAACGGCGGTTCGCGTATTCGAGGGTGCCGTTGGGACTCGCGATCCAAACAAGTTGGGGGAGCGTCTCTGCCAGGAGACGAAAACGGGATTCGCTGTCGCGGAGATTCTGTTGGATCTTCCGGCGGTCTTCGACATCGTGCAGGGTGGTGATGACGGCCTCGACGATGCCGAGATCGTTGCAGACCGGCGCACAGGCGTACTCGTACTCGCGCGCCCCGGCCTCATCGATATCGACGGGGTCTATCGTAAAGCCCGCGCAAGATAGCTCGCCATAGGCGAGGACACGATGCCAATCGGCTTCCAGGCGCTGCGCGATGTCGACTGGCACACCGGCTTGAACAGCCGTTTGACCGATCGCATCTTCCTGGTCGATACCGAAAGCGGACGCGCTCGCGCTCCCGACAAACAGCAAGACGCCCTCGCGATCTGTTACGAGGACGTGATCGGTCGCGAGATCGATGACCGTCTGCAAAACGCGGATGTAACGCTCGTCCGTTGCCGCGCGTAGCCCCTGGTCGGTTTCTCGTTTACTCAAGGTTGCTTGTTGTCGACTGTGCATTATCTCTCTAAGAAAATGCGTTCGCGGCATTCATCTCGCCCTGTGAGATATGCCGCAAGATTGACACTGCTGTGTTTGTTCCCTCCGCGCGAGCAGGCTGGCGCAACACGTACGGTTATGCTACCCAGGGTTACAAGTGACGAAACTGTTCCCGACGCGTCAAAAGCGAGTTAAGACCAATCGCTCCAATCGCCGACATACAATACTTCTTCTTCCATATTTACACCGAATTTTTCCTCAACCACTTGCTTCACGCGCGCGGCCAAACGACGGAGATCCGACGCCGTCGACGTTCCGGCATTGATCAGGAAGTTTGCATGCTTCTCCGCGACCTGTGCTCCGCCTTCGGTCAGTCCCTTGAGGCCGCAGGCCTCAATGAGAAAGCCGGCGGGCACTACTCCTGCCGCCTTCATCCCCGCCGGCAGGTCCGGCAGGCTGTCGGCAAGGGCCTTGTCGTTGACGTTCTTGAAGAAGGAGCCTGCACTCGGGGCGTACGGCTGCTTGGCGCGGCGCTGGGCTTGATATTCCTTCGCAGCGGCGATGATAGCATCGGGGTCGCCATCGGGGGTGAGCGCCAGCGTGCACGTGAGGATGACGGTGCGGCCGATGCCGGTTCGACGCAGCCGGCTGTCTCGATAAGAGAACTCCATCCACTCCGGACCTACGACCTGGTCGACGCCGTTTTCGACGATCCGCACGCTGCGCACGAGCGGCCCGATGTTCCCTCGGTACGCGCCCGCGTTGCTAACGAGCGCGCCGCCAACCGTCCCTGGGATTCCAATGGCCCATTCGAGGCCCGAGTAGCCCTCACGCGCCGTTTGATAGAAGAGCGAGCCAAAGGAGACTCCGCTTTCCGCATACGTCTCCGGTCCAATGCGCGTGCCCTTGCAGCGGTTCTGGATGACCAGGCCATCGTATCCGGTGTCGCTCATCAGGAGGTTCGACCCGTGGCCGATGAAGAGGTATGGAACGTCGTGGTCGACACAGGCGCGGAGGACCGCCGCGAGCTCTTCGACGTCAGATGCGGCCCAGAACCACCTGGCCGGACCGCCGACTTTCAGAGTCGTGTGGCGGGACATAGGCTCGGCCGGACGGAGGGCGTCGCCGAGGATCGATTGGAGAGTTGCGTCGATATCTGTCATTGCTTACCGCAGATAGTGTATCACAACGGAAGGCCAAACCGGAAACCCGCCGGATACTAAAGTAAAAGACGTTGCCGAAGCACGTACACTTCCACCTGATTCAAAAACCATGTTGACAATATGTGTAATTTGCGTTAACATATAGATATATTGCAGATATTTTCAGAAAATATTACGGTTTATTCGATACAAAAGCTATATAACAAGGGACGGCGGACCGGAATCTAGATGACGGTTGTTAAAGTTATTTTATGGCTGCAATTCGCGGGACTAACATTGACGTCCCTCGCCGACCGAGCAAATGCCGTAAGCGCGGCGATCGTCAACGGGCAATCGATCTCGATGGCGCAGCTCACCGAGCAGGCCTGCCTCGCCCGTGGAGATGACGCCGAGCATCAACTGATCGACGAAGCCTTAATCGATCAAGCCGGACGAAAATGGCGCGTCACTGTAGACTTGCGCGATATCGACGCAAAGATTGCATCGATCCGGCAGGGACTACCGCAGGGCGAGACCCTGGAGAACAATCTGGCATCGCGCGGAATCTCAATGCGATGGTTCCGCAACAACGTCCGATATCAGATCGAGCTCGAAAAGCTGGTCGGGGTGGTTCCGCAGCCTACGACCAACACGCGCCACGTTTGGAATCTGACGGTTGCTACTGTTTACCAGGATAGGCAGACGGGTCAACTCAAGCAACGCACCGACGACGACGCTCTCCGAATCATCGCAACCGCACGGAGCCAACTCGCGCAAGGTGTGCCATTTGCAAAATTAACTAAACGCTACGATGACTATTCAAGCAACCGCGAGGTGGGCGGAGATCTCGGTCTTCTCTACGATCACCTGGACTACATGTCCGATCTGTTCCCGGTGGCGTCGAAACTTGGACCGGGCGAATGGTCCAAGGAAGTTGTGAGGACCGGCGCGGGATATCACCTGATCTATGTGAGTAGTACCGCGCAGTCCCATCCTGCAGGCGAAGACGCGCTCTACCGCGAGGCCGACAAACAGTATAGAGACTACCAGATTGACGAGGCGATGACACCGTTCGTGACGAAGCTGCGTGAGGCGGCGACTATCCGGATCTACTCGCACGATGGAGCCAGCACAGAAGCAGCGTACGTCGTGGCGACAGTCAACGACCAGGACATATCCATCGACGCGGTCCGCGACCGGGCATTGGAGTTGACCGGCCCCGCCATCCTGCGTCACATGATCGAATCCACGATCATCGACCAGGCCGCTCGAAAGAAGAACATCGTCGTCACCCAGTCGGAAATCGATGCGAAAAGGACGGCCGCGATCGCTCGACTCGGAGGGCGGACGCTCGACAGCGAACTGCGCCGAGCCGGCATGACGATGCAGCAGTTCGAAGACGGCCTCACTGACCAGATCAAGCTGGAGAGATTGGTGAACCATACGCCCGAGCCGGCCAAGAAGCTGCGCCATATCTGGCATATCGCAATCGCGGCACGAGATGCCGGAACATCTTCGCGACTGAGCAGAGACTCATCAAAGGAGGAAGCTCTCCGGAAGCTCTCCATGATCAAGCTGATGCTGAAGTCCGGCGCGAATGTTGCGGATCTGGCACAACGGTATTCAAGTGACCTGATCAATCCGGGAGGCGACCTGGGCATAGTCCACGCGGAAACAAATATCAACCGCGATATCGTGAAAGTAGCCCTCTCGTTGAAAAATGGAGAGATCAGCAAGCCATTCAAGTCGTTTTTCGGCTACGAATTCGTCTACGTATCCAGCACCGACACCGACCATCCTAAGGAGGAGGACCCGATGTACTCGGCCGCGCGCGAGCGCTACCGGGTAGAGCAACTGGATCGACGAATCGGGCCGATACAACATGCCCTCGACTCAGCCGCAAAAGTGACGATAGATTTCCGACCCGATGAACATTGATTTTGATTGATATAATTGCATTACAAAATCACTCCCGGCAAACTGTTTTCTCAGACTCGATCTGGGAAATCTGCACGACCAGCAACATACACAACCGCAATTGGAGGTCCCAACAATGAACGTTAAGATCTACTCTCTTGCCGCGACAGTCGCCCTCGCCGCCGTCGCCGCCCCTGCCTTCGCGCTGACCTGCCCTAAGGAAGGGTCGAACACTCTGCAGTGTGGTTCGTACTGGGTCAGCAACCAGTACGCAACAAACAAGCGCTCGTCCCAAAATGCCGGTAATTGGAGAGTTACCTGGCTTGCCGTCGGCATGATCGAGACGAGTACGCTCGACTCGAACTACACCTATGGCGACGGAAAATCGGGCGACTCTGCGAACTTCGGCTACATGAAGGATAACTGGTACTCGTACCGCACGGCTGTCTCCAACTTCAGGGGCCAGAGTTCCAGCCAGTGGAACAACGGCGCCATCGCAAACGGAAACTACGGCAACGCACAGAACTTCGCGAACCAGATCGTGAGCTACTTCGGTTGGACGGGATACTGGGAAGTTCACCGTGGGGGCCAGAGCCGTCTCGGCGTTTGGAACTCCGACACCGACGAATACTATCAAGGAGTCAACTGGATCCAGCAGCAAATCAACTCGAACTACGGCCAGTACACCACGGATGGCACCCGGTTTTGGGTGAGCGTACCCGCCATCTAAGGCACGATTGACCGGCACATCCGGATGGGAGGAAGGTTGCCAAACCCGCCGGCCCATCCGGATGGAAGACGCCGCAACTATAGTCGACGGCCCGAGGCGACGGGCTTCGCGCGCGCATCAAGCGGGCCCGGGAGATCTCGCAACAATGACAAGCAGGCACTTGACTCTATCAGTCGCGCTCGCCCTATGCATCCAATCGACACCGCCGGTCTGCCGCGCGGACATGTACGGCACGGTACCGTTGATGCTTCCCGGTCGTCCGCCTAACTACCGAGGGCCTCTCGTTAAGTTCACGCCGCCGGGTGAAGATGTTCCGGATAGCGTGGGCGTCGCAAAGGACCAGGGGCCGCTCGTAGCCGTAGACTGTGTCACGAAACCGTCGGTCAACAACGTGGCCTTTTACGACTTCGGCGATGTCAGTGCGGCAACAAAGCTCCCCATTACGCACGATTTCGTCCTTCGCAATGCCAGCAATGCAGCGTTGGCAATCGACCGTGTCGAGGGAGGCTGCGCTTGCACGTCCGCGACGGCCGATCTGGCATCGCTTGATCCGGGCCATGTCCTTCCACCCGGCAAAAACCTCACCATTCACGTCTCGGTAGATACAGGTCAACTCTACGTCGGGCACATCAACAAGCTTGTGTTTGTCTACTTGAAACCGAGCAGCCAGGCCGCCTTCCTATTCCACGTCATCGGCGACATCATCCCGACGGCGACCTTCGATCCTCCTCTCATCGATCTTGGAACAATCCATCCGGGAGCGCGATGGCCTGGACGCCTGATCGTCGACACGGACACACGCGTGTACGGTCAACAGCCGCCCGCCCCCATGCCGCTGGATAATTCATTGATACTGAAACGCGATAGGGGTCACGCGGCGAGACACGGCGCGTATCTCCGACGGACATACCTCGTGTCTGTCGCCAAGGATGCCCATCTTGGCGCGCTCAATACCGCGATTGCAATACCGCTCGCCGATGGTTCCGGACGACCAGGACCCAGCGCGATTGCAATCGGGTCGATCACGGGAAATTATCGCTAACGGGATTGGCAGTCGATGCTCTGACGGCAGTACTGGGCGGCCGCCGATTTCCAGGCGAAGAAGCCGGCGATGAGGAAGATGATGAGCGCGACGGCCGCAATGATCGTCCGCGCGGTTTGGGGCTTTTCGACCGGCTTGTCGAGGATTTCGCCGCTGCGGTGCTGGACGAGGGCGGCGAGGACTTCGTCGACATCCTGATATCGCTGGATGGGTGAGTGGCCTGTCATCGTCATCAGGACACGTTCGAGAATCGGGTCCTTGGCGAAGGGATAGAGCGGAAGCGTGATGTGACCGTGCTCGTTCCACGACAGTTCGTGCAACTCGGCGCCGGTGAGAAGCTGTATGGCGAGGACGCCGAGCGAGTATATGTCGCTACAGTAGTAGCCGTGCGCGCCGCCGTCTCGTTCGGGGGCGCGATAGGCGACCGCGGCGCTCGACTCGACAAACGGGTGGTTCGATGCGGCGACGCCCGCGCCCACGGCCTCGGCGCGGCTTTCTTGATAGCGACCGGCCGCGCCTCGACGTTCCGTGTTCTGGAAGTCGACCAGGGTGTAGGGCCGAAGTGCATCGTTGGGTCGACAAAGGATATTGACCGGCTTGATGTCGTTATGGACATAGCCGAGGCGATGAACTTCGCGCAGGGTTTGCAGCATCTGATCGAGGAACCGGCGGACCTCGTACGGCCGCAGCCTGGCGAAGTTCTCTCCCCGATGCGGCGTGGTAAGCGGCTTGCCGTCGATGAGTTCCTGAATGAGTGCGACGTCGCCGCCGTCCTCGATAAAGTCGATATACTCGGGCACCGACGCCACCGGGAAACTGCTGACCGACTTCAGAGCGTCCGCCTCAGCGCGGAAGGCCGCGATCACCTCGGCATCGGCGGCGGCTTCCTTGTTGAGACGCTTGATAAGCACGCGCTGGTTGTTGGGGCCGACGCCTTTGTAGACGTCGCATCGGTCGGACATCCAGAACGGCGCCGACGCCGATCGATATGCCCCAATACAAAACCCGCTCTCAGTAACTCCGATTTCGGCCACTGGCTGATCCATCTCTCCCGCAAATTGTCACGCTGAATGTATCTTGCCACATTCCCGCCAAACTTAGAACGACTCGATGCGCAATTGACGGATAAATGGCTACCGCGCCGTCGAAATCGCCAGCAGCTTTATGTTCGGGTTCTTCGGCAGCACAATAGCCGATGGGACCTTGCCGGCCCGCACCGGGAACCCATAGCTATAGACGTAGAAGGTGCGCGGATCCTTTTCGCCCGTCGACATCGTCCGGTAGTCCATCTTCTTCGCGACAACTTCGCCTGGATGTCGACGCGGCGCGTACCAGTCGCTCAGGCTCTGGTCGATCTCATCAGCGGTCCCGTCGGTATATTTTATCGTAAAAACAGCTCCTCTCGCCGCGCCGTCGGTGCTGCATCCCAGAAGCCAAATCGACGAGTAAGTTTCGTTCGGCAGTGCAATCGACTGCCCGTCGCAGGCCAATACATCCTTTTCGTTCGCAGGACCAAGCTTGAAGTCGACGTTTCCCAAGCTCAGCTTAGCCGGCAACAGATTGGCGGAATAGGCTGTGCCACCGGCGTCGAGGCCACCG
>Ga0070658_10002007_pt1 | contig 17097 bp, 15 predicted proteins | sample KBSC13metaG_FD_64664 | JGI IMG/M metagenome (GOLD analysis project Ga0070658, IMG submission 64664) | Corn rhizosphere microbial communities from Kellogg Biological Station, Michigan, USA - KBS C1-3 metaG | ecosystem: Host-associated > Plants > Roots > Rhizosphere > Soil ...
GAGAGCCACAGCATGTCCTTAGGCAGTTCCACCGCGGGTCCGCCGAGTAGGGCATATGCCTTTTGCCGGTCTTTAAGACGCTGAAGGGCATCGTTCTGCTTGGCCTTGTCTGGAAAGTCCTTGATCACCTCAGCCAGGCTCGCCTGATAATATTCGGTCGCGTCGCCCTTGCGGCCGGTCTCGATCATATATTTGACCTTATGGTCGATCGCGTAAAAGTACATGCTCGGAGAACCTGAGCCCGCCGCGAGCGATCGGAGCTCGTCGAGGGCCGCATCCGCCTTTTCGCTCTGACCAACTCCGCTGTAAGCCTCGAAGACCAGCATTCCAGTGTCGACGACCTCATCCAGACTCCGGGAATTGTTCTGCGGGTCTTTGAGGAGCGTCTTCTCAGCGGAGAATGCGGCGTCTGCGTGCGGAGCCATGTGCACGAAATCCTTGGCCGCCTCGTAGGCCTTTGCGAGCTCAGCCTGCATCCTAGTGAGCTCGGTCAGCTTGGTCGGTTGATCTCCCAGGTACTCCGCCAGCACTTTTTCGGCGAGCTCCGTCTTTTTCTGCTTAGCAAGTGACACTGTTATAAGCGAACGTGCGGTTTGTGCCCTAACGGGGTCAGTGCCTGTGGCGGCGACGTACTTCGTGAAATTCTCGACTGTACCGTCGAGATTCGTCGCCAGCCACTGGAGCATCCCGATATAGTAGCGGTCGTCAGTCGAGATCTCCCGACGGGCTTCTGCTGAGGCCGCAAGCCTGGCGGCGAGGGCTCGCTGTTCCTTTTGGGTTTGATCCAGAAGGTTGTCACTGTACGGTATCTTTTTGTCAGCGTACTCAGCGGCCTTTGTCTTGACGTATGCGTTTGCCTCATCAAAAAGCGTTTTGACTGGTTTCTCCGCAGTGCCGGATGCGCCTGGAGTATCCGCCCCGACAGTACGTCCCGACTGCGCGGCACCAGCCGCGGCTGTAAGCAGAATTACCAGGATGGTGGCGTAGAACTTTCGCATTGACCTAATTAGATGCAGTAGCTGTCCTGGAGAATCGCCCCATTCCAAAGACCGAAAATTCCTCGTGATCGGCATTGTTGATGATCCGGTCGGCAATGATCTCCGCCGTGGCTGGGGTCAGGAGTATCCCGTTCCGGTAATGTCCGGACGCGACCGTCACACATTGAAGGCCGGGGATCTCGCCGAGCACGGGCAAGCCATCAGCGGAGCCCGGCCGGATGCCGGCCCAGGTATCAGTCACGGTGAGCGCCGTATTCGGCAGCATCTCGTTAGCGAATCTCGTCAGACGCTCAATAGCCTCCGCGGAGGTCCCTCGATCATAACCAGTGTATTCCGTGGTTGAACCCGCGAGTATTCGTCCATCGTGCCGCGGGACGAGGTAGCCGCGGTGGGTGTAGATCACGTGCGAGAGCACGCCCGGCCTCGCGGTCACGCAAACGATCTGTCCTTTTACCGGCTCGACCTGGATGCGAGCTGCGATAGGTCCGAGGTCTACGAGGGAGGTCCACGCCCCGGCCGCGAGTACCGTATGCGAGGCATGGATCTCGCCCGCTGACGTCCTCACACCCATGACCTCCTCACTATCGGTGAGGAGAGCTTTTGCCGCTGTGTTCTCGATGATGCCTATGCCGTTGATCTCCGCGTAGCGGCGGAGTGCCTGCACAAGCTCTCGGTTATCCACCTGCCAATCGCCCGGAAATAAGACACCTCGGCCCCCAAACTCAGACGTATGCGGTTCAAGACGCATCACGTCCTCCGTCGACAGAAGCTCGACATCAAGGCCGGCATCCCGTTGTTTCCGATACCTCTGCAGCACCTCGCCGCCGGCGTCGTCACTTCGCTCGATGTAAATGGTTCCGGTGCGGTCGAGCCCAATATCGATACCCGTCTCTTGGAGCAGCTCTTCAGAGAAGTCCGGGTACATATCACGAGAACGCGAACAAAACTGGAAAAACGGGCCAAGTTCATCCGTCTCAGCCTGCGGGCTGAGCATTCCGGCGGCAGCCCACGACGCCTCCCTGCCGCAAACGCCCTGGTCGATGACCGTAACGTCGCTCACTCCACTCTTGTGCAGCTGACGCGCGATCGACATGCCGACAACCCCGCCGCCGATGATCAGGACGTCAGTGTGAACTGTTTGCTGTTTGCCGGTCACTTCTCGCAAGGTATAGTTTTTATTATAGGAAAACAGGCTATGAAGCACACCATCACGCTAATTCCAGGCGACGGCATCGGTCCTGAGATAGTTGCCGCTACAGTGAGAGTCATCGAGGCGACCGGTGTAGAGATCGAGTGGGAGACCCATATTCTCGGGGCTCAGGCTCAAGAGAAGTTTGGTACTACGCTCCCTGACGAGACCATCGAGTCAATAAAGCGCAACAGGGTCGCTCTTAAGGGGCCGCAGATGACGCCGATCGGGAAGGGGTTTACGTCTGTGAACGTTGGCCTGCGTAAGGCTCTAGATCTGTACGCCAACGTGCGTCCCGTAAAGGCTCTGCCGAATGTGAAGGCAAGGTATCCCGAGCTAGACCTGGTGGTCATGCGAGAGAATACCGAGGACCTGTACGCCGGGGTTGAGCACGTGGTGGTGCCCGGAGTGGTCGAGTCGATCAAGATCATTACGGAAAAGGCCTCGACCCGCATTGCCCAGTACTCATTCGAGTACGCGCGGGCGAATGGGCGAAAGAAGGTTACCGCCGTCCACAAAGCTAATATCATGAAGCTCTCCGACGGTCTTTTCCTCGAGTGCTTCTATAATGTCGCGAAGAATTTTCCCGAAATAGAGTCCGACGACAAGATCATCGACAACTGCTGTATGCAGCTCGTGATGCGGCCGGAGCAGTTTGACGTACTTGTGCTCGAGAACCTTTACGGCGATATCGTATCGGACCTGTGCGCGGGCCTCATCGGCGGATTGGGTCTCGCGCCGGGAGCAAACATCGGTGAGCAGGGCGCCGTATTCGAGGCCGTGCACGGCTCAGCTCCCGATATCGCTGGCCAGGGTATCGCCAATCCGACCGCACTAATGCTATCCGCGGTTCAGATGTTGAACCATCTCGGCGAGAATGACGCGGCAAAACGGATGCATGACGCCATCCTCGCCGTCTTTGCCGATGGTCGATGGATAACGCGCGATCTGGGCGGGCAGGCCAAGACAAACGAATTCGCCCGAGCCATTGAGGAAAAGATCAAGACGAGCTCCTCTGCAGCAGCTTAGTGCTCTACGATGCTGCGATAATCGGCGGCGGCGCGGCGGGGCTTTTCTGTGGGATCACCGCAGGCAAGCGGGGTCGGCGCGTTGTCCTCCTCGAGCATAACGCTGAGGTAGGCCGCAAGATCCTGATCTCGGGCGGCGGACGCTGTAACTTCACAAACATTGGCACGACGGCCGATAACTTCATCTCACAAAACCCGCACTTCGTCCGATCGGCACTCGCGGGATACACGCCGCAAGATTTTATCGCCCTAGTCGATAGCTACCGGATCCCCTACTTTGAAAAGAAGCTCGGGCAATTATTCTGTCGCGATAGTTCTCGTGCGATCGTCGAGATGCTGCTAGAGGAATGCAGAAGGAGCAAGGTCGAGATCCGTACGTCGGCGGCGGTCCGTGCGATCAGCCACACTGATCATTTCGAGATCGAAACGGCTGCAGGGTCGTTGAAAGCTCGCAGCCTGGTCATCGCGTGCGGTGGGCTCTCATTCCCAAAAGTCGGAGCCACCGACCTTGGTTATAGGATCGCACGCCAGTTTGGCCTCGCCATTACCGCAACCCGGCCGTCGCTCGTCGCATTGGTGGCACGACAGCAGTTGGCTGGCCTCGCCGGGGTATCCATTGATGCAGAAGTGACCGCGCGGTCACACTCCTTTCGGGAAAATATACTCTTCACCCATCGCGGGCTTTCGGGACCCGCGATCCTGCAGGCGTCAAACTACTGGCAACGGGATGAGCCGATCACGATCGACCTGATTCCGGGTGAATCTGAGAGCGAACTTCTGCGCCAAGCCCGGGAGACGGGAAAGAACCCTCTCAACTTCATCGCAGCGAGACTCCCACGCAGGTTTGCCGAGAGCTTCTCGGCACAAGGCTTCAGAGATCTGCCTCTCTCCAAAGTCAAACAGGCCGAGCGCGAAGCGTTGATCGCGTCGCTGAAGGCTTGGAATGTTTCATTTTGGGATACGGAAGGATGGCACCGCGCTGAAGTAACCCTCGGCGGTGTCTCGACGGATGAGCTGTCTTCAAAAACGATGGAGTCAAAGAGAATGCCCGGACTCTTTTTTATCGGTGAGGTCGTGGACGTAACAGGTTGGCTCGGCGGTTACAACTTTCAGTGGGCGTGGTCGTCGGGTTACGCGGCAGGAAGTGCGGTCTAAAACGGAAGCGAGGGAGACGTCTCCCACACCGCCTCCCTCTTTTCCGCGGCAGTATACAGGGCGTACACAAACCGCGAAACTAAACTTATCCCCTATCAATGCGCAGGGAGAACTGTGGGTGAAGAGGTAATTTCACACAATCCCGTGACCGTGTCAACTGTTTGGTCAAACTTTTTTTGCACCCTGCCTAAAGTCTGAGATATCCATTCCGTACTCATCCCTCACGTATTCCTCGGCCGCCTCATTGACGGAGCGAAGATTTGTTAGACGTCGCTGCGACTTTGAGATGTGAACTCGTGTTCGTGCTGCCATTTGACCCAGAAGATCACGACCATCAGCGTTCTCAGCATCGGCCCTCTGCTTCAATTCGTACAACTCGGAGGATCTGGATTCACCTTCCTCGACATCTATCCGCACCAAACGGGCTCGGACCTGAGCGATCTGGCGAATAGCACGAACAAGTTGGTCCCCGACAGTGTCACCGGTAATAACGTCGGGACTGACCCGGATCTCGGCGGCGAGTTTATCGAGGCGGTTCTGATCGCCCGCGGAATAGGCCTCATTCAGCTCAGCCATCATGGAGTGCCGCTTCTCCTTGTCGGCTGCGTCAAGGGCGAGGTCCGGATGGATAAGGCGCGCCAGTGTCCTGTACGCATCTTTTGCCTCCGGTGTCGGATCGAAACGGAAGTCACGCTTATCTTCACCTGCCGCCGCTCTGGCAGCCGACTGCTCAGCCTGCCTCCGAAGTTCCTCCGCGCGTCGCTTTATGTCCTCATCGTCAGGGACGAGCTTGTACTCCTCCTCCGCGATCTCAGCCTCGATCTCGTCAAACTCGGCATAGAGCCTCGCCACGTCCATGGTGTAACGTGCCTCAAACTGCTCGAGCTCCGCCCTGAGGTCGGCAAGATCTTCTTCACGGACCGCCAGCCGGTCGCTCAGCCGGTCGAGAAGGCGCTGCTTTTTTCCGAGTTCGATCTCTTCGGGCGTCATGAGTAGAGATTCATAGGGCGAGTGAGAAGCTGGACCGGATCGGGAATATTGAGGGCCTCGCGAACATAGAAGGGTTCTCCGGCGGCAGCACCGATGAGAGAACCGAAATAGCGTGACCGGTCCTCAAGCTCTCGTAAGAAGTTCCTGTCCGTCAGACGCGTCTCGGGCTCCTCGGAAGCCGGGTCATAGAACTGAGATGCGTGTGCACGGATCGCGTCCATCTTTTGCTCGAGCACATCGGATATATCGACGATGAAGGACGGCTGCACGCGCCGTGAAAAGATATTGTGAGCGATGTTTGGCACGTTGATCTTTTCCGCTCCGCTCTCTGCATCGTAATTCCTCATACTCGCAAGTCGTGCAGACTCACGGACCAGCCGTGCGATGTGGTCGTGGTCCGGATGGGGATCCTCGAGTTGATGCGTGAGGATCACCCTCGGCTTGAGCCGGCGGATGGCTCGTACCATGCCCATCCTGGACTCATCATCAACAAAGACGTGCCCGTCCGGGAGACCCAGATTCTCTCGAACGTCGAGACGAAGGATAGCGGCCGCAGTCTCCGCCTCTCTCGCACGACCCTCGACGGTGCCGCGGGTACCCATCTCCCCACGCGTGACGTCAAGGGCACCCGTTCGGTAACCAAGGTGCTTCAACTTGAGCATAGTCCCGCCGACCGTAAGCTCAAGGTCGTCTGGGTGAGCGAATATCGCGAGAACATCAACGGTCATGGTCATCAGATCCAAGTTAAAGTGTAAGTATGACAGGACGAAGCCTACAAATGTGCATCTTGGAGGCGGCGCGATGAGATTGACAGTGCTTGGCTGCGGCTCGACCGTCCCGCATCCTCTGCGAACCAGCTCCGCGTATTGGCTGGAGACTAGCGGCGGGACCATCCTACTCGACTGCTCCGCGACAGCTCCGCACCAGATGGCGGAGATCGGTGTCGCTTGGCCCGGCCTGGACGCTATCTGGATCTCACACTTTCATATGGACCACGTCGGCGGCCTTGGCCCTTTTTTCGCAGGGACCAAGCACGCTCCTCAGATGCAAAGCAGGACTAAGCCCCTGACCGTCTTTGGCCCACCCGGCCTCGAAAAGCTATTCGACGGCATCAGCGGTGTCCGCGATTACAAACTACGTGAACAACCATTCCCGGTGAGCATCGTAGAGATCGAAACGATGGAAAAGTTCGAGATGGTGCCCGGTGTAGAGGCGGTGGCCATGAGCACCGAGCACACCCCAGAGAGCCATGCGATCCACATCCGGGACGGCGACAGCACACTCATGTATTCCGCCGATACGGGATTTGATGAAAGGGTCGCTGCGCTTGGGACGAACGTCGGCCTAATGGTCCTTGAGTGTTCGTTTGTCAGAAACAAGCCCAACACCAAGCACCTTGTCCTCAAAGAGGCTATACATCTGATACGTAAGGCGAAGCCGGGGAAGGCCATGCTCACGCACTTTTATCCGGAATGGGATGAGATCGATTTTGCTAAGGAGATCGAGGCTCTATCACCGAGGTGCGAGGTCATACAGGCGGAAGATGGATTGAGGATCGAAATAGCCGATGCCCGATGACTCGGCTGGAATGAGCCGTCAGCTCTTCACGTTTCGCTGCGCGATAGCCATGAGATCGGCGGGCATCCACTTATCCATCACCTTTTCCTCTGCACCCGAGATGCGGGCGTTCCGGTTACGCCATTGCTTCTGCGGGTCATCCTCGCGGCCCGACTCCTTTGGGTAGTTCTCCACCTGTTCAAGGCTGATGATGATCCCATGGGCGAGCTCACTCCAATCCTGGGTCTGGATCCCGCGAAGCACGATGGGCAATCCCGAGGTCCAGTCTTCCTCAGGAGTAACGTTGTCGTACTCCGGGATGGTGAGCCGGTCGGTGGAAGGGAACGGCCCATTACCGAATTCGCTGACGATCTGGCGTTTGACGTCTTTTAGATCGCCGCCGGGGCTGGCGGCACGCATCTCGAGAGCACGTCTGAAAATGTCGGAAACTGTGACCTGATTTGCCATAGCAGAAGACCCAGATTAGCACAGCGCACCGGGGTTATTCACCAACCTCCGAGTTGAATTTAGGCATCTGAGTCGGTAGTCTCATCTGACGGGAACCCGATGAAAAGCCTTTTTGCCATCGCCATTACCCTTTTCGCCTTTACGTTCGCTTACGCCCAAAACGAGCAGGCTCCCATAGTCGAAAAAGACATCAAGTACAAGGACTGGAAGCTCAGGGACTCGCGTACCGATGCCGCCGTGGACCTCCGCGGTCTCCTCGAGAACAAAAGGCTTGCGATTGTCGTCTACTACGCGCCGTGGTGCCATAACTGGCAGCATGACGCACCTATGGTCGAGCGACTGTACGAAAAATATAGAGATGCGGGGCTGCAGGTCATCGGCGTCAGCGAGTACGACCTGCTCGCCAATGCAAGGACAAATCTTGACGAGTTCAAGATAAAGTTCCCAGCCGTTTACGAGTCACAGTCGCGCGACGACCGCGAAAAGACGGACCATCACGGGTACCGGACGTCTACCGGAGACTCTCGCAAGTGGGGATCTCCATACTACGTCTTTATAGACACTGCGAAGGTGGAGAAAAAGGGGGACACACTCGTCAAGAATACATTCGTCATCAACGGCGAGATGATCGAGGGTGAGGGCGAGAATTTCATTCGCCAGCACCTCGGACTAAAGCCTCTGGATCCCGCTACGGCAAAGAAGGACAAGAATGGCGTCGAGGTGTGCGACCCGGACAAACCATCTGTGCCCGCTCTGAAAAAGCCGAATAGATAATGGGAGCCAGTTTCGAAATGGAAAAGGCGGAGCCAAACGGCTCCGCCTTTCTGTAAGATCAGATCTCGGCCTAAACACTGCCCATCGGCATCGCGTTTAGGGTATCGGTCAGCTTCTTCTGCACATCTCTTAACGGATCTTTTGCATTGACGAACTGCCCCGCAGCCGCGGAGTCTTCTGCCTTACCTGCTAGATCTGTGATCCCCTGCAGCATAGGCAGATACTTTCCAAGCACCGGTTTGGTTCGAAACTCCGACTCCAAATTCGTCAGAGCTGTGCCAACGTCATGGAGTGACTTCATCATATTCGCGCGCGCCTCATCCACCTTTTGGGAGTACTGAGGCCTGAGCTTTCCCGCTTTCTGGTCCGCGATCCCAGTCTCGAGATTCTCAGCATACTGGGTAAGCTTGGCAAGGTACTCCTGAACATTCGACAGCTGCGTATCAACATGTTGGCGTGCGGCACGCACCTCAAGCGGCGGCAGCGTCGGTGCAGACGAGGCCTTTGTCCTCGTGGTCCCCTTCGTCGAGCGCTTTTGCGCGCTAGCCGAGAGAGTCGTAAATGCTAGTAAACACAGGGCAAATGCCAAAAAACGAACGCCTTTCATTCTGGTAGCTCTCCTATTCAAACCGGTGCAAAAATCTTATCATAACGGTATGCACCGACGGTGTTTAGAGGTTCGACGGCTTGGCCGCGTTGGCTATGCTGACGGTCTTGCGCTGCAGAAGGAGCTCGAGCTGCAGGTGATCCGCGAACGCGCAGGCGACTATCTGCTGCTCCTCGAGCACCCGCACGTCTTTACCCTGGGGCGCCGGGCCAAGACCAACGGTGTCCTCGCAACAGCCGAATTGCTGAAGAGTCTAGGTGTCGAGGTCTTTGAAACCGATCGCGGGGGCCGGGTGACCTATCACGGTATCGGTCAGATCGTCGGATACCCCATCATTTCGCTCTCGCCTGATCGCGAGGACGTTCACAAATATGTCCGCGATATCGAGGAGGTGCTTATTCGCACGATGTCGGACTATGGCATCGAGGCGTTTAGGATCGAGGGGCTTACGGGGGTGCACACGACCGAGGGAAAGGTCGCGGCCATTGGCGTCCACATCAAACGCTGGGTGACCACGCACGGCTTTGCACTCAACGTAAACACCGATCTCAGCTATTACAATTGGATCATCGCGTGCGAGGGTGAGCCAGTCACATCAATGGAACGTCTCCTGGGCCGTGAGGTGGAAATGGCTGAGGTAGAGGACAAGATCGAGAAGAGGTTTATCGAGGTATTCGGGTACGAGCGGGAGAGTGCGAGAGATCAGGTGTCTGCCACAGCGCAGCCTGATACCGCTGCACTCGCGCTATCCCATCCGATCATATGAGACGAGAAACAACGTCCTGGTACAGCCACAACCTAAACATGGACATGCCGCTGGTGGCTTACGGCCACGCGGGATATCCGCTGCTCATGTTCCCGACGGCTGCAGCAGATTATCTCGAGTATGAGCGGTTTCACCTGATCGACGCGATCAAGCCGCTGATCGATGCAGGCAAGATCCGCGCATACTCGATCAACTCCGTAAACAAGTACAGCCTGCTCAACCAGGAATCGCACCCCGCGTGGAAGGTCGAGATGCTCACCCGCTTTGACCGGTATGTTACCGATGAGGTCATTCCACTCATCCGTAACGAGTGCGGACAGGACGCGCGGCCGCTGACCACGGGTGCTTCGCTCGGAGCCTTACTTGCTGCAAACACGTACTTTAAGCACTCCGATCTTTTTCGCGGGACCATCGCGATGAGCGGCAGCTACGATATTTACAACTACCTCGATAAGGGATTTTTTGACGACAACGTCTACTACAATAATCCTGCGATGTACCTGAAGAATCTGGACGATCACCATCACCTGCCGCGACTGCGGCAGAGCGACTTCGTCGTCGTGGTAACGGGCCAAGGCTCCTATGAAGCTCCGGACCGCAGCCGCGAGTTCTCAGGCCTCTTGCACTCTAAGGGGATCCCACACCGCCTCGAAGTATGGGGCCATGACGTCAACCACGACTGGCCATGGTGGCGTAAGATGCTGCCTTACTACCTGGACGTTTTTTGCCAGGAAAACGGAATATAACGAAAAAGGGCGAGCCGTTATGGCTCGCCCTTACTTTTCTACCCGTCACCTTTCTTCCCCTTTCGCTTCTCACCCTCGGGAGCTGCCGGTTTGGACTCTGTCCTCGGCGGGGTGTTCCGCGGCTCGGGCGGCTTGACTACTATCGGCTTGTCGCCATCTGGCTTTGTGATCGGTACATCAGGCTCATTCGTTTTGCCCGGCGGCAGCGGTTTGTCCTCACCCGGGATCGGAGCGTTAGGATCGATCTTTGTTCCGGGTGTATACATGACGCCGGTCTTCCGACCCGCTGTATCAGCCTCATTTAGTTTCTCAAGTTCCTCTCGTTTGCGGATCTCTGCTTCACGCTGAATGTCGGCCGGCATTGGCGGCGGATCCGGGAACTTCTCCATCGGCTTGCCCTTCATGAAGACATTCATGAAGTCGTTGAAGTAGGGCAGAGCACCGTGGCCGCCCGTCATGTTATTGCCGAGATTCTCCTTACGGAGGGGATTGCCCATCCAGACGCCCGTCACATAGGTAGGCGTATAGCCGAGAAACCACACGTCCGTGTGATCGTTCACAGTACCGGTCTTGCCGGCAAGCGGATGGCCGGCGGCCTGTGCGGCGGCGGCCGTACCTCCGGGTCCAGTGACCCCGCGCATCATGTCTACCATAGTGAGGGCGACATATTCGCTAGTGACCTTTGAACTCGATCCGTCAAACTCCTCGAGCAGGGAGCCGTCGCGGTTATACACCTTACGGATCAGGTGCGGCTGCATGCGGATGCCCTTGTTTGGGAATGATGAATACGCGGCCACCATCTCAAGAAGCGAGGCCTCAGATGCACCAAGCGCTGACGGGAGGCTAGGCGCCATAGGATTCGAGATCCCGAATCGCCGGACCATCTGAGCTCCGGCCTGGATACCGACCTGTTCAAGCAGATGGACCGCTGCGATGTTAAGCGACTTCATCAGCGCGACCTTCATCGGCACATTCGGGTGCGACAGCGAACCGTCGTAGTTGTGCGGCTGCCATCCCCCACGTTTGATCGGCGCTCCGCTCACTACGGTGTCCGGTGTCATACCGGACTCGACGGCCGCGGTGTAGATGAACGGCTTGTAGGACGAACCCGTCTGCCGCAGGCCCTGCGTCGCATTGTTGAACTTGTTCGTGTGGAAGTCGTACCCGCCGACCTCTGAGACGATCTCGCCTGTGTGGGCGTTGACGCAGACCAGAGCCGCCTGGATCTCAGGCACCTGTGAGAGCTCGACGTCGAGCATCTGCTTGTCCTTGTCTACCTTCTTGATCAGGAACTCGGCGAGGAATCCCGGCTTGAGTTCGGCCGTCGGCTTTTTACCGCTGCGGCCCATGTTGGCCTGGTGAACGATCGCCTTGTATCTGCCGAAACGCACTCCGACAGAGTCAGTGGCTGTGTCGTCCTTCATCACGAGGCCTTTAATGTACTCGCCTTCCTGGTAATCGTCACCAAACCAATCCGGATGCTTGTAGGTGTTGAGGATACGGTCGATGTCCTTTTGCTCGGTGATGGGATTACCGTCGTCATCCTGAAGAATGTTCTGATAATCCGAACGCCAGCTGCGGCCTTTGTCGTACTGGCGAAGCCGCTCACGGATAGATTTTGTAGCTACCTTCTGCGCCTCTACGTTGATCGTGGAGTAAACCTTTAGGCCGCCCTGCGCGACGCGGGTCGTGTATTTCTCCTCGAGATAGCGGCGGATCTCCTCAACGGGATAGTCCCACGCTGTCGATTTCGGCTGCGATTGGTAGTAGGCGGTCGACGCGAGTTGGATGGGCTTTGCCTTTGCGGCGTCCACCTCTGCCTGCGAGTACTTGTCGGGAAAGTACTTCGCCATCTGGTCGAGCACGATATCACGACGCATTCTAGCCTTGTCGATGTCCCGCGTCGGCGAATACTCGGGCGACTTTGGGATAGCGGCGAGTAGCGCCGCTTCTTCGAGGTTTAGGTCCTTTAGGGTCTTTCCAAAATACGTGTGTGCACCGGCCTCAAAGCCGTAGGCACCTGCACCGAGAAATACATAGTTCATGTACATCTCGAGTATCTGATCCTTCGTGTAGAGGCGCTCGATCTGAAGGGCCACAGCCCACTCGTTCACTTTTCGGGTGTAGGTCTTGTCCTTATAGAGAAACAGATTCTTGGCGAGCTGTTGAGTGATCGTCGATGCACCCTCAGTTTTACCTGTCGTTATGTTCTTGAAGACGGCTCCTAAGATGCGGTAGGGATCAATGCCGATATGGTCGCGATAACGATAGTCCTCGATCGCCAGAAGAGCGTCAGTGACCTTGTCCGGGACGTCCTGGATCTTGACCGGAATTCGCTTCTCGATAGCAAACTCCGCAAGAACGGTCTCGCCGTCGTCCGCGTATATCGTCGTCACCTGAGGTGGGCGGTAGGTCGCGAGTGCCGATACCTCTACGGAGTACCGCGAGTTGTTGAGGTAATAGGACGCGACAACGCCTGTCAGGGCACCCGCAGCGAGAGCGAGTACCAGTGCGGCCAGCCAAAACAGAAGGCTGGTTCGCCAGGTAGATCCGCCGCCGGCGGGTAATGCATTTAATCTTTCTACTTCTACAGCCACTTGTCGCGTGACCTCCTAATTAACAAAACGGCGCAATTTTACGCTTACCACGAAACCTATCGCAACGAACGTCGTCAGGATCGCAGAGACACCCGCACTCATCATTGGCAATGGAACCCCGATCACCGGGAGTGTGCCGAGGGCCATTCCAACATTCATAAAGATCTGAAATGCCATCGCGCAGACGACGGACATTATCACCAGCATGCCCGCCCGGTCCGTCGATTGGCGAGCACCGGCGATCATCCGGGACATCAGGACGGCGTACGCCAGCAGGAGCGAGACGCAGCCGATGAAGCCCGTATTTTCCGCCGTTACCGCGAATATAAAATCTGAATGCGGCTCGGGAAGGAATTTCAGCACGCTCTGGGACGTCTCGGTTTCCCCCTCGAGACCAAGGAGCCCGCCCTTGCCCACGGTGATCGTCGACTGGATCGTATGGTACCCGTACCCGCGGGGATCAACCTCCTCCGGATTAGTGATCGCCAGGATGCGTTCCTGCTGATAGCGTTTGATCTTACCGGTCTTAACTCCGACGTACCATGCTGTCGGCACCATGACCGCGGCGGCGACGACTGCAAGCACCACGTAGCGGACCTTGATACCCGACAGGAAGAAGACGGCCGCAAGGATCGGCACGTAGGTTATGACCTGACCCACGTCCGGCTCCAGCAGGATGAGCAGAACGGGACCGCCCCAGATCGCCCCTCCAATGAGCATCTCCTTGAATGTAAGGACATTCCCCTTCTTGGCTCCAAAATATTTTGCGAGCATCAGGACGGTCGGTATCTTAACGAATTCTGAAGGCTGGAATTGCCCGATCAGCGGCAGGCGCAGCCAGGCTTTTTGACCATGACTCTGAGCACCCAGAGGCGTCAAGACCAACAAAAGGAGCACGAGGCCGATCGCGTAGAAAACGGGTGCCGCATCGATGATGCGCCGATAATCCGTCATGCAGACGGCGATGAAGGCAGCGAGAGCGATGCCCACGCCGATGATCTGCTTGGACCAAAACCCTTCCGTCGGAGCGGCGTTATAGATCTGCCAGACGCCGAAGGAGGCGATCAGGATCGCTATCGTAGCTGTTTGCCAGTCCAGGTCCCGAAGTTCCCGGCGCTTCTCGAGAATGGCCGCCATTACTTCTTGGCAACCTCCGTCTCCGGCACCGTAACCCCGTCGTGCGGATGTTTGCGAAGGTACTCCATATAGATACCCTTCGCGACAGGAGCAGAATTCGCGGCTCCAAAGCCGGAGTTTTCTATCAATGAGAGCACGGCGATCTCGGGCTTATTCCATGGTGCAAAGCTGTCAAACCAGGCGTGGTCCTTGTTCTTGCCCTTGTCCATGCCGAGCGACGCCACCTGTGCGGTACCGGTTTTCCCGGCGATCTCCCATCCGGCCATCTTAATAGACCCGGCGGTTCCGCCATTGTTAACGACGCCCCACATTCCTTTAAGCACCAGGTCCCACTGAGCAGGCTCCATCTCGATGAGCCTCGCCTCGGGGTGCTGGTAAGCAAAACCAGGGCGTGGAGGTATATATGCGATGTCGCCCTCTTGCCCCACCGCACCGATCGGTCTGAATTCCTTGAGGAAATGGGGCGTGAACTCCTTTCCGCGCATACCCACCGCTGCGATAGCCCGGAGCATCGATATTGGGGTCATGACCACGGTGTCCTGACCTACGGAGGCATACACGGTGCGGATATCCTTCCAGCTGCCCTCATGTTTGACGATCCACGGCATCCACGTTTTCGGTGTCTGAGGGATCTTTTCGTTAGGCAGGTCGATACCGGTTCGCTTGTCGAACTCGAAGGTGCCGATCATCTTGATCATGCCTTCGATACCCCACTTCAGTCCGAGATGGTAGTAGTAACCGTCACACGATTTTGTGATCGCGTAGTCGAGCGGAGGCGAGCCGTGGCTGCCCATGCAGCGCGTGAACTTGTTCCCAACAGTGATCCCGCCGCCGCAGAGTACGTTTGAATGAGCGACGGTGATCGCCTTGTCCTGTAGGGCACCCACGGACATCGGGATCTTGAATGTGGAGCCCGGCGGATAGCGGCCCTGAATCGCACGATTGTATAGCGGACGCAACTCGTCCTGCCAATACGCGGCGATCTGTTTGCGGCCCTCGGGTGTTGTGCTGCCTCTCACGAACACATTCGGGTCGAAAGACGGTGCCGAAGCCATGGCGAAAAGCTCTCCATTGTTCGGATCCATCACGATCACCGTACCCCTCTTGGTCGCTGAATTCGCCAGCTGCCGCTCCGCCTCTTCCTGAAGGTCCAGATCGATGGTCGTGACGAGGTCCTGACCGGACTGCGGCGGGATAACCTCGAGCTCCGCCTGAACGCGGCCGCGGCTGTCCACGAGCACCTTGCGGTAGCCATCATGCCCGCGGAGGTATTGGTCGTAATACTGCTCGAGACCGCCTTTGCCGATGATGTCGCCGGGCCGAAATCCCTTTTCCTTGTACTCGTCCTCCTCGAGCTGCTTCGGAGAGATCTCGCCGACGTAGCCGAGAACGTGCGCGAGGGTTGTACCCAGCGGATAGAACCGCTGCGGCTGCAGCTCGACGCGCAGCTCGGGAAACTCAAGTGAGTGCGACTCCACCCACGAGATGTCACCCATATCGACGTTCTCCTTGAGAACCATCGACTCGAAGTCATTCTGCTTCTTGATTAGGTTCAGCCGCTCGACCACGAACTGACGGTCGATATGCAGCCCGCGGGAATAGTCATCGACACGGTCATTGACATTGATCTGCTTGAGCGGCTCGTGTGAAAGAACGACATTATATGTCGGCCGCGAATCTACGAGGAGCTTGCCGTTGCGATCGAGGATCGCTCCCCTCGGCGCAGGGATCGGTATCAGACGGACGCGCTGATTCTCCGCCCGCTCAGCGAAATAGTCTCCACGGACGATCTGCAAATAATAAAGCCGGACGCCGAGGCCTGCGAGCAGGATGAAGACAAGTATCTGTATGGTGCCGATACGGGCGGTGAGGTTTTGAACGTGGTCGCGAAAGGCCATGGGCACTTCTTACTGGCTACTTTCCTAGTCGGATGGGATTCCTACGACGGGTCTGCCGCCGCGGAGCGAATACTTCCTTACGTTTCCTGATACGAGCTCGGTCAGTTGACATGGTCTGGAGGCCCAGGTAGACGAATGTTCCGGCGATAGTTGTCGCAATTACCGAATATGCGATGGTGATCACGGGATCCGCCGTCGTGGTCTGTCCAAACAAACGATGAACGCCATAGTAGAGCAGATCACTCACAAAACATGCTCCAGCTATGACGGGTATACGCAGGATCAAGTTGTCTAGATAGACGCGCCTGGCGATCTCGGAAACGGCATATGCGACAAGGGTTTTGGAGAACCCGCTGGAGCCCATCAGCCCACCGCTCAGTGCATCCATTGCGACACCCGATATAGTGCCGAAGAGCAGTGCCCGGATCGAATTCCTCTGAATGGCCGCGTAGACGACGATGATCAGCGGAAAATCGATGTACGCCAGTGGCTCCCAGACATTCCGCAGCGTCCACTGCAGAAGAATGGCGATGACCAGGGCGATTGTGAGCTTTACACCTTCCACTACTTCTTCTTCGTCGCGTTCGGGAGCTTTTGTTCGTAATCCGGCTTCTCGGGCGGGTCGTAGAGCAGGATCCCGACTTCCTGCATAGTGCCAAGCCGCGCCGCCGGCTGTATCTCGATGATGTGCGGGGTGGTCGCCGAGCCCGACACGAGATTGACGATGTCACCGATCTTCAGTCCGGAGGGGAAGATGCCGTCCTGTCCCGTCGTAAAGACCGGCTGCCCGACCTGTACATCCACGGAACCGCTAACGTACTTCATCTCCAGCAACTCTTTCTTGCTTGTTCCTGCGACCACCCCCAGTGCGTTGGATTCGCCGATCTGCCCAACGACGGCCCCGATCCCTGCTTTATCGCGGGTGATCAGGTCAACTTGTGAGGTGAGGGGACTTACAGCGGTGACACGGCCAACAAGACCGCCGTCGGTCACGACAGGCATATTCAGCTTGATGCCGTCCAAACTGCCGCGGTTAACGATGGCGGAGTCGAACCAAGCGGAGGGATCTCGGCCGATGACGCGAGCAGTAAGCACTTTGTACTTACTTCTCTCCTTGAGATCGAGGAGCTTGCGAAGCCGAGCGTTCTCCTCATCGAGCTCTTCCTTCTGCTTTAGCTCGATCTGGA
>Ga0070658_10002008_pt1 | contig 17090 bp, 13 predicted proteins | sample KBSC13metaG_FD_64664 | JGI IMG/M metagenome (GOLD analysis project Ga0070658, IMG submission 64664) | Corn rhizosphere microbial communities from Kellogg Biological Station, Michigan, USA - KBS C1-3 metaG | ecosystem: Host-associated > Plants > Roots > Rhizosphere > Soil ...
TGCCCTGGCGGCGACGACCGAATCCCCGCGAAGAGACCGTCGCGTCGGGTTTCTGGCGGGAGCGGCCGCTGTCGTCCTCCTCGCATGTCTCGGAGCGACCGGCGTTTACTTCCTCAAGCCTGAGATGTTTGGTGGTGCCTCCGCAACGACCCCCGAGGCTCCCGCTCAGCAGCCCCTCCCGTCCGCGCCGCAACCCGCAGCGCCGGATACGGCGGCGAGTGCTGTTGCGGCAAATTCATCGAGCAATTCGGCACAATCGGCTGCATCGCCGGCGGAGCCCGCCCAGACGAAGAGCGGTGAAACCGCTAAGACGAATACTAAAAAGACAGGTAAGGGCAATGCGGCCGGGACCGACGAGACCGTCGTCGAGGTTCCTGACGTAGATAATGATCTGCCGGACGGCGGGATGGTCGTGACAAAAAAGAATCCTGACGGGACGACGTCGACCACGCGTATTGTGCCGCGAGCCCCGAGGACACCGGGTGACCATTACAATCCGCTGCCGCCGGGCTTTGATCCGGGACAATTCCAGTACATGAGCCCGGAGGAGAGGCAGCGAATGCAGGAGATCATTCGTAAGAATGTTCGTCGTCAGCAGCAGGAGCAGATGAACCGCAGGAGGCCCGCGCCGTCACCGACACCGGACCAGTAACGCCTAGTTATCGAGAGCTTCGGCGATCGTATCCCGTAGTTTGTTCGTGAGTTCCTCTTCGGCTCCGTCGTCGACGTCCTTTGGCGGGTAGATGAGCGGATGATAAGTGACCTCGACAGGTGTAAAGAAGTGAGGTCGAGTGTGCCCTTGCGCCCAGACGCGATTGCCGCCTTTTATGGTGACCGGGAGCACCGGCACCTGTGCACGGATCGCGATGCTTGCAACGCCCTCCTTAAAGTCCAGCAGCTGGCCGTTCTCGAATGCTCTTTCGCCCTCGGGAAAGATGATCAGCACGGCACCGTCCTTCAACGCCCGCAATGCTTTCTTCACTGAACCCAGTGCCTTTGCACCGCCCTCGAGAGAGACCGGGAAGGCACCCAGCCGGCGGATCATCGCACCGATGAACTTCCATTCAAAAGCTTCACCCCACGTCATGAACGCGAGCCTCTGCTTTATCGGAGATACGATCCAGGCGGGATCAAAGTACGCCTGATGATTTGAGGCGAGGATGTATGGGAAGGCGTCCGTGGCAGGAATATTCTCCCGGCCGTGATAACGGATCGACCAGAACAATTTGCTGACGGTCCACGCAAACCCGCGACAGAGGGTATTCAGCAGCGGCGTGGCGTAGGTGATCGGTTCCTGTGGCGGCACAAATAAAAAAGAACGGAGACGCTTGTGCGGCTCCGTCCTTTGAGGATAGTTATTCGCTGGTGGAATTTCAATCCGCTAGCTTGCGGCTTTCACCGCCTCGGCTGCGACAGGTTCCGTCTGCTTCAGCGTTTCGACCGGCCTGGAGGGTGCAAGGCCGAGCTCGGGTGCTCGCCAGAGATTAGAGACGAGCAGCTCTCTCATGTAGGTCATCTCCTTTGGCAGCCGGTCATAGAGCTTGAAGAAAAGCTCGTCATGCATGGCGATCTCCTTGAGCCAGAGATCACGGTCAATGTGCATGACCTGCTCAAACTGCTCCCTCGTGAAGTCGAGCCCACGCCAATCGAGGTCCTCGTAACGCGGCATCCAGCCAAGCGGGGTTTCGACACCGATCGACTTACCGCGCGAACGCTCAACGACCCACTTCAGTACACGCATGTTCTCGCCGTAACCAGGCCATGCGAACTTGCCTTCAGCATCCTTAAGGAACCAGTTCACCGAGAAGATACGCGGCGGGTCCGGGATCTGACGTCCGAAGTTGAGCCAGTGGGCGAAGTAATCCGCCATGTGATACCCGCAGAAGGGAAGCATCGCAAAAGGATCGCGACGAACTTCACCGATGTTGCCGAATGCGGCGGCCGTCATCTCGGAGCCCATGGTTGCGGCCTGATAGACGCCGAACGCCCAGTTGAAGGACTGCTGTACGAGCGGCACGACCGAGTTTCTGCGGCCGCCGAAAATGAACGCTGATACAGGCACACCCTCGGGTGAGTCGAAGTTCTCGTCGATCACGGGGCACTGGATGCTCGGTGCCGTAAACCGCGCGTTGGGATGGGCAGCTTTCGTCTCCGATGCAGGCGTCCAGTCGTTACCCTGCCAGTCGATCGCATGTGCGGGCGGTTCGCCATCCATGCCCTCCCACCAGACGTCACCGTCATCCGTCAGGGCCACGTTCGTGAAGATCGTGTTCTCCCTGATCGACTCCATCGCGTTGGGATTGGTCTTGTAATTAGTGCCGGGAGCGACGCCAAAGAAACCGTTCTCAGGATTGATCGCGCGGAGCTTACCGGTCTCGTCAGGTTTGATCCACGCGATGTCGTCTCCGACGGTCGTCACCTTCCAGCCTTCCTCTTGGAAAGGCTTGGGAGGGATCAGCATCGCAAAGTTCGTCTTGCCGCAGGCGGACGGGAACGCGGCACAAACGTAGTCTTTCTGTCCATCGGGCGACTCGACGCCCACGATGAGCATATGCTCCGCGAGCCATCCCTGCTCCCGGCCGAGTGTTGAGGCGATACGCAGGGCGAGGCACTTTTTGCCTAGTAGAGCGTTGCCGCCGTAGCCTGAGCCGTAGGAGACGATGGAATTTTCCTCAGGGAAGTGAACGATGTACTTGTCCTTGGGATCCGGCGAACAGGGCCATGAGACGTCCTGCTGTCCATCAGCGAGCGGCATCCCGACCGAGTGCAGGCACTTGGTAAAGTCGCCGTCGCCCAATGCCTCGAGAGCGTTGGTGCCCATGCGTGTCATTATCCGCATGTTTGCGGCGGCGTATGCCGAGTCGGTCAGCTGCACGCCAAACTGCGAGATCGGCGAGCCGATCGGACCCATGCAGAAGGGCACGACATACATCGTGCGCCCCTTCATCGAGCCATCGAATTTGCCCTTGAGGATCACCTTCATCTCCGCCGGCGCCATCCAATTGTTGGTCGGCCCGGCGTCGCCTTTTCCTCGCGAGCAAATATATGTGCGGTCCTCAACGCGTGCCACGTCCGAGGGGTGAGATCGAGCAAGGAAGGAATTGGGCCGCTTATCGGGATCGAGCCTGATGAAGGTCCCCGCATCCACCATCTCTTGGCACATCCGGTCGTACTCTTCCTGCGATCCGTCGCACCAGTACACAGCGTCCGGTTTACAAAGCTCCACGGACTCCGTGACAAACTCGATCAAACTCTCATTGGTCACCGTTGAAGGAATATTCAGCTCCGCCATCGTCACACTCTCCATTCGCCCAGTTTACGCCGATTTTACTGCAACAGCAGAGTAAATCGGAATAAGCCTCAGTTTATACCATTATTCGAAATGCTTATGAAAACCTCTCCTGAATATAAGCTGAATACCCGCTCCCGGCCCAACTAGAACTCAAGATCCAGCGAGAACCGGAACTGTCTCGCGGGGTTGTAGCTGATCGGCGAGGTAAACGTCCCCAGCGCGGCGACGCCTGAGCCAAAGTAATGGTTTATTGCAGCGACATTCGGATGGTTAAAGACGTTAAAGAACTCGAACGCAAAGTCGAGTTTGGATGTTTCCTCCAATCGCACGGCTTTCACTACTCGCAGATCTGCGTTGAAGAAGCTTGGAGTTGAGAGCGAGTTTCGAATGAGGCCCAGGGGCCTTGAGGCGACAGGGAAAGCACCGCTCCGTTCCTCGTCGAGTCCGGTGAGCGGGTTGACGGGCCTTCCGCTGCTGAGCGTCACGATCGGGGCCACCTCGATGTCACTGAGCAACTCGCCGAAAAAGCTCTCCTTGGTCGATCTGCCGCTATTCTTATCTTCCTCATCGCCGAAAGGAAGCTCAAAGACCCCGCTGATCACGGCGCGGTGCCGTGCATCCATGAGCGAGCGTGCATTCTCCGCCTGAAGGTAATAAGGGTTTTGCGGTTGTTCGAAGAAGTCGGAGGCGTCGTCGGTAGCTTTTGAGAGCGTATACGAGGCTAGAGCGACGATCTCACTACTAAACCGCTTGTTCACGGTTAGACTCAAGCCGCGGTATGTAGACCGTGCACTCGTCTCGAGAGCGTAGATGCCGTCATATCGTGGATCCACCCGCGACGTGCCAAACACCGGCCGTCCGATCTGTTGGGCAGTGGGGTTCGTGATCCCAAGCGATGGCGCGTTTCCGGGGGTGAGGATCGTCGGTGGGAGAAGGTTTACATTTCGCGTTCTCGTGAGGTCGTGTCCGCTTGTATAGAGGAATTCTGCCTTGATGGTCGTGTCCGTTGCTATCTGTCTCTCAATACCGCCGGACGCCTGGATACTGTACGGAGTGTGAAGGCTTGTCCCGGGCCGGTAGACCGATGGGGCGATGGTCGTCACAGGCAAGGCCAGTCTCCCTCCGCCTGAGGTAAGGAATATCTGCCGCGCTGCCGTGTCATACGCGATCTGATCGAAGGCACTCGTACCATCCTTCTGCAGTCCCGGATTCAGGAACGCGAGGGGAAGGCGATCATAAAAAAGTCCAAACCCTCCTCGGACTACCCATTTCCCTGATGGACTCCATGCCAGTCCCAGGCGAGGAGCAATATTGCCGGTGTCAGTCGCGAAGGGCGCAGGCAACTTCTCGACGTCATAACGTACCCCGAGGTTAAGTGTCAATCGGGGCGTCACGCTCCAGCGGTCCTGGACGAAGGCTCCCGCCCGCGTTACAGAATGTTCTGTATGCGGATCCCCAAACGCCTGCCTCCACATCGCCGGAGTTCCGCTCAGGAAGTCTGAAAGAGTTTGAAACACGTATACACCGCCAAAGCCATTCCTGAGATCGCTCTTTAGTGCTACGTGATCCATGCTACCGCCGGCCTTGAACTCGTGTCTGCCCTTCAGGAACGAGACGGTGTCTACAAGTTCCTGGCGGCGTTCGAGCCGGTCCGTGTCCGCATCATATGGCCTGCCAAATTCGGCAACGCCCACGATCTGGATCCCGGGCCCAACGGTGTCGCCCGCCCGGGAGGTGAAGTCCCGGCTGCTGAATTGGAAACGCGCCTCGTTGACCACATTGCTGCGGATCACAGATGCGAGCGAACCCGACGCCTGATAGTCCTTTGCATACACTGTGCCGCGGGCACTTGGGTCGGTCACAATGCTCGTGTTGAAGGCGTCGCCCCTCGACCGATCGTTCGTGTACGCGATCCTGAGATTCGCCGTGTTGAACGAATTGATCACATAGGTTAGCTTGCCGGCGGCTTCCGTCTGGTCATTTCCGGTACGAAAAAGCGTCATAGCCAAAGACCTGACAGCAAGACCGGGAGCGAAACCCGCCGCGAGTGCTGTGTTGATCGCTGTCCGCACGCTGCGACGGATCTCCGGCTCCTCATCCGCGATACTGTGTTCCTGTTCAGCTGCTGCGTAAAAGAAGAGCTTGTCCTTCTTGAGCGGTCCACCGATCGAGAACCCGGGTTGGTACCCGTGGTAGAGCCGGCGCCTGGAATCCAGCGGATACCGTGCGTTAAGGTGCTCATTCTGTATGAAACCGAAAGCCGTGCCGTGAAACTGGTTCGATCCGGTTTTTGTCAGAACATTGATCGTCCCGCCCGCAGCTCCGCCAAACTCCGCCGAGACACCGTTGTTCACGATCTGGAACTCACGGACGATCTCGGGCGATAGCACTATCAGCGATGCGCCGGTGGTCGCGTCGACGTTGCTGAGCCCGTCGATCAATATGGAGTTGCTCCGCGAGCGTATGCCTCCGAATGTAAACCCGCTGTCGGCCAAGGGTGAGGCTGATAGGTTCCCGCTGCCATTCGGAGCTCGAGTGGATGAGGGCGCAACGCCCGGTGCAAGGAGCGTGAATTGTAAATAGTCGCGACTCTTTACCGGCAGCTCCTCGATACTCTCCTGCGTTACAGACGTGGTCGATGCCGTTTCAGAGGAGTCGATCGTCAGCGGCCTGCCCGTCACCTCAACCGACGCGTTTACTCCCTCAGGCTGGAGTACCAGGTCGAGCGTCGTCGTTTGACCCAGTGTCAACGTGACGCGCGGGACGACAGACGTCGCAAAGCCTTTGGCGGTCGCACCGACCTCATAGGTCGACACTGGGAGGGACAGTATCAAGTAATTGCCGTCGTCATCCGCAGTTCCTTGCCGGGATTGGTTCGTCAAAGTATCCCGGACCGTGATCACAGCTCCAGGAATTACGTTTCCATGGGCATCATGGATGACGCCTGAGAGAGTTCCCGTAGTGGCGGAGTTTTGGCCCAGTAATGCGGGAGCGACCAGCAGAAATATGAAAAGCGTCCGGATCAGCGGACGCGTGATACGTGAGATCGGCATTGTAAAAACGTGGGCTAAACTTCCCGCGGACAGGATAGCAGATAGAAATGCCCACTACCCAAGACATCTCTCGACCAAGTTCAATTCTTCTCGATACTCGTTATTGGGTGGATCTCGGTCCATCCGTTATGCGAATCGACAACGTACGAACCCGTTACGCTGACGTGATCGCCCACCTGAGGGAGGTTGACGGAATTAGTGTAGCCCCTGCAGGTACTGCCGACCTTTGAGAGGCTCGTCGGGTTTACGCAGACGGCCTCGATCACGAGGTTTCCGTCCTTCTTCTTTTTGTTCTTATCGGTGAGCAGGCCTTCCTGGCCGGCGTCTAGCTTTAGGAGCATGTGCTCATCACCGTCCTCGTCCGCATTGCGTTCGGCAATAGTGCCGGTCACGGTCGTGCAGTCGGCCTTTACGGTGAGACGCTCTGCATTGTAGACCTTTTGCCAAAGGTCCTTGTTGCATTGACCCGTAGCCGCCGGAGCCGCTGCTGTCGCGGAACCATTGTCGTCCTTGCCGTCGTCACCCTTGTCTTTCTTCTTGTCCTTAGCGCTATCTCCGTCCTGGTCGTCGTCCTCATCGTCGTCCCGACCCTTGTCTTTGTCCTTTTTGCCCGACTCTTTCTTGTCTGATCTCTTGTCCTTATTTTGTTCGGAGCTGTCGGATCTGGATGTCCCTGAGCAACCGAAGAGAAAAACCGCCGCCAGGATGGCGAGCGTTAGCAAGATCTTGTTAGTCATAGTTTCCTATCCCTCGAGCGGCGTGCGGCTGCAGGGCCGGGTCGATCTTGCAGTTTGACCAGGCGCATCTTCAAATTCGGGAGTTGCTGCTGTCCTATGGGAGGGATCTATAGCAAAACGGTACACCGCTGTCCCTGTTCTATCTAAACCGGGAGGAGCGGACTGTCACCAGCAATACCTCTGGTGGTCAGCCTCGAGCGGCGGCTTGCAGGTAATTGTTTACGGTTGCGACAAATGTGGAGTGCGACCAGGTTAGGGGCGATACTGAGAGCGGGCGGCCGGTAAATGGATCGAATTGCTCGGCAAGAATGCCCGAGGCCAGGGCTCGCGTCGGGACCCACTCGAGGATCTTGAGTGCTTTATCGAGCTGACCCGCCGCAATATACCACTCGGCTAGCCAAAGCGTGCAGATGAACCATGAATTCCCCGGATGTCCCTCAGATTCACGCATGTAGCCGTCGTTTTCAAAGCGCGCGACGCCCCAATATTCGGTACGGTTCAGCAGCTTGTCTTCGATCGCGTGCATGGTCCCGATAACACGAGGGTCATCCGCTTTGAAGCAGCCGAAATAGAAGGTTGCGAATAGCGAAGCGTCAACCGTCGGATCCGGTGTGAGCTGATCGTCGGCATCGGCCTCCAGCGAACGAACGAAACGGTCCAGGGTCGGGCTGTACAGATGTTCAGCCATTGCACCGACCATCCGCGTAGCGGCAGCGTTGAAACTCGCCTGGCGTTCAGCGTCGTTGAACAGGCCTGCAAAGCCGGCGGCAGCACGCAAGCCGGCAACTACGGTCGCACACGTAAAGGTATGCACGCCTCGGCGGTCCTCCCAGAGATTCCAACTCGGCAGCGGGAGCCCGGTATTCTCATCCCGAAATCCATATAAAAAGTCTGCGGCACGGACCACCATCGTGGAGTACATCCGCTCGGCAAACTCCGCATCCGAATCGAGCCTGTAGTGCTCCCAAAGTGCCCAGAGCACAAGTGCGGTCTCATCCTCCTGGATGGGAACTAAACGCTTTTGCCGCCAGTGATCCCACGACGAATGCCACCCCGACCCCGGTGTGCCGTCAGGATTGTATTTCTGGAGGAAGTAGCCTCGACCATCCAGGATCCGGCTGCAGAGGTCAAAGAATGTTCGCGACCAGGTGCCGAGGCCCGCTTGGTCGAGAGAGTTCGCCACGAAGGCTCCGTCGCGCGGCCATAGGTATGCGTAGGTGTCTGTAGCACGGATCGTCACGTCATGATCCGTCGCCGCAATGATCGCACCGTTCTTGTCGAGCTGGGTCTGCAGCGTCAGCACCGAGCGGCGGTACATCGCGGCTACCGCCTCCGGCAGAAGGCTCAGGTCGGCTTCCGAGTGCCGGAGGATCTCTTGCGAGTATGCGGCCGCGTCTGCAAAGTACGATCCCGGCGCCTTCTCCCGCAGCTTTTTATCGATATCGCAGACCTCTTGGTAACTTCTTCCCGCGGCGATCCATGTATAGAACTCACCATCACCATTTAGACGGATGGCTATGGTCGAATCGACCGAGCCCTCAGTGATCGCAGAGTTGGAGAGATGTCCATCCTCGGCGTCCCGCCACGTGCCCTCACTCTGTTTGAAGGCCTTGCGGCCGGTCGAGAACTCCGCGAACGCAGGCGTAGTGTTGACGAGGAAGTATCGATCCCGTTTGTAGTGGACGATGGCTCCTGTGTCGGGGTCGTAAAACGCTGTATCGCCCTTCTTGGTCTCGTAGATGCGAAAGTCGTGGTGCAGAAACACGCGAATGTCCCGTGCTCCGATCAGGTCCTTAACAGTGAAGTGCCGCACGAGAACGTTGACATCCCGCGCGACCGTGTCGCGGCAGCGTAGCTCAATGTGGAGCTTTAGATTAACCAGAAGAACGTCTGTGACGGTGCTGCTATCGGCGTAATGCAGCTCTCGGGTCCATTCGTCGTCTGCTGTCCAGCTAAACTCGCCTGCCACCCAGACGCCAAGCCTCGACGGGAACCCTTTGGTGTGGTTTTCCTGCCCGACGTGCGGGAAGTAGACGTCCCTCAACTGGTACTTGTCGTCGAAATTGACCAGCAGGCTGCCATTGCCGACAGGAAGGTCGCGCATTAATTCGCGAGAGCCCGTTCGACGGCTGCATCGAGGTCTTTTTGAATGGATGGGCCGAAGCCGACGAACTTGTCGACGATCTCGCCTTTGCGGTCTAGCACGAGTGTCTGCGGGATGTCGTCACGCTCCGCGAATATGTAATTCACCAGGGCGTCGTCCGGAAATGCGATCGGGTAATCGAGTTTGGTTTGCTTGATGAACTTAGGGATCTCAGGCTTGTCGTCCTCACCGCCGACATTCAGGCCAACAATGCTGATGTTGTCTGCTCCGTGCTTTGCAATGAGCGAATTGAGATGCGGGATCTCGTCACGGCACGGACCGCAGTAGGTAGCCCAGAAATCGAGGATCGCAGCCTTTCCCTGCAGCTCGGATACGCGGTGCAGGCCGCCTTTCTCATCGGTCCAGCTCATTTCACCCAGCGGCTTTGACGGCCGCGAGGTGCTCGCGGCGGACGTGGGCCGATCATTTATACTTACCGGCTGGTTGGAGACCGCTACAGGTGCGGCCGCAGGCCGGCACGAGGAGCCGATGAGCAAAACTGTAAGTAGAAGTACGAGTGCCGCAAGCCGCATATACCGCTAAGATGTTAATGCTAAAGGTGTTGGCTGTCCAAACACCACCATCATTGTGCTATACTCCCGTTTATTCGCCCGCGTGTTCATGGCCCGTTTAGCGAAGAACGATGGACGACCCTGCCAGTAGTCTTTTACTCCTGTTCCAAACGAACGACCCAGCCGCCTCAGTGACATTCACCGAGGTGATCCTGGAGTTTTTGCTCATCCTCTTCATCGTGGGCCTTAACGCATTTTTTGTTGCGTCCGAGTTCTCGCTCGTAACGGTGCGAAAGACACGCGTCCAGAAGCTCGCGGATGAGGGGAACCGCAGTGCGAAGGCGGTCATCAGGCTGCTCGACGATCCGACGCTCTTTATTTCTGCCGTCCAGCTCGGCGTAACACTCGCGTCACTCGCTCTCGGATGGGTCGGTGAGCCGACCGTCGCCGCACTGCTGACCCCGATCGCGGCGTCCATCGCCGGCGAGGGGCCCGCTGCGTACATCGCACACATTGTCGCGATCACGATCGCATTCTGCATCATCACGTTCCTCCACGTGGTTCTGGGAGAACTCACCCCCAAGATGTTCGCCCTGGAGAAGGCGGAGACCTTTGCCCTCTTTGCGGCACGTCCGCTGGAGCTGTTTGCCAAGATATTCTCCCCGGTCCTCGCAGTCCTCAATTATGGTGGACGCCTCGTCGGTAAGGCACTTGGCCTCTCGTCTAATCTGGACCACACGTCCGTGTATACCGAAGACGAGCTTCGTCAACTGGTAGCACTCTCGCAGGAGAGCGGACAGATCAATGAGGAAGAGCGGACCCTTATCAACAAGGTCTTCGAGTTCTCGGAAACGACCGTTAAGGAGGCGATGATCCCGCGTACCGAGATCATCGCGATCCCCGAGACCTCCACGCTTGAGGAGATATCTCGACATTTCGACGAGAGTGCCTTCTCACGCCTGCCGGTTTATCGAGAGTCACTCGACGACATCATTGGTTTCATACACAGCAAGGACATGGTGCCCTTTCTGCTGCGGCCGAGATCTTTCAAGCTGGAGAAGATCATCCACAAGCCTAGCTATGTTGTGGACACCGCGAAGCTCGAGGACGTGCTCCGCCAGATGCAGACAGAGAAGTTTCACTTCGGGTTTGTCGTCGACGAGCACGGCGGCGTCGAGGGAATAATCACGCTCGAGGACCTGTTAGAGGAGATCGTCGGAGATATCTCTGACGAACATGACGAGGAGGTCAACGAGCAGATCGATGAACAGCCCGACGGGAGCTACCTGCTGGACGGCGGCCTCGCCGTTCGCGACCTTAACCGCCGCTTGGAGATCGAACTGCCGGTGTCCGAGGCGTACACCACGATAGCCGGCTTCTTGATGAGCCAAGCCGGCGAGATCTTGAAAGAAGGTGAGGTCGTGCCGTTCAACGGGCATACATTCCGTGTGGAGAAGGTGGACAAGCGGCGGATACGGCAGGTGCGGATGTACAACACGCATCAGGAGCCGCAGAAGGTTGATGCGGCGGCTGAATAGCCGATTCGTCCCATGCCGCATCTCGTGGCAAAATCATTCACATGAGCTACATCGAAATGGTCCACGCGCGGGAGATAATGGACTCTCGCGGCAATCCTACTATCGAGGCAGAGGTCATTCTGGAGGACGGTACACAGGGCCGTGCGGCGGTGCCGAGCGGTGCGTCTACCGGCGAGAATGAGGCAGTCGAACTGCGTGACGGTGACGCGGGTCGTTATCTCGGCAAGGGCGTCCTCACCGCTGTGCAGAACGTCAACGACATCATCAGCCGTGAGCTTGAGGGTCTCGACTGTTTAGACCAGACCCTGATCGATCAAGTCATGATCGACCTCGACGGCACGGAAACTAAATCAAAGCTCGGCGCCAATGCGATTCTCGCCGTTTCGCTCGCCAACGCGCGTGCGGCCGCAGCCTTCCAGGAGATGCCGCTTTACCGCTACATCGGCGGCACGAACGCCAAGACGCTGCCCGTCCCGATGATGAATATCCTCAATGGCGGTGCGCACGCCGACAACAACGTGGACTTTCAGGAGTTCATGGTGATGCCGGTCGGAGCGGAGAGCTTTTCAGAAGCGTTGCGATGCGGGGCCGAGATCTTCCACAACTTGAAGTCCGTGCTCAAGAGCCGTGGTTATTCGACCGGCGTCGGTGACGAGGGCGGATTCGCTCCAAACCTCCGATCCAACGAGGAGGCGGTTGAGACGATCCTTGAGGCGATCGGGAAAGCAGGCTACAAGGCCGGCGACGACGTGATGATGGCGCTTGATCCGGCCTCGAGCGAATTCTTCAAGGACGGGAAGTACATCTTCAAGAAGAGCGACAATCGCGAGCTTTCGTCTGAGGAAATGGCCGCCTACTGGACCGACTGGTGCAACAAATATCCGATCATCTCGATCGAGGACGGCATGGCAGAAAACGATTGGGACGGCTGGAAGAGCCTCACTGACTCAGTAGGCGACCGCGTGCAGCTCGTCGGGGACGACCTCTTTGTCACAAATACAAAGTTCCTGCAGAAGGGAATTGAACTCGGGGCCGCGAACTCGATCCTCATCAAGGTCAACCAGATCGGCACGTTAACCGAGACTCTTGATGCGATCGAACTGGCGCGCACTAACAACATGACGGCCGTCATCTCGCACCGTTCAGGCGAGACCGAGGACAGCTTCATCGCCGACCTGGCCGTCGCGACGAACGCCGGTCAGATAAAGACCGGCTCGCTTTGCCGTTCCGACCGTATCGCTAAGTACAACCAGCTGCTTCGTATCGAAGAGGACCTCGGCGACTCAGCAAAGTATCCGGGTCGAAAAGCTTTCTACCAGCTAGGCTAAGCCTGGCGAACTCTGCGTCACGCTCTGCGGTTTGCAGGAGTATGAACATCCGCGACGCCATTCTCGAGATCCATTCGAAGGCTCAGGCTGAAAGGATCGTCGAGTACGTCGGCGACGATCCTGAGAGGTTTGCGGAACTCATGCGGCTGTTTCTAGGCGACACGTACCGGATCACGCAGCGCGCAGGCTGGCCGCTAAGCAATTGCGTTGAAAAGCATCCCGAGCTTATAAGGCCGTATTTCGGCAAGCTGCTTAGACAGCTCGACCGCGACGACGTTCACGTGGCGGTGAGGCGAAACGTCGTTCGGCTGCTGCAGTTCGTGGGCATACCGCGACGTTATGAGGGGCGTTTCTTTGAGGCTTGTTATTCGCTGCTCGCAGACCCAAAGCAGCCGGTCGCCGTACGCGTCTTCTCAATGACGGTTGCTGCGAAGATCGCTAAGGGCTCCCCCGAGCTGCTGGATGAGCTGAGACTTGTGGCATTGGAATATCCGCACCTTATGACGCCTGGTTTTCGTGCACGGTTCAGGCATGTTTTCGGTGTATGAGGCGGATCATGGTGATCGGATCAGGCGGGTCCGGCAAGTCTACGTTGTCCAGAAAACTTGGCGAGATCACTGGGATACCGGTCATCCACCTGGACAGCTTGTATTGGCAACCAGGTTGGGTCGAGCCGGATAAAGAAGAATGGCGGGACACCATGGCCCGCGAGATCGAGAGGCCGAGTTGGATCATGGATGGGAATTTTGGCGGTACTCGCGAGATGCGTATGAGGGCTGCTGACACGGTTATCTTCCTCGACCTGCCCCGATGGTTGTGCATGCTTCGAGTCCTAAAGCGTCGGCTCACCCACACTGGTGAGACACGCCCGGACATGGCGGAGGGCTGTCCGGAGAAGGTCGATCTGAAATTCCTGGCTTGGGTCTGGACCTACAAGAGACGTTCCGGGCGGCGAGTTCTTGAGGAGCTGTCCGCAATGCCTCACAAACGGTTGATCAGGCTGAGGACACGGCATGAGGTCGCGGCCTTTCTGGAGGACCCTTATGCGTATAAGGCAGGGTGAATACGAGATCGACACCGACAAACGGCAGCTCGATATAGCCGGCATCCATCGCTATCTCTCAAAAGAGTCCTATTGGGCACAGAACCGCAGTCTCGAGCAGACGCTTACGGCTATCGAGAACTCATTCTGCCTCGGCGTCTTTAAGGGGCGTGAGCAGGTCGGCTTCGCACGTGTGATCACCGACAAAGCTACCTTTGCGTATGTTGGTGACGTCTTTATCCTCGGGCCTCACCGCGGTAAGGGCCTGAGCAAGTGGCTAATGAGAACGATCGTTGAACAGCCGGACATGCAGGGGCTCCGCAGATGGCTGCTGGCAACCAGGGACGCACACGGCTTATATGAGCAGTTCGGTTTCTCGACGCTCGTTCACCCCGAGCGGTGGATGGAGAGAACTGCTCCCGATGCGTATTAACAACAATGTTGCGCGCTGGCAGCGACTTCCGGTTATAATTGGAATCACCGTCGCTGTCCGGCGGCGACCTCTTCCGCTCTTACCCAACAGACTTGTTCTACTAAGATGGACCTGCCCGGCCGAATCCGAAAACCGATCACCCTCGTCATTCTCGATGGTTGGGGCTATGCTCCCCGGACAGATTCAAACGCGATCGCGATCGCCCATACACCGTTTTATGACGAGATCTGTCGGCGATTCCCGATGACGACACTCGGTGCATCCGGCGAGGCTATAGGACAGGAGTCAGATTCACCCGGCGACGCCGAGATCGGACACCTGAGCCTTGGTACCGGCCGCGCGGCACAGACCGAACTCTCGCGTATTCGAACTGCCATCTCGTCGGGTGAATTCTCGTCCAATCCGGTGTTAAGCCGCGCCTTTGAGCGGGCTAGGGAAAAGAATGCCGGTGTTCATCTTATCGGCCTGCTTAGTGACGGAGGCGTGCATTCGTCGATGGACAGTCTCTTTGCACTCCTTCGGATGGCAAGGGCGTACGGGCTGCCGAACGTCTATATACATCCCATTCTGGACGGGCTCGACGTAGCAGAGCGAACCGCAGACGTGTATGTGGAGGCGTTGGAGATCAAGCTCGCGGACATTGGTTTGGGGAAGATAGCTACTCTTTGCGGGCGATTCTTTGCAATGGATGCGGGCGAGCACTGGGAACGCACGGCCCGAGTCTTTACCATGTTAGTCCACGCCGAGGGTGAGCGGACTACGGATGCGGTCACGGCCATCCGCAACTCGTTCCTGCGCGGGATAGCTGATGAATTCATAGCTCCGATCGTCGTCGAGAAAGCTCCGGACATGCCGATCGCGACAGTTAAGAACGGGGACCTCGTGGTCTTCTTCAACCATCGTGCGGATGGGATACGGCAGCTGGTAAGGTCGCTCTGCCTGCCGGGCGGCGGCGGAGCAAAGCCTGAGATCGACACTGTATGCCTCGCTGAGTACGACAGGTCATTCAATTTACCCGCCGCTTTCAGGCATGAGCCGGAGAAGAACGTTTTGACGTCGGTTCTTGGGGACCTATTCGTTCCCGCGATAAAGATCACGGAATCAGTGCGGCTGCCTCATTTAACTAGCTACTTCGACGGCGGCAGCGAGGAGGGGGCTGAGACGGAGCAGCAGATAATTCTCAACACCGCACCCGCGCCGCAGCTGTTTGCGGAATCACAGAGCTTTAAGGTTACAGACCGCTATATACGAGCACTCGAGGATTCTCCCAACGGGGTCTTTATCGTCAATCTTCCCGCGGCGGACCTCGCGTGCGAAGACGGCGACATAGAGCGAACCGTAGCTGCGATACAGTACATCGACACATGTCTTGGAGGGATCTGCGAGGCGGCCCAGGACGCGGGCAGCACTGTGCTCATCACCTCTAGCCATGGCCTTTGCGAGCAGATCGGTGAGATCGGCATGGGCGATTCAAAAACACCGCCGACGTCGAATCGTGTACCGCTGCACTTCATCGATCCGAACGGAGGGCAGGTCCACCTTCGCGAGAACGGTTCGCTTTGCGACGTCGCCCCTACGATGCTGGCCCTTCTCGGCATCGACCGGCCTTTTGAAATGACAGGCTCGGACCTCCGCGTGATGTAAAATAGCCGCTTGGCGATCGATCCACGCGAATTCAAGAACATCCTCCTTTTCCATTTCGGGCAGCTGGGCGACGTCGTGCTTGCCCTCCCGGCTATTGCCGCTGTTCGCGGGCGCTTTCCGGCCGCTCGGATCACTGCAGTGACCGGCCTCGTGGCAGGTGAAGTCGTTCGGCTTTCGGGTTTGGTCGACGAGGTGGTTGCTGTGGACCGCGTGGAGCTGCGTGACGGCCCGAGGTTAACATCGATACGGAAGATCATAGAGCTTGCACGCGACATTCGCCGACGCGACGCCGAGCTCGTTATCGACCTCCACAGCCTGAAGGAAACGAATATCCTGGCCCGCATCACGCGTGCGAGGTCCCGATTGCTGTCTCAGCGCGGTAACCGTTCGTATCATTGGCTCGGCAACTTCGACCCGTCCCCGCCTCCTGAGGATAGAAGTCTCCATCTGAGTCGCACCTATATGCGGGTGCTCGGGCCGCTCGGTATCGATCACGAGCCGGAACCGGCCGCTGTGACTCCATCATACGGGGCGTGCGCCAGCGTCAAAGAGAAGCTGCTGAATGTCAGGGAGCCTATCGCCGGCTTTTTCCCCGGTGCCGGGCATCCGAGCCGCTGCTGGCCCCTAAGCAAATTTGCTGAGGTCGCCGCACGATTACAGGAAGCGGGATATTCGCCGGTGGTATTCCTTGGTCCCGAGGAAATGCAGATGCGCGGAGCGGTTGCTCAAGCGTTCCCGCCAGGCACGCTTGTGATGGATGGACTTGGCATTTCTGAGTTCATCGCCGCGGTCGCACAGAACGCGATCTTCATTTCGAACGACACGGGTCCGACGCATCTTGCAGCGCTCGCCGGCGTGCCGCTCCTCCTGATCATGGACAAAGACGCTCCGCTGACCTATCTGCCGCTTGCTAAGGATCTGAGGGTGGTAAACAACGCCTCGATAGGTGAAATATCGGCACGGGACGTGTACTCGGCAGCGATGGATCTGCTACCCGGCGTCTCGATATGACAAGGTGCGTCCTGAGGTGGTAATCTCATTTTCTTTCGCGCATGGTAGAGGAATTCGCTTTCGACAATACTGAGGAGCGCCGCAAGGTGCGGAATAACGGCTCCGGCTGGATAGAGGTGATCGCGGGATCTATGTTCTCCGGTAAATCCGAGGAGCTCATTCGGCGGCTCAACCGCGCCCGCATCGCACGTCAAAAGGTGCAGGTTTTCAAGCCCGCCATCGACGCACGTTATTCGGTCGAGGAGATCGCTTCCCATTCCGGACAAAAGCATGTCTCGATACCCGTTTCGACGACCGCCGAGATGATGTCACAGGTCCACGAGGATACTCAGGTGGTTGGCATCGATGAGGGCCAGT
>Ga0070658_10002010_pt1 | contig 17089 bp, 13 predicted proteins | sample KBSC13metaG_FD_64664 | JGI IMG/M metagenome (GOLD analysis project Ga0070658, IMG submission 64664) | Corn rhizosphere microbial communities from Kellogg Biological Station, Michigan, USA - KBS C1-3 metaG | ecosystem: Host-associated > Plants > Roots > Rhizosphere > Soil ...
GTGACGTTCCGCTCGCACATCGACGGCGCCAAATACGAGCTGACGCCCGAACGTTCGATCGAAATCCAGACGCTGCTCGACAGCGACATCATCATGCAGCTCGACGAGTGCATTCCGCTGCCGTCGAACCGCAAGGAGATGGAGCGGGCGATGGAGCTGAGCCTGCGCTGGGCGCAGCGCAGCAAGGACGCGTTCGGCGACCAGCCGCATCGCGCGCTGTTCGGCATCAACCAGGGCGGCGACGATCCGGAACTGCGTTCCAGATCGGCCGCCGGGCTGAAGTCGATCGGTTTTTCCGGCTACGCCGTCGGCGGCCTTGCGGTCGGTGAGCCGCAGGAAACGATGTTCCGGGTGCTGACCGAGATCACGCCGGAGCTGCCGGCGGACAGGCCGCGATACCTGATGGGCGTGGGCAAGCCCGACGATATCCTGGGCGGCATCGAGCGCGGTATCGACATGTTCGACTGCGTGCATCCGACCCGGGCGGGGCGGCACGGCCACGCCTACACGCGCTTCGGCGTCATCAATCTCAAGAACGCGCGGCACAAGGACGATGCGCGTCCGCTCGATGCCGAGTCGCCGAACCCCAACTGCCGTCGCTTCAGCCGGGCCTACCTGCACCACCTGATCAGGACCGAGGAGATGCTCGGTGCGATGATCTTGAGCCAGATCAACCTCAGCTATTACCAGGAGCTGGTGCAGGGTACACGGGCGGCGATCGAGGCTGGCACCATCACGGATTTTGCGGCACAAACGCGTGCCCGCTGGGCCGAGGGCGACCTCCCCATCAACTAAGGGACCACCATCATGGCGACGAACCGCAAGTCTCTCCTCAACACGATGATGAAGCATCGCAAGCGCCTCGAGGAGACGCCGATGCGTGTGCAGTTCGCGCTCGATCCCAACCGCTTCAAGCGCTTCTCGGTCAGCGCCGGCGACATCCTGCTGGACTACTCCAAGAACCGCATCGACGAGAAGGCGATGGAGGCCCTGTTCGACATCGCCCGCGCGGTGGATGTCGAGGGCCATCGCAAGGCCATGTGGGCCGGCAAGCACATCAACGTGACCGAGGACCGCGCCGTGATGCACATGGCGCTGCGCTACCAGGGCGACAAGCCGGTGAAGGTCGACGGCAAGGACGTGATGCCGGAAATCCGCGACGTCCTCGCCCACATGAAGCTGTTCTCGGGGCAGGTGCGCGACGGCACGGTGAAGGGCGCGACCGGTGAAACCTTCACCGACGTGATCAACATGGGCATCGGCGGCTCGGACCTCGGGCCGGCGATGGCGACGATCGCACTGTCGCCCTATACGAGGCCGGATTTGCGCGTGCACTACGTCTCCAATGTCGACGGCGCCCACCTGCACGATACGCTCGAAGGGCTCGACCCGAAGCGGACGATGTTCATCATCGCGTCCAAGACCTTCACCACCGACGAGACGATGACCAATGCGCATTCGGCGCGCGCGTGGATCGCCAGGGCGCTGGGCGAGGCGGCGGTGCAGGACCATTTCGCGGCGCTTTCGACCAACCTCGAAGCCTGCGCCAAATTCGGCATCCGCGACGACCGCATCTTCGGCTTCTGGGACTGGGTGGGCGGCCGCTATTCGGTGTGGTCGGCGATCGGCCTGCCGATCGCGATCGCCGTCGGCTTCGACAATTTCGCCGCGTTCCTGCGCGGGGGGTACGAGATGGACCAGCATTTCCTCAAGACGCGGCTCGACAGGAACCTGCCGGTGATCATGGGGATGCTCGGCGTGTGGTACCGCAACGCCTGGGGGTTCGCGACGCACGCTGTGCTGCCTTACGACCAGCGGCTGAGCCGGTTCACGGCGTACCTGCAGCAGCAGGACATGGAGAGCAACGGCAAGTCGGTGACGCTTGAGGGCAAGCCGTTCGACTACCAGAGCGGCCCGGTGATCTGGGGCGAGCCTGGAACGGTCGGGCAGCACTCGTTCTACCAGCTCATCCACCAGGGGACGGCGGTGATCCCCTGCGACTTCCTGATCGCGGCCAATCCGCACGAACACATGCCGCCGCACCACGCCAAGCTCGTCGCCAACGTCTTGGCGCAGTCGGAAGCGCTGATGCTGGGCAAGACGAAGGCCGAGGTGGTCGCCGAGCTGACCGCGCAGGGGCTCAGCAAGGAAAAGATCAAGGCACTGACGCCGCACAAGATGTTCCCCGGCAACCGGCCGAGCAACACGCTCATGTATCCCAAGCTGACGCCGGAGATCCTCGGCAGCCTCGTGGCGCTTTACGAGCACAAGGTGTTCGTGCAGGGGACGGTGTGGGACGTGAATTCGTTCGACCAGTGGGGCGTCGAGCTCGGAAAGCAGCTCGCCAAGGCATTGTTGCCCAAGGTCGAAGGCACCGTCGCCAACGAGGGCAATGATGCCTCCACCAAGGGACTGCTCGCGCAGTATCACCGGCTGCGGGACAAATAACAGAATGCGGGCGCGGGCGGGTTATGGACTCGTCTGCCGTTTCGTTGGCCGGCGCGAGAAACCGGAAAAATCGCGCCATTTCCCGTGCCGCCGCGTCCGGTTGACGCGCGCTCGCATCGAGAGCTGAACGAAATCAACGGCATAGGGTTGCGGCGGTTTGCGATTGACTCGAAAGGGTTCGCCGCTATGTTCCGCCGCAATCTCGGCGATATCCGCCGGGTTCGCATTGCCAGAGGGCCGGTAGCTCAGGGGTAGAGCATTCGACTTTTAATCGAATGGTCGCGGGTTCGATTCCCGCCCGGCCTACCAATGCGTCGCTAGACCTGGGCCAGGGCGGAGTAGGTCAGCCCACCGCACAGCTTCGGATCGGGGTTGGCGATGCGGCCGGCGACGCGGTCGCTGGCAAGCGCGTAGAGGGCGGTTTTGCCCTGCGGGGTGCGGGTGCAGACGTACCAGCCGGCAGCCTCGTAGATCGACCAGGAATTGAGCCGCTGCGGCGGCGAGATCTCGGTCTCGTCGGTCGAAGCGACGTAGTCACGGACCCAGATGAGATAGTCGGGCGGCAGCGGCTGGGTGTCCTTGCTGATGGTAAAGTTGGGCATGTAGGGCATCGGCACAGCCAGCGAGGAGCAACCGGCCAGAAGGCTCACCATGGCAATCGCGGCAACAGAACGCAAAACAGGCCCTCGAAAATCGGCGGGAGGTTAAGTTCGACTGCGGGGCAAGTCAAAGCCCGGTTCAGTTGAGCGGATCGCCGACAAAGGGCACCGTGGCGCAGGCGATGCCGACTTCGGCCATCCGGCCGCACAGTTCCTGCGCGTCCGCCTGCATCGCGATCGGGCCGACCACCAGCCGCCGGCCGCTGCCGCCCTCGACGTGGCCGAGGATGGGGCCGAGGCCCATCAGCATCGTGCCGACATGCGAATTCAGGGTCTGCCAGGCGGGGCTCGCCTGATCGGCGTCGATCGGCGGGCCGAGGGCAATGCCGAAGGCGCTGGGGTTCGAGGTGACGTGGGCCGTCAAAGCCTGCGGCATCGCTTGCCGGGTCGCGCCTGCCAATAAGGTATCAGCGCTCTGCAGCGGCGTCTGGGTATAGCTGACCGAGCCGCCGTCGGCGTCGAAGCTCTTGACCGGGCTGGTCCCCGTGGACCCGGTGATCGCTCCCTGGTCGACCTCCGGACCGCCGGATTTATTCACTGTCTCGACCAGGTTGGGCACGGTGCTTTCGAGCGCGGCGAGACGCTGCGTTGTCGACTGCGTCGCCTGCTGTGTCAGCGACAGGCGCTGCTCGAGCGCGGCGTTCTGCTGCTGCAGGCCGCTCATCCGGGTCTGCAGCGCAACGACCGTGCCGCGGAGCTGATTGAGGTTGCCGCCGTCGAGGCGGGAGGCATGCAGGCCGCCGAGGATGTTGTCCGGGATAAGGGCGGAGATGCTGCCGCCGACGAGGGCCAGGCCCCAGACGGACAAGGCGACGACGCCCCAGAACGTGACATCTCCGGCCCGGAACTGGTCTGCCGTTTTCGCCAAACTCAAAAATCTCGCCAAGCCGCTCGAATCACGGCTCTTTCGCTAGTTTACCATCGCAGCGGCGTAATGTTTCTCAAACACGTTGCTGCCATAAAATATGGCCACTTGTTCTTGGGAAAACGGGGCAGGCATGACCGCATTGTTGTCGATCATCTTGGCGGCGGGCGAGGGCACCCGCATGCGGTCGGCAACGCCCAAGGTTTTGCATCCGATCGGCGGACTTCCCATGGTCTCGCATGCGATCCGGGCGGCGCAGTCGGCAGGCTCGAGCAGTGTGGCAGTGGTGATCGGCCCCGGCCACGAGGCCGTACGCGCTGCGGTGACGGCCGCGGTCCCAGGCGCCTCGGTGTTCGTTCAGACGGAGCGGCTCGGGACCGGACATGCGGTCAAGCAGGCGCGGGAGGCCTTCGAAGCGATCTCGGGCAATGTGATCGTGCTCTACGCCGATACGCCGCTGGTGACGGCGGCAACGGTTGCCGCGATCACGGCCAAGCTCGACGCCGGCGCCGATATCGTGGTGGTCGGTTTCGAGCCGGACGATCCGACCGGCTACGGCCGGTTGCTGACCGAGGGTGACCGGCTGGTTGCTATTCGCGAGCACAAGGAGGCGAGCGAGGCCGAACGCCGGATCGGGCTCGTAAATTCGGGCATCATGGGGTTCCGCAGCGGCGTGCTGCAGGCCGTGATCGAACGGATCGACAACAAGAACTCCAAGGGCGAGTTCTATCTGACCGACGCTGTCGAGATCGCCAATGCCGACAAGCGCAAGATCGAATATACGGTTGCGGACGCGCGCGAGGTGATCGGCGTCGACGACCGCGGCAAGCTGGCCAAGGCTGAAATGCAGTTCCAGGAGCTCAGACGCGACGACTTCATGAAGGCCGGCGTGACGTTGCGGGACCCGGCGAGCATCTATTTCTCCTACGATACCGAAATCGGCCGCGACGTGACGATCTTCCCGAACGTGGTGTTCGGGCCCGGCGTGAAGATCGGCGACGGGGTCGAGATCCGCGCCTTCTGCGACATCGAGGCGGTGACGATCGGCGCGGGCGCGACCATCGGGCCGTTCGCGCGTATCCGGGGCGGCGCCGAGCTTGGCGCGAACGTGCATCTGGGCAATTTCGTCGAGGTCAAGAAGTCCAGGATCGGCGCCGGCACCAAGGCCGGGCACCTGAGCTATCTGGGCGATGCGGTGATTGGGGAGAACACGAACATCGGCGCCGGCACCATCACCTGCAACTACGATGGCGTGAACAAGGACACAACGATCATCGGCTCGAACGTCTTTATTGGCTCGAACACCTCGCTGGTGGCGCCGGTGAGCGTCGGGGACGGCGCCTACACGGCCTCGGGCAGCGTCATCACCGATGACGTGCCGGCCGATGCCGTCGCCTTTGGGCGGGCGCGCCAGGAAAACAAGCCGGGCTACGCGCCGAAACTCAAAGAGAAGGCGTTGGCCAGGAAGGCCGCCAAGCAGAAGGGGAAAGCCTGATGTGCGGGATCGTCGGGATTATCGGTACGGAGCCGGTGGCGCCGCGGCTTGTCGATGCGCTGAAGCGCCTCGAATATCGCGGCTATGACAGCGCCGGCGTCGCGACCTTGGAACACGGTTCGATCGCGCGCCGGCGCGCCGAGGGCAAGCTCGGAAACCTCGCGACCAAGCTCGGCATGGAGCCGCTTGAGGGCCGCATCGGCATCGGCCACACGCGTTGGGCGACGCACGGGGCTCCGACCGAGGGCAATGCGCATCCGCATGCGACCGACAAGGTCGCGGTGGTCCACAATGGCATCATCGAGAATTTCCGCGAGCTGCTGGCCGACCTGGCGAAGGACGGCTATCTGCCCAAGACGCAGACCGACACGGAATCGGTGGCGCTGTGGGTGACGCGCGAGATCGATCGCGGGCTCGACCCGGAGATGGCGGTCGGCCGCACGCTCAAGGTGCTGCGCGGCGCGTTTGCGCTGGCCTTCATGTTCAAGGGCCACGACCGGCTGCTGATCGCGGCGCGTCACGGCGCGCCGCTCGCGGTGGGCTACGGAGAGACCGAGATGTATCTTGGGTCGGACGCGATGGCGCTGGCGCCGTTCACATCGCGGCTCAGCTACCTGCTCGACGGCGACTGGGCGGTGATCACGCCCAAGGGGGTCACCATCCGCGACGGTTCAGACGCGATCGTGCGCCGCGAGACGCTGGTGTCGCAAGCCTCGGCGCTGCTCGTCGACAAGGGCAACCACCGGCACTTCATGGCCAAGGAGATCTATGAGCAGCCCGAGACGATCTCGCATACGCTAAGCCACTATGTAGACATGGGCGCCGAGACCGTCGCGCTGCGGGAGAAGCTGCCGTTCGATTTCGCCAGCCTCAGCCGGCTGACGATATCGGCTTGTGGAACGGCGTATTATGCCGGGCTCGTCGCAAAATACTGGTTCGAGAAATACGCGCGACTGCCGGTCGACGTCGACGTGGCGTCGGAGTTCCGCTATCGCGAGCCGCCGGTCGAAAAGGGCAGCGCCGCGCTGTTCATCTCGCAGTCCGGCGAGACCGCGGACACGCTGGCCGCGCTGCGCTATTGCGCCAGGTCCGGCCAGCATGTGGTGAGCCTGCTCAACGTGCCGGATTCCACGATCGGCCGCGAAAGCGAGGTCGTGTTTCCGACGCTCTGCGGCCCGGAGATCGGGGTCGCGTCGACGAAGGCGCTGACCGCTCAGCTCGCCGCGCTTGCCAGCCTCGTGGTGGCGGCCGGAGTCGCGCGTGGCGTTCTCGACCGCGCGCAGGAGGCCGAACTGGTCCGCGAGCTGGTGACGCTGCCGGCGGCCGTGAGCTCTGCGCTCGGCACCGAGGAGCAAATCGAACGCATCGCCAAGGGGCTCAGCAAGGCCAAGGACGTACTCTACCTCGGCCGCGGACAGATGTTCCCGGTGGCGATGGAAGGCGCGCTGAAGCTCAAGGAAATCTCCTACATCCACGCCGAGGGCTATCCCGCCGGCGAGCTCAAGCACGGGCCGATCGCGCTCGTGGACGAAACGATGCCGGTGATCGTCGTCGCGCCGTCGGACGAGCTCATGGAAAAAACCCTCAGCAACATGCAGGAGGTCGCGGCGCGCGGCGGCCAGATCATCCTCATCACCGACGAGGAGGGCCGCCGCCACATCGGCCAGGGCGTCGCCGAGACCATCGTCATCCCGAAGGTATCGAGCTTCGTGGCGCCGATCCTGGCGCTGATCCCGGTGCAATTGCTCGCCTACCACACCGCGGTGTTCATGGGCACCGACGTCGATCAACCGCGCAACCTGGCCAAGTCGGTGACGGTCGAGTAGCTGGACTTTCCCCGGACGCCGTGCGAACTGCCGGCTCATGACGGACCGCATCGAAATCACGCCGCCGGGCCATCCGCTCGTGGGCCGGGTCACGCCGCCGGGCAGCAAGTCGATCACCAATCGTGCGCTGCTGCTGGCGGGCCTGGCACGTGGCACCAGCCATCTCACCGGCGCGCTCAAGAGCAAGGATACCGCGCTCATGGCTGCGGCGTTGCGGCAGATGGGCGTCGTGGTCGACGAACCGGACGCGACCAGTTTCATCGTTACCGGCCACGGCTATCTGGCGGCGCCGTCCGAACCGCTGTTCCTGGGTAACGCGGGTACCGCGACGCGGTTCCTGACCGCGGCCGCGGCGCTGGTCGACGGCGTCGTGGTGGTGGACGGCGACGAGGCGATGCGCAAGCGGCCGATCGGGCCGCTGGTCGACGCGCTCAAATCGCTCGGCATTGGGGCCAGTGCGCCGACCGGCTGTCCGCCGGTGACCATTGCGGGCAAGGGCAATTTCGGCGCCGGCCGGGTCGAGATCGACGGCGGCCTCTCGAGCCAATACGTCTCAGCTCTGCTGATGGCGGCGGCGTTCGGCGACGGCGCCATCGATGTGGCGTTGACCGGCCAGGACCTCGATGCCCGCGGCTATGTCGATCTCACCGTTGCGGCGATGACGTCATTCGGGGGCAGCGTCGCGCCGGTCGACCGCACCACCTGGCGGGTGGCACCGACGAAGTACCGCGCCACCGATTTCGTCATCGAGCCCGATGCGTCGGCCGCAACCTATCTCTGGGCAGCAGAAGCGCTGACCGGCGGGCGCATCGACCTTGGCGTGCCGATGGATGCGTTCACCCAGCCCGACGCCAAGGCGGCCGAATTCATCCGCAAGTTCCCGCACATGCCGGCGGTGATCGACGGCTCGCAGATGCAGGATGCCGTTCCAACACTGGCGGTGCTTGCGGCCTTCAACGATACGCCGGTGCGGTTCACCGGCATTGCCAACCTGCGGGTCAAGGAGTGCGACCGGATTCGCGCGCTGTCGACCGAGCTCAGCCGTATCCAGCCGGGGCTGGCGCATGAGGATGGTGACGATCTCGTGGTCGTTGCCGATCCGCGCCTGCGTTCGGCGGCGAAGCGTAACGCGATCACCGAAATCGAGACCTACGAGGACCACCGGATCGCGATGAGCCTGGCGCTGGCCGGGCTCAGGATCGGCGGTATCACGATCCTCAACCCCGATTGCGTGGGCAAGACCTATCCGGGTTATTGGGACGCGCTGCGCTCGCTCGGCGTGACGCTGACCGCCACCTAGGCCGCGGCGATCTTGTCGTCCGGCTTGAGCTCGACTTCGCTGAGCACGCGATTGCGACCGGCGTGCTTGGCCGCATAGAGGCAGCGGTCGGCGCGCTCGATGAGCGAGGACGGCGAGTCCCCGGGCTTGTACATGGCCACGCCGAACGACGCGGTGATGCGGCCAAGCTTCTCATTGGTGGAACGTTTCAGCAGTTCCTTGGCCTGAACGGCCTTGCGGATGTTGTCGGCAACGATCACTGCGCCCTCGAGGTCGGTCTCGGGGAGGATCGCCGCGAACTCCTCGCCGCCGTAGCGTGCGGCCAGGTCCTTGCCCTTGATGTTGGACTTGAGCGTCATGGCGACGAGGCGAAGCACCTGGTCGCCGGTCTGGTGGCCCCAGGTATCGTTGAAGCGCTTGAAGTGGTCGATGTCGAGCAGCATCAGGCAAAACGACGTTCCAAGCTCGGCATCCTCGAAGGCCTTGAGCATGCCTTCGTCGAAGGACTTCCGGTTGAAGATCTTGGTCAGCGGGTCGAGCATCGACTCGCGCCGCACTTCATCGAGGTCACGCTGCAGGGCGGCAATGTCGTCGCGCGAGGCGATGAGCTTTTCCTCGAGTTGCGCGTTGGCGTCCTGCATGCGCCGGGTTTCGCCGAGCAGCCGCTGCGCCAGGGCGCGCAATTCCGTTTCGCCCAGATCGACCTGGCTCAGGTCACCGCTCGCCGCCTGCAACGTCCCGGAATAGGCGTTGGCGGTGGTCATCGCCGTATCGATGGCGTCGTGCACGGCCTCGATGCGCGTGGCCATGCGCTCGGACACGCTCGAGATGCGCTCGTTGGCGTCGGCGGCCTTGAGGAATTCGTTGTAGAGGCGCTCGGCCAGTTCCTGCGTTGCGGAGCCGTCGCGGAAGATCTGGTTGATGCGCTGGTTCAGCGTCGGATTGACGCCGGTCGCGTAGGTATAGAGGAGCTCATAGAACTGCGGATAGGGCGGGATCTGTCCCCGCTTCAGCAGGTCCATAGCCGAATTGGCGTATCCCAGGGCGCGCCTGAATTCCTGTTCCGACACTGTGCCCCCAGAGGTCTTCTGACCCTTTACCAGCGCTCTGTAGTTTTCGGGTGAGTCACTTAAAGTGTAGTAAAGATCACTGATATGTCAGCAAAGACACGCAAAAGTGCCTGCGTGACCTGCGGCAGTGATTTCAGCGAACGCCACTTGGCCGGAGCAAGAAAGCCGGCACGGGACCATCCGATCCGAACGGTGACGCCGGACCGCCGCTGTTGTCGTGTTCGCGTTCGCGATGCGGACGCGGAGCGGGTCTGTCGTCGTGACGAGGATGCTCCGGCCGGGCCTCACGGCGCGGCTGCTTCGCCACGACCTTCTCCTCCGGCTCCGAGCTTTCTGCCTTTGCCGGTCGAGAACCGCGGGTCCGGGTGCCGCGGCGGCGGCGTTCGCCAGAGTCGGAAGCGTGATCGTCCTGACCGACGGCTTCGACGGCAATGCCGTCGAGCTTCATCACCGGAATATCGCGCTGGATCAGCTTGACGATGGCATCGAGATATTTGCCGTCCGATGGTGCGGCGAGGGTGATCGAGATGCCTGAGCGCCCGGCGCGGCCGGTCCGGCCGATGCGGTGGATGTAGTCCTCCGCGTGGGTGGGGACGTCGAAGTTGAAGACGTGGCTCACCGCGGGAATATCGAGGCCACGGGCCGCGACGTCAGAGGCGATCAGCAGCTTGAGCTTGTCGGTCTTGAACGTGTCGAGTGTTTCCGTGCGGCTCTTCTGGTCCATGTCGCCATGCAGGCCACCGGCGGAGAAACCGTGGCGCTGCAGCGAACGGGCGAGGGTCGCGACGTCGCGCTTGCGGTTGCAGAAGATGATTGCGTTCTTGAGGTCTTTTTCGCCGCGGATGATGGCGCGGAGCGCTGCGCGCTTCTCTTCCGGCCGGCCGGAGACCTTGACCAGCTTCTGGTCGATGGTTTCCGCCGTGGAGTTCTTCCGCGCCACCTCGATCCGCACCGGATCGCGCAGAAACCGGTTGGTGAGCTTCTGGATCTCGGGCGGCATGGTGGCCGAAAAGAACAGCGTCTGCCGGCGGGCGGGGAGCAGGCCGCAGATGCGCTCGATGTCCGGGATGAAGCCCATGTCGAGCATGCGGTCGGCCTCGTCGATCACCAGGATGTCGACGCCGCTCAGCAGGATGCGCCCGCGCTCGAACTGGTCGAGCATGCGGCCGGGAGTGGCGATCAGCACGTCGGCGCCGCGATCGAGCACCTTGTTCTGGTCTTCGAAGCTGACGCCGCCGATCAGCAGCGCCATCGTCAGGCGATGGTTCTTGCCGTATTTTTCAAAATTCTCGGCAACCTGCGCGGCGAGCTCGCGCGTCGGCTCGAGGATCAGCGTACGCGGCATGCGGGCGCGCGCCCGGCCGCTTTCGAGCAGGGTGAGCATGGGCAGGACGAACGAGGCCGTCTTGCCGGTCCCGGTCTGCGCAATGCCGATGATGTCCTTCTTTTCGAGGACATAAGGGATGGCCTGCGCCTGAATTTCAGTGGGCTTGGTGTAACCCGCGGCCGCGACCGCGTCGGTCACTTTGGCGCTGAGGCCGAGCCCGGAAAAGTCTTCTGGCAATGTGAACGTCCACTCTGGGTTGGGAGGAGCCGGCGTTGAGGCCTCTGGGTGAGACCGAGCGGCCGAGTGGTTCCCGACGCGCCGGGAACATAAAGGGAATAACCCGCGAGTCAACGGGATTCCCTAGGCTTTGCTTAATATGGGAACGTGTCGGTCAGATGTCGAGACCGCCGAGTATCACGGGTGCGCGCGCGGGCCGAGGGCAGCAAACGAGACCGAGACGAGCAGCGGCGTTGCCGCTGCCATCTACACGTCGAGGTCGGTCACGAACTCGGCGTTGGTCTGGATGAACTCGAAGCGAGCCTCGGGTTTGGAGCCCATCAGCCGGTCGACCGAGGAGCGCGTCTCATCGCGGTCCTGCAGCACGCGGACCTGCAGGAGCTGGCGCGTCCGCTTGTCCATCGTGGTTTCCCGCAAGTGCGCATAGGGCATCTCGCCGAGGCCCTTGAAGCGGGTGATCTCGGGTTTCTTGCCCTTGAACTCCGTCTCCAGCAGCGCGTCGCGGTGGGCATCGGTCATCGCATAGACGACCTTCGGCCCCGCGCTCAGCCGGAACAGCGGCGGCATCGCGAGATAGAGGTGCCCGTCATCGATGAGCCTGGGCATCTCCTGAAAGAAGAAGGTCATCAGCAGTGAAGCGATATGGGCGCCGTCGACGTCGGCGTCGGTCATCAGAATGATCTTGTCGTAACGCAGGTCGTCCTCGCGGTAGCGGTCACGCGTGCCACAGCCGAGCGCCTGGATGAGGTCGGCGATCTGCTGGTTCTGCGCGAGCTTCTCGCGGGTCGCGCCGGCGACGTTGAGCACCTTGCCGCGCAGCGGCAGGATGGCCTGGCTCGCCCGATCGCGGGCCTGCTTGGCGCTGCCGCCGGCGCTGTCGCCTTCGACGATGAAGATCTCGGCGCCCTGGGCGGCCGACTGCGTGCAGTCGGCGAGCTTGCCTGGCAGGCGCAGCTTGCGCGTCGCCGACTGGCGGTCGATCTCTTTTTCCTTCTTGCGCCGGAGCCGTTCCTCGGCGCGCTCGATCGACCAGTCGAGAAGCTTATTGGCCTGCTGTGGCGAGGCGGCGAGCCAGTGGTCGAAGGCGTCGCGCAGGGCGTTGTCGACGATGCGCGTGGCTTCGGCGGAGCTCAGCCGATCCTTGGTCTGGCCGACGAATTCGGGCTCGCGCACGAAGACCGAAAGCATCGCCGAGCATTGTACCAGCACGTCGTCGGCGGTGAGGTTGGCGCCGCGCTTTTCGCCCTTGAGCTCGGCGTAGGATCGCAGGCCGCGGAGCAGGGCGGTGCGCAGGCCCTGCTCGTGGGTGCCGCCCTCAGCCGTTGGAATGGTGTTGCAGTAGGAGTTGAGGAACCCGTCGGCAAGGTTCCAGCTGATCGCCCATTCGACGGCGCCGTGGGTGCCCGGCTTGCCGGTCTGGCCGGAGAAGATGTCGTCGACGATGCGCTGCTCGCCTTCGATGCGGGCGGCGAGGAAATCGCGCAGGCCACCGGGGAAGTGGAAGCTCGCCTTTTCGGGGACCTCGCCGGTCGCGAGCTCCGGATCGCACGACCAGCGGATCTCGACGCCGCCGAACAGGTACGCCTTGGCCCGCGTCATCCGGAACAGCCGCTGCGGCGAGAACTCGGCCTTGTCGCCAAAGATCTCAGGGTCGGGGTGGAAGCGCGTGGTGGTGCCGCGCCGGTTCTGCACCTTGCCGGCTGGAACGACCTTGCTGGTCGGCTTGCCGCGCGAATAGCTCTGCCGGTACAGCATCTGGTCGCGCGCTACCTCGACCGTCAGGTCGTCGCTGAGCGCATTGACCACCGAAACGCCGACGCCGTGCAGGCCACCCGAGGTCTCGTAGGCCTTGGAGTCGAACTTGCCGCCGGCGTGCAGCGTCGTCATGACGATTTCGAGCGTCGACTGCTTGGGAAATTTTGGATGGTTCTCGACCGGAATGCCGCGGCCGTTATCGCTGACGGTCAAATAACCGTCGGCGCCCAAATGCACTTCGATGCGCGACGCATGGCCGGCGATGGCCTCGTCCATCGAGTTGTCGATGACCTCGGCGAAGAGGTGATGCAGCGCGTTGACGTCGGTGCCGCCGATATACATGCCGGGGCGGCGCCGGACCGGCTCCAACCCCTCGAGGACCTCGATGTCGGCGGCCGAGTAGGACGAGCCGTGGCTGGTGGCGGGCTCGGCGGTCTTGCGCCTGGGGCCGGGGGCCGGCGTTTCGCCGAAGAGGTCGTCCTTGGGGGGCATCGTCAGGTCAGGTCCATTGGCGAATCGTGGGCTGGTTTTAGCACAGCGCCGAAAAACATCGTTGCCGCTCTGTTCACGGTCGGGCGGACGCCGGTGGATCGAGACCGAACACCGGTTCCCGCTTTCGCTCGGAGGGGATATTCTCCGAACGCCGCCGGGAATTGACTGGTGCGTCGCAGGCAGCGGGCGCCGGTGTCGGATTCTGAACGCCAGATGAACGGCGGTGTCGAGCTCCGTTCAACGGGACTCGATTAGCGTCAACCTCTGCGCTCAAGCTTGCGCCGCGGAAATTCCCCCACCACGGAGACCTCCCAATGAACCTTCTCACCACCATCAAGGCCGGTGCCATCGCCGCCGCCCTGAGCGTCACCGGCTTTGCGGCGATGCCGGCCGAGGCAGCCGGGCCGAACTTCGGCTTCCACCTGCAGTTCGGCAACGGCTTCGGCGGCAACGGCATGTATTTCAACTATGGCGGCAGGCGGCAGATGTGCCTGTCAGACCGCCAGATCTCCTGGCAGCTTGATCGGTCCGGCTGGGATCACGTCCGGATCGTGAAGTCGCGCGACACGCGGGTGATCGCCGTCGCGAGCTGGCACCACCAGTGGTACCAGCTGCTGGTCGACCGTTGCTCGGGCCATATCGACCAGCGCCCGGTCAATTTCCACGGGAACAACTGGAACGGACCGATCAGCAATTTCGGCATCACGCTGAACTTCTAGTCCGCATCCACATATCTCGAGGCGGTCCCGGCTGTTATGCGGTCGGGATCGCTTTTTTATTCAATGTCTTAGCGGGGCGGGTGCCCCAAATCGGTGCAGTCGATTAACCAATGTTTCGGGTCTTCCAAACACTTCCGTAACCTTGCCCTGTTAGAACGGCGTCATACGGTTTTGTGTCTGGAGTAGCCGTATGCGCGCCAGCTTGGCTTCGCGTATCGAGCCCGTTTCGGCTGGTGCCGAGGAGCATTCGCGTCTGGGGTGGCTGCAAGCCGGATTGTCCAGTTTTGCGTACCGGCTTGCCCATCTGCGCGTTCCTCGTTTTGCCGTCGTCGGCGTTCTGAGCGTCCTGTTCATGATCGCCTGATCAATTGATCTGCGAGGCACGGCCTCGCAAAACGACGACAGAGTGTTTTGTGCTTCTCAGTTTGCGCCTATCTGCGCAGACGGAACGCTACATTCATTCTAGAAATATCAACTCGTTCTTTAAGGGGTCGGGATAATTGCGGATGCGGTCGAGCGCCTCGGCCGAAGACTGGGGATACGAAGGGGGCTTCGCCGCCAGTGGCACGGGTCAACGACGTTCGATTCATCGGGCCGGTCATGGGACGCTATGCGCTGGCCAGCCGCATGCGCATGCCAGGTCCGCAGGTTTTCGCTTGCCGGCTGCAGAGCATTTCCATCCGGCAACTGGTCGCTTCGGCACCTGTCCCCGGGCAGGCCGGAGAGGGCATTACCGCCAATTTCGAGCCGTTCGGGACCCTGCGCGGCAGCATCGGCCGGCTGATCGACGGCGGCTTCAGCATGGAGATCGACGGCGGCTCTGAAGACGACGACAAACTGGCGCGCAAGATCGACTGGTACAAGCGGCGGACCTTCGCGGGAGTGACCGACAAGCGGCGGCACCGGCGCTTCATGCCGCGTGATCCACGATCGGCGATCGTTCTGCACAGCGGCATGGTGCTTCCGTGCCTGGTGATCGACATCTCCTCATCGGGAGCGGCGATCTCGGCCGACTATGAGCCGGTTACAGGCGAGCCGCTGGCTGTCGGCAGGGCGCTCGGCCGCGTGGTCCGCAAGCTCGAGGTCGGTTTTGCCGTACAGTTCCTCGAGGCGTTCGAGATCGAGATCGTCGAAGAGATGCTCCGCGCGCCAGACGACTGGCAGCGCGCGATCGAGGAGCGGGCGGCGATGTCCCGGTTCGACCCCGTCGCCGACCTCGACGAGGTGCCAACCTGGTCGCTGGCCGTCGGCTGACCGAAAAAGAGAAGGGCCCCCGAGGGCCCTTCCGAATGTCCCGATAACGCGGCCGGTCAGGCCGAGTAGTACATCTCGTACTCGACCGGATGCGGGGTGTGCTCGAATTTGATGACCTCGGTCATCTTCAGGTCGATGTAGCTGTCGATCTGGTCGTCATCGAACACGCCGCCGGCCTTGAGGAACTCGCGATCCTTGTCGAGGCTTTCGAGAGCTTCGCGCAGCGAGCCGCAGACGGTCGGGATCTGCTTGAGCTCCTCCGGCGGCAGCTCGTAGAGGTCCTTGTCCATCGGATCGCCCGGGTGGATCTTGTTCTTGATCCCGTCGACGCCGGCCATCAGCATCGCGGCAAAGCCGAGGTAGGGGTTCGCCAGCGGATCGGGGAAGCGGACCTCGACGCGCTTGGCCTTCGGCGACTGGCCGAACGGGATACGGCACGAGGCCGACCGGTTGCGGGCCGAGTAGGCGAGCAAGACCGGGGCTTCGAAGCCGGGAACCAGGCGCTTGTAGCTGTTGGTGGTCGGGTTGGTGAAGGCGTTGATCGCCTTGGCGTGCTTGATGATGCCGCCGATGTAGTAGAGGGCTTCCATCGAAAGGCCCGCATACTGGTCGCCGGCGAACAGCGGCTTGCCGTCCTTCCAGATCGACTGATGGCAGTGCATGCCCGAGCCGTTGTCGCCGTAGACAGGCTTGGGCATGAAGGTGACGGTCTTGCCGTAGGCGTGTGCGACCTGGTGGATCACGTACTTGTAGATCTGCACGTTGTCGGCGGCGGAGATGATCGGCGAGAACTTCATGCCGAGCTCGTGCTGGGCCGAAGCCACTTCGTGGTGGTGCTTTTCGATCGGCACGCCCATAGCGCCCATCGCAGCCAGCATTTCGCCGCGCATGTCCTGCGCGCTGTCGAGCGGCGGCACCGGGAAATAGCCCTTCTTGAGGCCGATGTGGTGGCCCGTGTTGCCCTGGTCGTACTCGGTGTCGTTGTTGGACGGCAGCTCGGAGGAGTCGACCTCGAAGCCGACCTTGTAGGTGGTGTTGGAGAAGCGGACGTCGTCGAAGATGAAGAATTCGGGCTCGGGGCCGAAATAGACCGAGTCACCCAGACCGGAGGACTTCACGTAACCTTCGGCCTTCTTGGCCGTGGTGCGGGGGTCGCGGTTGTAGGGCTGGTAGGTCAGGGGCTCGAGAATGTCGCAGTTGATGGCGAGGGTCGAGGCACCGAAGAAGGGGTCGATATAGGCCGAGTTCGGATCGGGCATCAGCACCATGTCGGACTCGTTGATCGCCTTCCAGCCGGCGATCGAGGAGCCGTCGAACATCGTGCCTTCCTCGAAGATATCCTCGTCGATCATGGTCTGATCGAAGGTCACGTGCTGCAGCTTCCCGCGCGGATCGGTGAAGCGCAGATCGACGTACTTGATCCCTTCGTCCTTGATCTTCTTGAGAATGTCGTTTCCAGTCGTCATGGTTTTCCCCGTTGAGAAGTCCGGATTGTTGTTGAGAGCAGCGACGGCCTAGAGGGCGTCGTCGCCGGATTCGCCCGTGCGGATGCGGATCGCCTGTTCGATCGAATAGACGAAGATCTTGCCGTCGCCGATGCGGCCGGTTTGCGCGGCGGTGCGGATCGCATCGATCGCCTTGTCGGCGAATTCGTCCGGGCACA
>Ga0070658_10002011_pt1 | contig 17088 bp, 11 predicted proteins | sample KBSC13metaG_FD_64664 | JGI IMG/M metagenome (GOLD analysis project Ga0070658, IMG submission 64664) | Corn rhizosphere microbial communities from Kellogg Biological Station, Michigan, USA - KBS C1-3 metaG | ecosystem: Host-associated > Plants > Roots > Rhizosphere > Soil ...
CAACGTTGGCCGTCTGCGCGCTGGCCAGAGTGCCGCCGTTGAGCTTCACCGTCGCTGCCGATGCGCCGAGGTTGCCGTCGTTCACGAACGATACCGTGCCGCCGTTGATCACGGTGTTGCTGTCGAACACGCCGTTGCTGTAGGTGCCGCCGGTGACCGTCCAGGTGGTGGTTCCGCTGCCGGCGCCCAGGAAGAACGTGCCCGAGCCGGTTTTGGTGATCGCGGTCGGCCCGGCGAGGGTCGGAGGAGAGTGTACCACCATTTTGACGCAAACCGAATTGACCTTAACTCAATTGCGACCGACCCGACCTCTGGTTTGGCGGGCGCGAGTGACGCACTGGCGGCCGCGGCGGGCCAAAGCTGAGGCACAAGAATATCGCAAATGAACGGTGGTGGAGAGGAATCCGACAGTATGCTTGCGACGTCAGTGGAGGCGGTTCGATTGGATTGGTCCTTCTGCCTCTGCCGGGCCGTGATCCTGAACTGGATGAAGGCGCGGCCGCAAAGGGCTGTTCCTGCCTTCAGCCTTTGATTGGCCGGTCGTGTGAGCACATTTCTCTGGCGAGGAGATTATGAAACGTTTTTTGAGTACATGCTTCGGCTTGACGGTGATCGCTGCCGCAGCGAGCTATAGCTCGGCGGCCTTGATCGATGTTGATTTCGGCATCGGTGGGGGTTCTCCGTCACCCGTTGAGTCAGGTTTCACAAGCGTTGCCCCGGTTTACCACGCAACCGCAACTTCGACTTATGCGGCCAACACGGCCACCTTTACGATTGGGACCTACCACGTAACATTCGCCGACTTCTTGAGTGCCCCAGGGTTCCGCGACCGTGGCACCACGACGGGCTCGATGCCCGATCTTTACCGCGATTTCTACTACGAAAACGATAATGACGCCTCGACGGTTGACGCCTTCTCAATTCAAGTCGCTGACTTGACGCCGTCCACGGCGTACGACGTGACGTTTTATGCCTACGACGGCAATCCGGGCGGAAACACCCGAACGCAGACTTACTCGGTACTCACCGGCACCGGCTCCAGCGGCACGAGCTCCTATGTCCTCGGATCGCCCCCGGCCACGCCTTTGCAGGATGCCGTTATCCTTCGCGTGACGACCGACAGCTCGGGTGCTTTCAAATATAAAATCCAAGGCGATACGACCGCTTCCAAAAGCGCGTTTGTGTTGCTCAATGGTTTCAGTGTCGCCGCCGTTCCTGAACCGGGGAGCGTCGCCGCTTTCTTGGGTTTGGCAGGCATCATGTTGCGCCGCGCTGGTCGTCGCCGGAGCAGTGCCTGCTGATGCGGAATAGCGTGGCCGTCCGTCTGCCGTTCGACTTCTCGCTCCTGAACGCGAGGGCGGAGGAGGCTTACGCGGAACCTTGGGGACGATTGGTGATTGCTTCCGTGGCCGGCGGCTAAAAGAGGCATTTAGCAGGTAAGAACTTGTCGAGATATCGCCGAGCGTCCGAACGGGAAAGGACAGTGCTCTCGGCAGACTCCTTCCACCGCCGGGGCATTCGAGCCTCGGCGGTGAGGAGTGCTAATGGAATGTATTGCCAACATTGTGAAAGTGCTGGAGCCCTTCCAGCGACGCCTACGGTCGTTTCTCCCACGTCGGATCAACACTGAAGCTGCGAGCAGGCAACGATTGGCGCACTGCGATAGATCAGAGAACGTATGCAGATCTTGCGGGGTTAACGAAACATATTTCGAACATGATGCACTCATCAAAGCAGATCTGGCTCGCCCCGGATTCGTACAGCGACGACACCACCAATTGGGCGATCTTCGAACGGAAATTTGATCTCCCGTCCGTCCCCGGCCGTGCAAAATTTCACTTCTTCGCCGCTTCGCGATACAGGCTTGTCGTGAATGAGCAGATCGTGGGGTATGGCCCTTCGCGATTCGTTCCCAGTTATGCCGAGCACGCCAGCGTCGACCTGCGGCCCTTTCTGCGGCCGGGTCCGAATGTGATCGGCGTCGAAGTGTGCTTCATCAACTACAACAGCTATCAACACGTGCCGGATACGACCGGGCGATTTATCGGGTGGGGTGAAATCGACGCAGGGGGCGAAGCATTATCGCTTTGCACGCCCGGCGAATGGCGAGTGCGGCGCAGTACCGCTTGCGCCGTCGAAGTTCCCGCCTATTCTTTCGCCATCGGGCCGGTCGAAGTGAGGAACACGCGGGTGAGCGAACTGCCCCTGCAACGGCCGACGGTGGTCGAACCCGCTGAGCCATGGAGATTTGTGCCCTCCACCGTTCCCGGGCCGTCCGGCCAATTCGTCACGCCGCGGGCTTTGTTTGCGGCAGCGGCTGCCGGGGGCGAAACGCGTGTCGGCTTTATCAGCGTTCATCCGACGTCGCGCGGTCGCTGGGATCAGCCAGTGCGGGGCCAGCATTTTCGCTATGTGACGTTCCTGCATTCGCCGCGGGAACAGTCCGTCACTCTCGGCCTGCACTGGGGCCCGCACTTCATCAACGGCGTGCGGATCGAAACGCGTGACGACCCGGATCGCCGCATGCGGCAGAACGGGACCGTCCAGCTGAATGCTGGTTGGAACCTGCTCTGCGGCGAGCCGGAACAGTTGCAGGCAATCTATCCATTGATGATCGGCATCCCCGATGATGCCGGCATCGCCGCGCGCTCCCGGCCGGACATGGACGACAGGGCGGTGATGGCCTATCAAGCAGCCCGTCACATTTCGGATGAAGAGAAATGGGCGAGGACGCCGCCGAAGGCATCGGAAGTCATGCCCGATGCAGCTGGATGGCGATTTGTCCAGCCCGACCAGCTTCTCAACATTCCGGCTCGGCTGATGGCGTGGGATGTCGTCGATGAGAATACGCGCGTCGCCGAACCGACGTTGCCGATCGCCGCGCCGGCGAGTGCGTCCGACTGGACAGCCGTTTTCGACTTCGGAACCGAATTCCTCGGCCATCCGCAAATCACCGTCGATGCGGACGAGGGCACGATCGTCGACTTCGCGTACGATGAGTGTTTGCGCAGCGACGGGACGCTCGCGCTTTTCCGTGGCAACCCGTTCGTTGAGCCGGCCGACCGATTCGTTTGCCGCGGCGGGCGCCAGACGATCGAGACGTTCTATCCCAGGGGCGGCCGATACCTGCAGGTATCGGTCCGGTCGCCGATCGGCGCACGCCCGGCAACGCTGCACGCCGTGACACTGCGGGATGCGAGCAGCGGCCAACGCTTCGACCACCCGTTTGCGTCGTCCAACGAACTGTTCAACTGGACGTGGCAGGCCGGCATTCGAACGCTACGCGCCAGCGCCGACGACGTCTTCTGCGATTCTCCATGGCGCGAACGGGGTGCCTATCTGGGCGACAGCTACGTTCAATCGATGGTCGAAATCGTCGCCGCCGGCGAACCGATCATCGGGCGACGGGCGCTGCGGCTGTTCGCGGCGGCCCAAATGTCCAACGGTCAATTCTCGAACGTCGCGCCGGCATGGTTCCAAATGCCCTTGTTCGACTTCTCGCTCATCTATGCGATCTGGCTGCACGATTACTGGCAGCTCACCGGAGACAAGGCGATCGTCCGAGACTGCATCGGTGCGGTGGATCGTCTGCTGACGAGCCCCACGTGGATCACCAGCCGAAATTCGCCGCTTTGGAACGTGCCGGCCAATGGGAAGATGTTCATCGATTGGGGTGTGGATCTGCCGGCCCGCTCCTATGAGGAAAACGGCGCGCTCAACGCGTTCCGGTTCAAAGCCCTCGAGTGTGCCGCTTCACTATTTGCGGCGACCGGCGATCGAGCGCGATCGGAGCTGCTTCAGGCGGAGGCCGCATCGATAAAGCATGTCTTCCAGACCCGCCTTTGGCTCCCGCAACACAACCGGTTTGCGGGCGGAACCGAAGCCGGCAACGTTGTAGAGCGTGAGACGGTGCACACGAATGTTCTCGCACTCGCTTTTGGCCTCGCAAGTGCGGAGCAGGAGCCGGCACTCATTCGCTATGTACTGGGACGGCTGCCCACCAACGCCGAAAAGGCCCTCTCGGCCGATGCGGGCAATGACTACATCGAGTTGTATTTCCTCAAGTACCTGCTCGATGCCGTGGTCCGCATCGATCGGCACGATGTCGCACGGCAGGTGATCGACGATCACATGTCGATCATCCGCGATGCGGGATCGCCCACGTTCTGGGAGTCACTGCGTCTCGGGTCCGCCGGCAAGGGAAGTTTCTGTCATTCCTGGTCGGCGTCGCCGCTGATCTACCTGGCGTGTTTTGCGAATGATGCATCAGGCGAGGGAACGCTCAGTGAACTCTCCGGACGACCGTCCCATCGCGCTCATTCGTTTTCGAAGACGTAGATTGCGCCTTTTCCGGCGTCGAGCCTGGCAGTGAGCGAGCCGTTCTTCAACGAAGCGGTATCCAACTGCTTCGTCTCGATCTTCACCTTGGAAGCATCCAGGTTACTGTCGCGCGTTTCGCCGGTGAGCGTATAGAGGCTGATCCGCCGAACATGGGTGCTCGGGATCTGGATCGAGAAAACGTGCTCCTTCTGCAGATCAAGATTCATCACAGCCACGGACGTTCGCCGCGCATCGTGCATGGCGTGAGCTTGCAGGAACTCGACGGTGACGCTTTCGGGCGTCTTACCCTTCGCATTCTTCTTTGGCGGTACATCGACGCGGGTGGTGGGAGAGCCTGTGACGCTGACATTCACCATGTCCATGTTCGCCATGTTTTCGTTGATCAGCGTCTCCCAGAGGAATCCCGGGCTGGGGCGGAAGCCATTGCCGAACGACGTGTGGCTGTTCCACCACCGGCCTTGGCCGAAGTTGAAATAGCATTGATATGTCCAACCGAGCCGCCAGGCGTCGAGCAGCGCGTCAGCAGCGGCGGTGCCCATGGCGTTGGATTTGCCGTAGTACTCGCCGGCGCGGTCTTCTTCCGGTGTCTTGGCCTTCAGACCGAACCCCGAGGGGCCGCCTTCGTACGCGACCATTTCGCTCTTTGGCCCCATCTGAACCAGGCGTTCCTGCGCCTTGGCTTGTGCCGTCCATTCGTCAATCAGCCTGACGCGGTATGAAAGCAGCGTTTTTTGAACGCCGTTGTCGTCGATGGTCGTCTGGCTGTGATCGCCGGTTTCCCAGCGCGGACCGACATACGTCGCGTGGCCGTTGTAGAAGTTTGCGCCGCCGGCGGCGATTGCGGCTTCCTGGCCGTAACCGGTGAGCGACCCATCGGCGTTGACGACGGCCGTGTAGTTGCCGCCGAGGCAGATCTTGAGCTTGCCAGCGTCCCAGTACGGGCTTTTCTGCATCTGCTCGGTCATGTACTTGGCCCACAGACCATATTCAGTGCCGGCCTGGTGGACAGCGCCGTACCGGCCCATGCCGACCCAGTTTTCGTTGAGGCGGTTGTGCCAGTTCTCGTTGCCGAATTCGATAATGATCTGGCGGAAATCCGCCGTCCACGGCCGGCCGTTGCCGCGCTGCAGCGACCGCTGGTACGCCATCGGCTTCGACTGCGGCGTGTCCGTCGACGCGTCATACGGCGCAGAAAGGTATTCCACCAACCGGCGATAATCGTCTTCGCTCGACATCACCTGGATGATGATCCATGGGACCATCCGGGTCTCGGGCGATTCACCGGTGGCCTGGGCGATCGTCAACGCCTTGGGTAGCGTGACGGCGTCGTTGGATTCCACCCGAATGGTGCCGTTGGGCGAAACCTTGCTTCCCGGCGTCCAGCTACAGAGGTCTTCGATTCGGCCGTCGTTTAGACCGGCCCAAATGCGCAATGCGCCCTTGCGGCCTGTCGTCGGCTGGGTCGACATGAGCTCGTTGAAGGTTCGCTTGTAGATCACGAACGGTTTGTCGGCGTCGCCCGGCGCGTAGACCGGCTGCAGCTTGACGTTATCGAGCAGCAGTTTGCCTTCGCCCTCATACCGAAGGACCGCCCCCTCTATCGGCCCTTCGGCCGGGGTCGCCGGCGCGGAAAACTCGAAGCCGACGCGCTGCCATTGATTCGTCAGACGGAACTGCTTCTGGATCTTGTTCCCGTAGTAGCCCGCGCTCAGGCCGTCCGCCTTTTCGGTGCCGAAGCCGAGGGTCAGCGAGCCGGCCGCCGCGCCGTCGACCTTGGCCCAGGCCTCATAGCGGTACTTCAGGCCGCTTTCTAACGCTCCGTACCAGCTGGCTTCTTTCGAACCTTGTCCGCAGAAGAGCTTGTTCCACAACTGGCCGACGCCCCCGTCGGGCGTCAGCTCGAGCGCGCCGTGGCCGCCGTTCATTTCCGCGGGGGCGTCGGCCGCAAGTTCGACGAAACGAACGCCGCCAACCGGCCAGGTCCAGCGGCTGGTGACGCCCTTGCCTCGGGTCCGCGGATGAAAGTCGTTCACGTCCGGCCAAGCGAACGTGCGCTCGAAGATTACGATGTCGTCCATACGAAGCTGATCGCCACCTTCGTAATAGACGCGCCAGCCCTCGCGCAGCTTGTCTTTCTCGGGCTTGGACATGGCGCCGACGGCCTGAATCGTGTCCGGCGCGGGCGCCAGCCAACCGCCGTCGGGGAAAGTGCTATCGCCCTTGGCGACGACGGTGGTGTTGAACAGGGGGATGAACGACTTGCCGTTCGTCGCGTCGAGGATCTTCCCACCCTCGGCCATCTTTGCCGGCTTGTAGGGCAGGGGCTGCCCGGCGCCGTCAACGAAGCGGTACGCCCGCATCGAGCCGCCGCTGTACGTACCGTTGTAGAGCGTCTGATAGTAGCTGGTGCCTGGACCGTCGAGCGTCACCCAGAATCGGCCCTTGTCCTTGCCGGAATCAATGACGCGGTAGAGCGCGCGCATCGTCACCGGCTCGAAGCCGCTATCGAAGATGATGTTGCCGGCCGAATACTTGGTGCCGCCGCCGTCCCCGAACATGTTGATCCCCAGAGGCTGCAGATCTTCAGCCTTGTGGATCACGTGGTCGGTGACCTTAATCACCGCCGGCTGCTGCTGGGCGAGAACGCTTGTCGCCAAGATGCCGACCGACGCGACTCCTGCCAATAGGCCAGACTTTCGGGAGAAAACGATGCCGGACACGGAAGGAGATTGCATAGCAATGACCGCGTAAGCGTTTAAAGCAGGAAAATCAGAGACCGTAGTTGAGATACAGCAGGCTGTCGGCCGGGTCGCCTGCTTCGCCGAAGCGGTAGTAGGTATCGCGGAAGGTTGGTGCCATCGCGACGTGACCGTCCCAAAAGAGAAAGTTAAGACCCTTGCGGCGGAAATGGCGGGGGGAGAGGTTGACGTCCAAGCCTTCAAAGCCCAAGCCGTCAACAGCAGGTCTTCGCAGGCCAGGGCTGTTGGTAGGCGTGCCCTGCATAACTACGAATCCTTGGTAAGAAATCATCTCGGTCATCTGAACGAGCGTGGACGGCGTGGAACCCACGAGCCTGCCGGTCGATTTGAAAACGATATTCTTGAAACGTAAAGCATGACGGTAATTGGAGCTCGTCGTGACTTTATCCGTACGAGTGCCGGCAAATTGCGGTTGAATAGGCGCATAGCTCACCCACCGGGCATCGCTGTAGGTCAATGAGTGGCGGGAATCGACATCGGACGGGCAAATGTATATGGAGGACTTGAAATTGGACTTTTGCGCATTCAGGTCGTGAGCGATGTATGCCTGCAGTTGGCAGTTGAAGTCACCTTGGAAGAACGTGCTGGGATTCTTGCCGAAGCAGGCATAGTTGTCACTTACATATAGCGTGCTTGTCGACGTGTCGTTGTAGGTAGCACTGAGGGCCGGTACGTAATCGTGAAAATCATTGCGATAGAGTTGCAGCGCTTGGCCGATCTGGCGCATGTTGGACATGCACTTCACGGCTGCAGCCTGCTCCTTCGCCGCTGAAAGGACCGGCAATAACATCGCGATCAGAACGGCAATGATTCCGATGACGACTAAAAGTTCGACCAGCGTGAATGCCTTGACCTTTTGGAACGATGTTTTCATTGCCGGCTCCAAAGAATGCCTTGCACGAACTCATTCTCGTTCGCTTCCGCTGAGGAACTGCTGGACGAGACAAATCCGGAACGAGAAACCGCCTGTGACAGCAATTTCGTCTTATGAGGTGAAACCGTTCCGGTCCGCGTCCGAACAACCCTCAATGTGAAATCGAATCTCTCCGCGTTGCCGCAAGCAGATTCGGCCCTCCACGGCCGACGTCTGCAGATCCTGTCTCTGGCGGCAAAGATACACCGCCGGGAAGTGGGGCCGCCGTCAATTTGCTATAAAGTTATGCCTCTGTTTTGAACGGGCAGGTTAATCGTCGGCACCTGCAGGGCTTACAGTCGCGCAAAATCGCGCGGCGAGGAATCTCCTGCGATTCAGCGCTTGTCCAGCGTCGTCGAGCGAGAAAACTCCTTGCTCAGCCGATACTGCCGCGGGCTGCTGCCGAACCTGCGTTTGAACACCTTGCAAAAGTTCGAGACCGTCCCCAGCCCGCTGTGGGCGGCAACTTCGCCAACCGACAACGACGTCTCATGCAGCAGCTTGCATGCGGTATCCAGGCGAATCCGCATCACCTCTTCGTAAGGCGATCGGCTGAGCACCTTGCGCATACCGCTTTCCAATTGGTTTCGGGTGAGGGGAACCATTTTCAGCACCTCCGCGATCGTCCGTTCTTCGGTGGCCAGATTCCGCAACAAACGTATGGCTTTGGCCAAGTCAGGGTCAGCAACCGCGAGAATGTCGGTCGAGCCTCTTCGTTCGACCTTGGTCGGCGGAATGAGAATGGGGCCTCCCGCCGGCTTTCCGTGGAAGAGCCGGTCAAGCATCCGGGCGGATTGAAAGCCGATCTCACGCTGATCGCCGGTTACGCTCGACAGCGTCGGCCGTGAGAGTTCGCACGACTCTGCCGGCGCCTCGCACGCCAGCACTGCAACCTGCTCCGGCACGTGAATCCCTTCGAGGGTGGCGGCGGCGGTGAGGGTCTGCGCGAATTCCGCGACATGCGCTAAAACGCCGATCGGCTTGGGTAACGATGCCAACCACTGCCCCGCGTACTCGTGCCGCCGCGGCCAATACTGCTCGTTCGGTACAGGGCGAATGAATTCGTGATACTCGATTCCCCGTCGTGCGGCCTCCGCTTGGAAAGCGGCGCCGCGTGGTGTCGGGGCGATTGAAAAAAAGCCAACCCGCCTCAGTCCCATATTGACGAACTCGTCCATGGCCAGCTTGGCATATACCGCCTCATCGGAAGTGACGATGTTCGTTCCCAATTCGGGCCGGCAGGAGAAAAACACGCGCTTCCACGCCTTGGAACCGGCCGTGGAAAGGGTTTCGTAATCCGGATAGCCGGAAGCGATGAAGCCATCCAGCCAACTGAGCGAGCTGAGATCAAACAAGGCACGTGGCCCGGCTTCGATGTGCGCCACTTCCCATTTCGTGTAGCGGCCCACGTAGTCGTACATGCCGGCCACCACCTCGCGAATCGGACTGCGATCACTGAAAACAAACGCCACCCGGAGCGGTCGGCCGAGACATCGGTATCGCTTTGGCATGAATAAACGAAGTGTAACCCGTCATGTTCAAAATGAAGGCATTAAAGTGTGACAAAGTCATGCCCGCTGGAAATTCAAGCCGTGCGATCCGCCAGGAAGGAGGATGATCAGCCGTTTTCGAGCGGACACCATGATTCGCAGCGCGCCGGAACCAGCCGCGATCCTCAGAGTGCAGCGGCGGCTCATAGAACCAAAAATTGGATATTTTCGTTGCATAAGCGAACAATTTTTGTATCATCTACGGGGCGAGAGGTTGTGGTATGGCCAAGTATGACATGGTTTCCGATCTCATCGAAAAGCGCATTCGGCTGGGGGATTACGCGCTGAAGGACATTCCGGCCGAAGAGGCGCTTGCCTCGGAGGTGGGTGTCGGACGGATGACGGCCCGCCGGGCGATGCTGCAACTTGTTGAGAAGGGCGTTCTGGTACGTCTTCAAAACGGCCGCCTCGCGGTAAACCGCGAGGACGCCCAAGGGGCGGCTCGCGTGTCGCAGGTGGCGATGCTCATGCCGGCCTGGCAAAGCGCTTTTCTCCAAAGCTGGCAACTGGCTGCCGTGCAGGTGGCGAGCAAGTTCAACACCATTATTCGAAAAGTGGATTTCGTTCATTGGGACGACCCGCTTATCCAGGAAGCGATGGATCGTTCGGACGGCGTCCTCATTTATCCGAATGCTGACCCTGTCCCGCACCGCGTCCTGAGTCGCCTGCGTAAGCACGGCACGCGGCTGGTCGTGCTCGACGCCGATTGGTCCCAGGAAGGGATTCGCTCCATTGATTTGATGCCCGATTTTCAGACGCGCCAGTTGCTCGACTATCTGGCTGGGCTGGGGCATAAACAGATCGCTTGTCTGAATACTCAGCCGATGACGATGGACATCCCGCGTCGCATAAAGCAGTGGGAGACGTGGATGGCGGAACGCGGCTGGGAAGGCCGGCTGATCTGTGAGCCGGTTGCGGCTTACGGCGATTCCACGGCACGCAGCTATGAAGTCGTCCAGAAGTTCCTGTCGGCCCGCCAGCCCGATTTCACCGCGTTGCTCTGCGTCACCGGCGCCGCGGCCGTCGGGGCGATGCGGGCGATGCTCGATGCGGGAATCCCCGTCGGGCAAGATGTGTCGATCTGTGCGATCAATGGTGAAGGCCTGGCGCCGTATCTGAATCCGACGCTCACCTCGACCCAGATGCCGCACATCGAACCGTTCCTCGAAGTCGTCTTTGAGTGGATCCAACAGCGTAAAGCCGACTGGGGCGCTCCCATGCTTCTGCAGCCATCCAGCGTGCCGCTTTTCGTCGGCGCATCCACCGGCCCCGCGCCCGCTTCGCTTCACTCGCAATCTTCCCGCGGAGGGGAGTAACAAAGCCACCCCACCCCGACGCCGGGAAACCGTCGGCCGGGGCTTTCTGCTGAACGAATATCTCGGCGTTGGAGGAAATGCCATGCGGAACATAGAACGTCGCGGTTTCACGCTTGTGGAACTTCTTGTTGTAATCGGGATTATTGCAGCACTCATCGCGATCTTGCTCCCGGTGCTGAATAAGGCGCGGCTGTCGGCGCAGACCATCAAATGCGCGGCCAATATGCGGCAGATCGGTACGGCCTTCAATCGGTACGTAAACGATTATCGAGGCTATCTGCCCCATCCGATCGATCCGATGTATTCGAGTTGGACGACGCAACCCTGGATGTCCAGATTGCAGCCGTATCTGTTCAATCGGAATATCTACACGAGCGTAGCTTCCGAGATTTATCGCAACCTGTACGACGAGTTGTATCACTGTCCTTCCAAGCGCAACTGGGATTTGAACACACCCTCGCCGATTCCCGGTGCCCCGGACATCAATCGGATTTCGTACGCAATGAACTGCTTCGTTAACCCATGGACGGGTAGAACGACGACCGATCCGGCGAACACCACTGCGCCGGGCGCTCGCTGGGTGAAATTGGTGAATGTCTCGGACTGGACACTGAATTCCAACAAAGACAAAGCCGAACTCGCGCTGCTGGTGGAAGCCAACGCGGGTGTCTACTTCGTCAAGAACTGGGACCTTGTCTATATCGTAAACCCCGGAACCATCGCGACCGGCTACAAGCCGGCTACCTGGCACAATAACAAGGACAATATTCTGTTCTGTGATGGCCACGTCGACCTCGTGCCGTATCGGACGCTGCAGGTCGATCTGACGTTACCGTGAGACGAAAATCGATAAGGTAATAACTTGGCGCATGGGCGCTAATTCAGATCGAGTGCGGAGAGATCGATGAAGAATCGGATCGGCGCGATTGGTGCCTGCTGCCTGCTAGCCACATCGGCTACGCTATACGCGGGCGAAACGGCCGCTACAGAAACGGTCCTGATCCACCAGGACTTCGAGCAAGCCGACAAATTCCCGCTCGGTCCGCAGCCGGTGGGGACGCTGAACAAGTGGGAGGCCGGTGAGGAAGGCCCGCTGGGGTCGATCGCGGTCGCCACGATCGATACGCCTAAGGGGTTGACCAAAGCGGCGCGGATCGGCAACGTCGCTCATCGGAAAGACCGCGCGCCGGGGCTGCTCCTGAATTGGCCTGAAGCGGAGGCGGGAACTCTCACGGTCGAATACCGCTTCATGACGCCGATCGACGGGCCGTTCTATTCGGTGCATTACTTCGGCGGAGATTGGAAGACCGCGGCCGTCATTTTCATCATCAAGGACGGCAAATTCACGCTGCAGTATGGCGAAAACGACGCGCGCGTTCCGTTAGGCGCCTACGCGAGCAACGAGTGGCACACGATCCGCTACGAATTCGACCTCACCGGGCAGAAGGTCGACGTCTACCTCGACGGCGAGAAGCGTGCCAAACAGTTGCCCTGGCAGAGCGGCAGCAAGGCGCTCGACCACGCGACGTTGTACGCCGACTTCACCGACGCCGACCACGGCGGGGCGGCCGTCCAGTACATCGATGACATCGTCGTTGATGTCAAAACGCCGGCCGGCGCGCCGACCACTGCGCCTTCGCAGCAGGCGGCCGCGCCGCTGAAGTCGCTGGAGCGCTCGTTCCGTTACGGCGTCTGTTCCCACCTCGGCCGGTACAAGGGCGCTGATTTCGATAAGCTGGTGGACGCGATCGATCGCCTTGGCGTCGATATCGTGCGCGACGGCGTCGATTGGAATTCCATCCAGCCGGCCGAGGGCACCTGGGCGTTCGATCGACAGGATAAGATCGTCAACGGCCTGATCCAGCGGGGCGTCGAGCTACAGCCGCTGCTGGCGTTCTCCGCCAAGTGGGCCTCGACCGGCCCGACCGACACGAAGGACTGGCACGACTGGAACAATCGCGCCCCGCGGCTGGAACCGTTCAACGCCTACGCGGCGGCGATGGTCAATCGGTACAAAGACCGCATTCACCTGTGGGAAATCTGGAACGAGCCGGAAATCGCTTTCTGGCTGAGCACGCCGGCGGAATACGTGCAGCTGTTCAACGCCGCTAGCGCCACGGTCATGCAGGCCGACCCGAAGGCCAAGGTGCTCAATGGCGGCTTCTCGATGGAGCACCGGCCGCCGAATATGAATTTCCTGCCGGAATTCCTGCAAGGCGCTGACCCGACGCATTGGGGCGTCTGGGCCTACCACGACTACAACACCTTCGGCCAGATGATCGCCCGCGCCAAAGAGAGCCGGCAATACTACGACTCGAAAAAGCTGAACATCCCCGTCTGGATCAACGAAGGCGGCTTCAACACGCTCACCCGCGGCGGCGAGGCCGAACAGGCGGTGTCGCTGGCGAAAAAGATTGCCGCCGCACCGTCGATGGGGATCGGGGCCTATATCTGGTACGACCTGATTGACGACGGCGACAAGCCGCTCGATCCGGAAGACCACTTCGGCCTGCTGCACCGGGATTTTTCGCCCAAACCGGCCTTCATTGCGTACCAGCAGCTCATCCGCGAACTCGCCCCGCGGAAATTTGCCAAGCGACTGGCGGACGACGAAGTGCCGGGGTTGTGGGGCCTGCTGTATCGAGCGCGCAAGGACCAGGGCGATCACGTGCTGGTGCTGTGGCGCGAGGGCGAAGGACGGCAAACGCCGCTGTGGATCGGCGCTCGCGACGAAGGCAGCGTCACCGCGGTCTACGCGATGGACGGCACGGCAGTTCCGGTCGCGCAACTGGACGGCGGGGCGTTGGTGACCGTTTCTGATCGCCCGATGTATGTCCACCTGCGAGGCACGCTCAATCCTGTCGTTCGGCCGATCCTGCTACTGCCGGATAAGCTTGCGGTGCTGCCGGGGCAGGACAATCTGCTGCGTTTCCAACTGACCAATCCGACCGACCACGATGCGACGTTTGCCGTTTCAATGTCGACCGATTCTTCGTCGCTGCAGACGGGCGCGCCGTTGCCGGATGTGCATCTGGGGGCGGGAAAATCGACGTCCCTCACACTGAACGCTCGCCTGGCCGACTCCGCCGTCGGCAAAGGGAATGGGATCGTTACCCTGAGCCTCCGATCGGCCACGGACGGGCCGGCGGTGGAGGCAAAGCTTCCGTACGTCGTCGCGTCGGCAATCCCCAAGCTGCCGGACGCGTCGGCCGACGACATTCCCGACGGGCAAGGCCTGGTGCTGAAGACCGAGACCGTCGATTCGATCGTGAACCTCTACTCGGCCGAGCCCAATCCCACGATGCATTGGAACGGTGCGGATGACCTGAGCGCGGTCGCTCGTGTCGCGTATACCGCCGACGCGTTGCTCCTGCGGGTGACCGCCAAGGACGACGCGCACGTGCAGCATTACGGGGGTGCGGATATCTGGCGTAGCGACAGCATCCAGTTCGCCATCCGCACCGACGACAGCCGGCCGGAATATTTTGAGGCGGGCATGGCGTTGGCCGAAGACGGCAAGCCGCAAGGCTGGCTCTATTCGCTGCCGGCCGGCTCTTCGCTGGCCTTGGGGGCGATGGATAAGCAGAGCCTGGCCTACGACGTCAAACGCGAAGGAACGCAAACGATTTACAGCGTCCGCATCCCGTGGAAAGCCCTCGGAATCGACGGCCCGCCCGCCAGCGGCATGCGTATGAACTACCTCATCAACGACGACGACGGCCAGGGACGGAAGGGCTGGGTGCAGTTGACGGACGGGATCGGCAGGGCCAAGAACCCGAGCCTGTTTACCCTGTTTGTCTGCAACTAAAGCGGCCGCCGATCCGCTACAGTACGGGCGGATGAGCGATCCGCTGAGCTACCTCGATGCGCTGCTCCGTGCCCGGCTGACGTTCGCCGAGGGCCGTACGCTGCAGGGACCGAAGACACTGGCGATCCGCGAAGGGATCACGCCGGTTTCGCGGCTGGTGCTATTCCGATCCGGCCGGGTGCGATACACGCTGGAAGGCCACACGCACGAGATCGGGCCGTCAACGATGCTGCTGGTGCCGGCGCTGGCGCGGCGGGCATGGGAGGCGGTAACGGCCACGCGGGTCGTCTTCTTCAGCTTCAAATTCGACCCCGATCCGCCCTGGCCCGGCGTGCTGATGCTCCGCGGCGCCCAGGCCGCCAAGCTCGAGTCGGCGATGCTCGATCTGGTAACGCTTTCCGCCGACCCGTCCCGCGCCGGAACTCTTGCCTGCGAAGCGGCCGCCAAGGCGATTTTTGCCCGCTTTGTCATCGCCGCCCAGCCGATCGACGGCGCGAAGCCAAAGGGAGTGCCTGATCGGTCGATCAGTGGCGCGCTCCAGTGGCTGGGCCAGAATCTCGCGCTGCGCGATCCGCTCGACGCCCTGCACGAGCGTGCCGGCGTGAGTGAGGCGGAACTCCGGCGGCGTTTCCGGGCGTTGCTGGGGCAGTCGCCCCGCGATTACCTGCTGTCGCTGCGCATGCACCAGGCGCGGTTCTACCTCTCCGAAACCACACTGCCGGTGAAACAGGTCGCCCGGCGAGTGGGCTTCGAGGACCCGCTCTACTTCTCCCGACGGTATCACCAGTTCTGGCAACGCTGGCCGACCGACGAGCGCGACGGCGAATGATCGCCGAATCCATCGACTCGCTTACCGCGTCCATTTCACCGACCGGCCCGGCACGGCAGAATGCGGCGCATGACCTCCATCCATGAGCCGGCGCGCGAGACGTCCGTTTTGCACGAATGCGATCTCTGCGTGATCGGCGGAAGCTGTACCGGCGTCTTCGCGGCGGTGCGGGCAGCCCGGCTGGGCGCGAAGGTCGTTCTCATCGAAAAGGCCGGCTGCTTCGGCGGGGTGGCGACGCTGTCGCTGGTGAACGTGTGGCACTCGCCGCTCGATACTGAATACAAGTTTCCGATCATTGGCGGGCTGACGATCGAACTGATGGACCGCATGGTCCGCCGCGGTGCCACGGTGACGCGCGAAAAGAACGCCGGCTGGGCCTGGGCCTTCAATCCTTACGACATGATGATCGAGCTCGACCGGCTGGTGCTCGAGCATCGCATCACGCCGATGCTGCACACGCCGTTCGTGCAGCCGATTTACAGCGGCGATCGCATCACCGAAGTCGTCATCGAAAACAAGTCGGGCCGCTCGGCGGTGCGAGCGAAGTTCTTCATCGACGCCACCGGCGACGCTGACGTTGCGCAGCGCGCCGGCGTGCCGTGCTATAAGGCCCAGCACTTTCTCCCCTCGACAACCTGCGCGATGATCGAAAATTCGAGGTCGATCGCCCCGGCCGAGATCGGCGACCTGGTCCGGCGTCACGGCGGGGAGTTTGGGCTGCCCAACGGGTTTATCTGGGGCGCTCCGGTCGGCGAGTCGTCGCTCTACATGCTGGCGGGAACCCGGGTGCGGGGGCTCGATCCTTCGAACGCCGACGAGCTCACCCAAAGCGAAATCGAGGGCCGGCGGCAGGTGGACGCGATCATGCAGGTCGTCAAAAAATACGCCCCGCACGCGAACTGGAAGATGGTCGGCCTGCCCGCCCGCATCGGCCTGCGCGAGAGCCGGCACATCCACTCGCACTACCAGCTCACCGGCAAAGACGTCCTGCTCGGCCGGCGTTTCGATGACGCGATCGCGAACGGCTCGTACCGCGTCGACATCCACTACCAGGACAAGCCGGGCCTGGTGTTCCGATACCTCGACGGTCGTGAGGAATATCACGTGCCCGGCGAGCGGTACGTGCCAAGCCGCTGGCGTGATGAGACGGAGACGAATCCGACGTTTTATCAGATCCCGTACCGCTCCATGTTGCCGGAGCAGTTCTCCAACCTGCTCGTCGCCGGGCGGATGATCGATGCCGATACCGAAGCGCACGGCGCGATCCGCGTGATGGTGAACATGAACCAGACCGGCGAGGCCGCCGGCGTGGCGAGCGTGCTGGCACTACGCGGCAGCGGCGACGTCCGAACCGTCGACACCGCAGAATTGCGGAAGACGTTGGCCGACGGCGGATCGGTGATCTACTGATTGCACGCGGCAGGCATCGACTGACGCTTCTAGATCAGTGTCTTGAACCCGAAATCATCCCATTCCGGCGCGCAATTCGCCGTCACGCCGATGGCCAGCAACGAAACCTTGCTGATGCTGGTCGGCGCCGAGGTGTCGATAAAGCTGAGGAACGGCGAATAG
>Ga0070658_10002014_pt1 | contig 17081 bp, 16 predicted proteins | sample KBSC13metaG_FD_64664 | JGI IMG/M metagenome (GOLD analysis project Ga0070658, IMG submission 64664) | Corn rhizosphere microbial communities from Kellogg Biological Station, Michigan, USA - KBS C1-3 metaG | ecosystem: Host-associated > Plants > Roots > Rhizosphere > Soil ...
GATGTCGTTAGGAAAGCTCGTTACGACCGTGTTTCCACTCGCATTGGTCGTGCTTTGGGCTACGGCATTCGGATTGGGATTGTCGATCTTCCCGGTGTAGAAGGCCTTGTTGTCGAACAGATGCCCGCGCGCAACGGTATTCTCAACCGGATCTCGCGATCCACGCTTATCGGCAAAAAAGTCACTTTCCTTGTAATACTTCAACCGCGGCTGGTCCTGCATATCGTAGCGGCAGCCTGCCGCTAGGGCCACGAGCACCAAGACTGCAATGGTCAGGAGTTTATTCTTCGACATCATAGACCTCCTGAGCTCCAAGTGTTCCCATAAACTCACGCGTCTGCTCGTAGTCGTAAAGCTCATCCCTGGACTCGATCAGCAGGAAGAACTTCTCTCGAGAAGCAAGGGCAAACCTCGGCACGTTGAATACAGGGTGGTACGGCGACGGAAGCTTATTGAGAAATAGCATCCCGAAAACGGCTACAAAGGCTGCAAAAAGGATCGTCAGCTCAAACATCGGCGGAATGAACGCCGGGAGGCTAAAGTGCGGTCGGCCGCCCACGATTATCGGGAAGTCATAAACATGTACGAAGTACTCGAGAGCCAGACCCGACAACAGCCCGGTTATGCCGCCCGCGAATATCAGATACGGCAGGATGCTCCGCTTTATACCGAGAGCCTCGTCCATCTCGTGTATCGGGAAGGGCGAGAACGCGTCCGTCCTGACGTAACCCGCCTCGCGAACACGACGAGCTGCATCGACAACCTGTGTGGCTGTATCGAATTCCGCCATGATGCCGTGAAGTAGCTGTGCCATAAACTTTATTCGTTCGGCGGATCGGTACGATCGTACGTGTACTCGACCTCATTCACATTTTCCTCAAAATCCTGCTGATGCCCATGAACATTCGCCTCGGGAAGCAGTGTGCGAACCTCGAAGATCGAGATGATCGGCACAAACCTGACGAAGAGATAGATCAGGGTAAAGAAAAATCCGAGGGTGCCGATGAACATCGACCAGTCAAAGATCGTCGGCGAGTACATCGCCCACGATGACGGCAAAAAGTCGCGCTGCAGACTCGTCACGATAATAACGAAACGCTCAAGCCACATTCCGATGCTCACGATGACCGCAAAGACGAACAGCCAGAATTCGCTCTCACGGAACCGCTTGAACCACAGGAACTGGATCGAGATGCCGTTGCAGAAGATCAGCAGCCAGTACATGAACCAGTAAGGCCCATCCCATACGCGGTTCTTGATCATGAACCACTCGAACTCAGAACCGCTGTACCACCCGAAGAAGAACTCCATTATGTAGGCGTAGAAGACGATCAGTCCGGTCGCCAGCATCACCTTCGCCATATAGACAAGGTGAGTCTTGGTAATGAAGTCCTGCATTCCATACAGGCGCCTTAGGGGAATCGCCAGGATAAGTACCATGGCAAAGCCCGCGTAAACGGCGCCCGCAACGAAGTAGGGCGGGAAGAAGGTAGTATGCCAGCCGGGCACCTGTGAGATCGAGAAGTCAAACGAAACGATCGAGTGCACCGAGAGCACGAGCGGCGTCGAGATGCCGGCAAGTATGAGGTATGCCACCTCGTAGCGATGCCAGTGCCGCGCACTGCCCCGCCAGCCCCACGACAGAGCCCCGTAAACGAATTTGAAAAAGCGATTCTTTGCCCGGTCACGCAGCGTGGCAAGGTCGGGGATGAGGCCTATGTACCAAAAGAGGGCCGAAACGGTCGCGTATGTCGATACGGCGAACACGTCCCACATCAACGGACTGCGGAACTGCGGCCATATACCCATCGTGTTCGGGTACGGAAACAGCCAGTAAGCCAGCCAAGGGCGCCCTGTATGGAACACAGGATAAAGCCCCGCGCAAGCCACAGCGAAGAGGGTCATCGCCTCAGCAAACCGGTTGATCGACGTTCGCCATTTCTGGTTCAGCAGTAAGAGGATGGCTGAGATCAGTGTTCCCGCGTGTCCGATACCGATCCACCAAACGAAATTGATGATGGGGAACGCCCAGCCGACCGGCTGGTTGGTGCCCCAGATACCAATACCCTTTGTCACCAGCCATATGATGGTGAAAAGCAGAACCTGCGCGACCATGAACGCCACCGCGAAGCCTATGAACCAGTGGAACGGCGTCCGCTTCTTGAGCGTAACGTCACCGATCTTGTCGCTGACGCTGCCAAGGTTGTGATCCCCCTCCACCATGGCCGGATGAAGCCTCTGCTGAAGCTCGATCACCGAGTGATCGCGGGCGTTCAGAGCTCCATGCTGCTTATTCTTTGTGTCCTTTGGATTCACCATGGTTCAGCAAGCCCTAGTGCTTTTCTTCTCCGGTTCTGTCAGTGCCTGCAGCCGGCTCTTCTGTGTCGCCGTGCCCCTTCTTTACATGCGGCTTATAATCCGGCATCTCACGGTTCTGATTCTTGAGTCCCGCCAGGTATGTTGTACGGGGCTGAGTATTCAGCTCGTTTAGAAGGATGTAGTTTCTCGGGTCCTGCTTCGTCTTGGCGACCTGGCTTCCCTGATCGTGCATGTCCCCAAAGATGATCGCGTCTGTCGGGCACACTGCCTGACACGCGGTCACTACTTCACCGTCCCTTATCGCTCGCCCGTCCTTCTCCGCCTCGATCCGGGCGGCCGCAATACGCTGCGTACAGTACGAGCACTTCTCCATGACACCTCGGCTCCGCACAGACACCTCGGGGTTGCGCATGAGCTTGTACTGAGGGGTATCCCAATCCTGGTAAAGCAGGAAGTTGAAGCGTCTTACCTTGTACGGACAGTTATTTGAGCAGTAGCGCGTTCCGACACAGCGGTTGTACGTCATGTCGTTGAGACCCTCGGCACTGTGAACGGTCGCGTGCACCGGGCACACAACCTCGCAGGGAGCCTGCTCACACTGCTGGCAGAGGACCGGCTGGAAGTGCGGTCCCTCCGGATCGTTGACCTCGTCACCGCCGAAATAGGTGTCCACACGCAGCCAGTGCATCATTCTATGCCGCTCGACCTGCTCTTTACCGACGACAGGAATGTTGTTCTCAGACTGGCACGCCACAACGCATGCGTTACAACCAACGCATGAGTTGAGGTCGATCGTCATTCCCCACTTATGGTTTTTGTCGTATGTATTCTGGTGCTGCTCGTAGGGATACATCGACATCGGGTATTCATTGCGCTGATGGCCCATCTCTGGATCAGCATTGAATTCCTCAACGTCCCAGACCCTCAGGAGGTCTCTACCCTCCATATTGAAGTGGGTCTGTGTGGATGCGACGCTTTCCGTATCACCGGTTCTCCCGATCTCGCCGGGACCACCATCCAAGGCGTCTGAACGACGGACATCAAAGGCGTTGTAGCCGAGACCGTTGCCGACACGGCCGGACCGTGAACGGCCGTAGCCGAGGAAGATGGTTACCACATCATCCGGCTGTCCAGGTGAGATCCACATTGGCACCGGCCTGCCAGTCTGAGCGTCTCCGACCTTTAATGTGGCGAGGTCCGGGAACAGGTTCCCGCCCTTCGTATTGACGAAGGTAGTACCCTGAGGAGCTCCCGCGTCGTCGTTATCAGCCTTCTGATTGATCCCGAGCCGGGCCGCCGTGTTTGGGCTAATGAGAGCAACGTTCGTCCAGGTGACCTTGTTGAGCGGATTGGGCAGTTCCTGAAGCCAACCGTTGTTGGCAAAGCGGCCGTCGTAGACGCCCGGATCCCTCCGGATCGAGATCTCAAGGGAGCCGGTACGTGCCGGAGCCTCCGGCTGCGAGAGGAAGGACGGATTCACCGACACGCTCTTTGGCTGTGCCGCCGTGTTAGGAATGATCCCGTCATGGATCGCCTTACGCCAGTTCTCGTCGAACTTTACAGATGCCGCAGCAGCTGCCCCAGCAACGGCTCCCGTTGTTGCCGCCTGGGCACTATTGCCGTTCTCACCACCGTTCGTGCCGTTTGCGGCAGTCGAGGCGGAAGCATTCACCGCGACCGGCGGCTTGGCCACTCGCGCGGGATTGGCCGGAGCACTCGCGTTATTTGCCTGAGAATTACCTGCGGGAGCTGAAGGTGTTGGTGCAGGCGTCGAGTTTGCGTTCGACCCCGTCCCGGCAGCTTTCGCAGGTGCAGCGGCTGCCGCAGGCGTTATGTTGGTCCGCTGCCAGTACTCACGAACGATGTCGTAGTCCTTCTTGTCGAAATTCTCTTTGAATACAAGCTGCAGGACCTCGTGAACGTTCTTGCCGCCGTAGAGCGGCTCGATGAGCGGCTGCGTGATCGTGACGGTCCCGTCATGAGCACGAGTATCACTCCAGCCTTCAAGGTAGTGCTTCTCGTTGATGTGCCAGTGACACTGCTCTCCCGTCTCGTCGAGGTACTGGCCGAGGTGTACTCGGAGCGGTATCTTGGCCATACGCTCCGGGCTGAGCCGGAGATCGACGGGTGTACTGTAGGCCGGGTTGCCGCCGAGGATGACGAGCATCTTTACACGCCCTGCGTCGATGTCACCCACCAATTCTCGAAGCTGGTCGGTTTGCGTCCTGTCCGCATTCGGCGAGAAGCTGTCGGCATAGGTGACCGTCTGGCCAACTGCTCCGATAGCAGCGTTGATCGCGTGTGCAAGGGCGTGAACAGCCGGAGGAGCTGTCTCACCGGGTACGACGACCGAGGTCCCCTTATTTGCCAAAAGGTCCTTGGCCATGGCTCCGATCCACGCGGCCGCCGGACCAGAATAGTTCGAGTTCGCACCCGCCACACCCACCGCCGCAGCGATGGCTCTGGTTATCGCGGAAAGTTCGCTCGGCTTCACCGGCAGGCGGTGATCCGCCTTGGCACCGGTGATGGTCAAAGCGGTCTCTATGACGTAAAGACGGTTGATGTCTTTCTTTTCCTGTGCGTAACGCTTGGCCGCCGCGTAATCCTTGATGATCCCGACGTTAAAGCTAGAAAAGATGTCCGCATCGATCGAGAGTATCCGAGTAGCTTTGTCGAGCTTGTAGATCGTCTGCACCGGAGTTCCAAAGGCCATCCTGGCGCCGGCCGACGCATTATCAGCGTTTACCGGCTCATACTGGATCCACTTTGCGTTCGGGAGTTCAGTCTTTATCCGGTTGAACTGGTCGATCAGTGTCGGAGAAGTAACCGTTTCTGTTAGGAATCGGATGCCAGCACCGCCATCGCCGCGGTTCTCATCCAGAGCCGAACGGAAGGCCGGAACGAAACGCTCCCAACTTGAGGTATCACCGCGGAAGGTCACCTCCTGCGAGCGGTCCGGATCGTACATGTTCAGGAGCGACGCCTGAGCAAGGACATCGGTCGCGCCCTTGCTGCCCGGATGATCCGGATTGCCCTCGATCTTGACCGGACGCCCGTCATACGCTTTGGCAAGCAGACCAACGGCGACACCGCCGAGCGTCATGGCCGTTGCATAGAAGTTTGGGCGCCCCGGCAGGATGCCCTCGGGGTTTCGCACGTAAGGAACGATCTTCTCAGAGGGCTGGATGACACACCCGGTAAGGCCGGCGAGAGCCAGCGAGGCCCCCATTACCTTGACGAAATTGCGGCGGCTGAGCGTGTTGTCCCACGTTTCGATCTCGTGCGGGTACTCTCGGGAGATGAACTCCTCGAATTCAGGAGCGTCAACAAACTCCTCTACGCTCCGCCAATACTCCTTGCCTTCTTTCGAGAGTATCCTCTCGCGGATCAGGGCAAAGTTTTGCTTGCTTTCAGGACTAGGCATCTTCCTTGTTTAGGACCCCTCCGGTGCTCCTACCTGTGGCAGGTCGAGCAGCTCGTCATCATTTCCTTGCTTCTGATGTGGTAATCGGCTTTTAGCTGTGCGCGTTCGCCGGCGTCGATATCGCCGTCGCTCCACTGCATATTAAAGATCTCTTTCTTAGGCCGAATGAATTTCTCCGGCTCGCGGTGACACTGCAGGCACCACTCCATTTGAAGGGTGTTTTCCTGGTAAACCGCCGGCATAGTGTCGATCTGCCCGTGGCAGGTCGAGCAGCCCACGCCTTTCGCTACGTGGATGCTGTGATTGAAGTAGACGTATTCCGGCAGATCGTGTACGCGCTCCCACTGCAGGGGCTTATTATCGCGAAAACTTGCGCGGACGGGCTCCAGGTAGGGGCTGTCGGCCCAGAGCTGACTGTGGCAGTTCATGCAGGTCTGCGTTGAGGGCATGCCTGCTGTGGCCGTGGTCTCGACCGTCTGGTGACAATAACGGCAGTCAATGCCGTCGTCACCCACGTGATGTTTATGGCTAAACTGGACGGGCTGCTGCTTCTCCAGATACCGGCCCGTCAGATAGGACGAACGGGCGATCTGGGTGTAGGCAAAAAATGCCAGCCCCCCTAAAATCACCACCGCGATCATGCTGATCCGGGCGATGTTGTTCGCACTTCGCTTAAAGAACTGTGCCATTTATCCTTCACGGCCCAAGGCGCCGAAAGCTTATAAAAATCAGACTCCGACCTGCAGTTTCTCCGTTCTGGCTCAAGAGGCGGGAAAATCTGGTCGAAAGCCCGTTAAAGCGTTCTACTTCTAAAACTCTAGAGGATTTTACTAAACCTTGTAAAATCCGCAAATTGCACACTTTGAAATATAGAGAAAGACGGCCGTAGGTCTTAATCAGAATGAGATTAGTTAGGCTTATAAGGCGGATTAATCGCTACTCGCCTGCCTCTGAGGCCAGGATAGCCGCACCTATCGCCGCAGCCTGGTCTCCAAGTTCAGCCGCTTTTAGGGTCGTCGAAGCAAAGGAGGGGCCAAAAGTGATCTCCTTGGCCCGGCTCGTGATCGCGTCAAGAACGATATCCTTGGCTCCCATGATGGCTCCGCCGACGACGATCCGCTCAATATTCAGGAGATTGATAACACTCGCGATCGCCGTGCCCACATACGCCCCGGTACGATGGAGCATCAGCTGGGCAAAATCGTCATTCCTGCTCGCCGCGGTGATTATCGCGTCAAGCGTTATCGTGTGATTCGGGAGATAGTTCAGCGAGGACGTGCTGTCCTGATAGAACCTCTCCTTGGTCCTGCGAACGATATTGGCCGCAGACGCGACCTCCTCGAGCTTGATGCCCTCGGAATTTATGGGCACGAATCCGAATTCCCCCGCGTACCCGGCGGCCCCACGCCAGAGTTCCCCCGCGAATATGAAAGCACCTCCGACACCCTCGCCCAGGGTGGCATAGAACATATGCCGGCAGCCGCGTCCCGCGCCCAGCCTGTACTCCCCATAGGCCGCAGCGTTTGCGTCATTCTCAATGTGGACTTCGATCCCGCATGACGCATGGATCTCTCGCACAACGTCGGAAGAGACGTTTTGCGGCATATTCGCTGAGTAAGTGACACGCCCTGTCTTCCGGTCCACGAGCCCGGGAAGTGCCACGCCAACAGTCTTAATTCCGGCGTATTGTGATCTGAGGCTCTCCACCACCGGCGAGAGCTGTTTTGCGAGGGGCTCCGCCGCGGCGATGGGCGTCTGAGCGGTGAAAATAACGGAACCGTCGTCGCCGAGGACCACCGAATTCATTGTGGTCGAACAGATCTCGATGCCGGCTCTCGGTGCGAGTGGGTCAGCGGCTGATGCCATAACTTCCTTTGTTTACAAGCAGAAACGGAACTCACGGGCGATTTTAGGCTGAGTACCGTTAGGTGTCAACGAACGTCCTTTTCAGGTCTCAAGTGCACCGGAGCGGGTTGCGGTCACAAGCCGGGATCTCATACTAGTACTCAGCCCGAGTCCGAACACTACGGCCTCCGTAAAGAATGGCACTAACGAGGCCCGCCTTATCCATGAACAGATCCGCAGCCGCCTGTCGAAGGCCGCCGAGTAGCGCCTCTGATACTCCGCTGAGACCTCTCCCGGCCCGTCGAGGCTCGCGGCCGCGATCCTTGCACTCTCGAGAGCGAGGAGCATTCCGCTCCCGGTAAAAGGATCGATAAATGATGCAGCATCGCCTACCGTCATCATCCCCGGCATAGGAGATAGTTCGCCACGTCCAAATCGATCTATGGGCACGGCGAGCCATTCGCTGCCAAGACGCACGTCGCGAAAGACCTGTGCTGCACGTCGGTTGCTGCAGACGATCTCTCGAAATACGGCTTCTGCGTCACTCCCGAGCCGCCGAACGTCATTGGCGGACGCGATGAAGCAAATGTTATGAAGCCCGCCTTCAACACGACTCGTGCCGCCATAGCCGCCTCGATAGGAAAAGATCTCGCAGCTCTCACTCGGGATCTCGACGCCTGTCGCATGAGTTTTGAAGCCTATCAGTCTCGCCTTTAATGCCGGAGCACCATTTCTGCGGGACAAAGCCCTGGTGCGCCCCGTGGCGTCAACGATCAGGGACGCAATGACCTGCTCGGGCGGAATGCCCGCTTTTCTTAGCTGGAGGCCAACGGCTCGTCCTTTATCGATCATCACCGACCCTGAAGTGCCCTCTCGCACCTCCGCACCGGCAGCCCTCGCTCCTTGCAGGAGCCGTAGGTCCATCTCCGCCCGGCTCAGGCCGAGAGCATGCTTGTGCATGCTGCCGAACATGGCACTCGGAACCGCGACTCCGCGACCTGAGCGGCTGTAAAACACCGTCTCCCTCAGTTCGGTCCCGCCCGCCGCACGCATGTCGTCGAGGACGCCAATCTCAGCGAAATGGGTCAGGCACTCCGGCGAGATAAATTCACCGCAGAGCTTTTGTCGGGGGAATGTCTCTTTCTCGGCGAGGATGACCCGCTTCCCTGCCATAGCGAGGCGGATCGCGAGCGAGGCTCCCGCGGGTCCCGCACCGACGATCGCGATGTCATAACGTTCGCTCATCTTCCGGATAACACGAGTCGATTCGCGGTGAAGTGCTCCACCTTTGCCTCTGAAACGTCGGCATCCCTGGCGAGCTTCAGCAGTTCATCTGCGGTAAAGCTCCTCAATATGGACAAGGCACCGTCCTCACGTGTGAACTTCTGAAACAGTAGCCGCGAGATCAACTTGAATCCGTAATATCCGACCGGATGCCGGTTAAGGTCGACGATGTAGAACCTCCGCTTGGACACGCGGCACATCTCTTTCACCAACTTCCCCGCGTCCTCGTCTGACAAATGGTGAAGGAGCAGCGTGCAGATCGCGTAATCAAAGCTATAGTCGGCAAAGGGCAATCTAGTCCCGCTGCAGGCGACGGCTTGGACGCCCGGCTCATCTTGCATACCCGCGAGAGCGTCAGGAGCGAGTTCGGCACCGACTAGATAAAGCTCCCGCTCAGGCAGTCTTTCAATGATCCTCCTAAGGATCGATCCGGTGCCGGCACCGATGTCGAGGACGCTTACCTTATCGAGCCTCTTTGCCTCGATATCTTTGATCAGCGTTTTTTCAAGAGCCGCCCATTCGCCGAACGTTCCGTGAATGAATTGCATCTCCCGGTGCCAGCGAGAATACTCCTCGGCCGTGTAGTCTCCGGTATCCAGCCGCTCGAGTTTATTGCTGCGGGTGCGAAACTTGCCGAGCATCAGGCTCCAAACCTCTCGACCACCAGTGCACTGTTTTTGGAGCCAAAGCCAATGCAATTACAGAGTGCCACCCGAACATCCACATCGCGGGCGATATTGGGGGTGTAGTCAAGATCACAATTCGGATCAGGAGAATCAAGATTGATCGTGGGCGGCACTTTTCCTGTGGTCATGGCACATAGCGTCGCCGTCAAACCCGCAGCGCCGCTTGCTCCTTGCGGGTGCCCAACCTGCGACTTTGTCGCGGACATTGGTATTGAATACGCGTGATGGCCTAACGCGAGCTTCACTGCCTGGGTCTCAATGCGATCATTGAGGAGTGTCGCTGTGCCGTGCAGGTTTACGTAATCAATGTCTCCGGGTGTGTGTCCGGAGGTCGCGAGAGCCATCTCCATGGCTCTCGCGGGCTCGATGCCGCTGTCGTCGAGACGGACACGATGGTATGCGTCACAGCTTGAACCGTAGCCCGTTACTTCGGCATAGATGGTGGCACGACGGTCCAGGGCCCGCTCCAACTCCTCGAACACGAATATATAAGATCCCTCACCGACGACCATACCCGACCGATCTGCGGAGAAGGGCCTGGAGGCACGTTCCGGTTCATCGTTCCATTCTGATGTCAGGACCGTCATCACATTGAATCCGGCAAAGATCCCCGGAGCGAGCGGAGCGTCCACTCCGCCCGTTACCATGACATCCTCGCGTCCGTGGGCGATGTGCTCCGCGGCGTAAAACATCGCGTCCGTTGAGCTTGTGCACCCGGTAGAGATCACGTGTGACAGCCCTTTGAAACCAAATGCCATCGACACCTCTGACGATAATCCGCCGTGGGTCGATGACGGTATCGTGTAAACACTAGCCTGGCCGACCGGGCCGTTATACCAGTAGGAATATTGCCGCTCAGTAAACTCGAGCCCGCCGCCGCCGGTGCCGATCTGCACCCCGATGCGTCTACGCTCACCGAGGGAAAGGCTGCTCACGTCAAGTCTTGCGTCCGCCAGAGCCATCCGTGTACCTGCGAGCAGCAGCGGGACGGTACGTGCCACATGCTTGCGGTCCTTAGGAGCAAGCTCCGCCTCCCAATCGAAATCCCGTATTTCGGCAGCTACCTTCACAGGCGACGCACTCACGTCGAATCCCTCGATCCGCCGAACGCCGCTCCTGCCCGCGAGCATCGCCGCCCAGACATCATCCTTTCCCTCCCCAAGTGGACTGACGGTTCCGATGCCTGTGATCACAACTCGACGCGGCTGCGTGGCTAATTTGAACATACGGTTGATCTAGGTCCGGATCTCTGCTGATCCGCCGCCGAGAAGCTGTTCGATCGCGCCCAATGCATCGTCGACGGAGATCTGGTCGATGCATGGCTTAGCTTCGCCCGGTACACGTTTTGGATTCGTGCAAAACCATCCGCAGTTCAGACAGGGCACCTTGCCGGTCAAGGAGATCTGCTTCAGTCCATAGGACCGCTGTATCTGCTCGGGGTATGGAAAGAATCTGCCCACGTGGTGCCCGGGCGTGATCACAACGGTAGGTATGCGGGCCAGGGTGGAGATATGTCCGGCACCCGTGTCATTGGTTATGACGAGACGAGCCGTGCTTAGCAGCTCCTTGAGTTCGGCCAGGGAGGTTTTGCCGACGAGATCCCGCGGCACGAAGTGTAGCCTCTCCAGAAGCTCGCGAGCTGCGACGATCTCGTTCGGGCCGCCGCAGAAGGTAATGTCGTGGCCCCCCGCATTGAGCTCGGTCGCCAAGGCCGCCAATCTCGCGATCGGCCACCTTTTGCCGGGGTCCGCAGAGCCAAGGAAGATTATCGTGTGATCACCCCGTAAAGGTGCGGCGGGCAGATGGGCTCGGCCTCCGCCGGCGCCAAGTTGCTTCAAAAAGTACTCGTGAATCTCGAGCTCATGAAGGCTCGCGTCGGGCTCAGGAATAAGACGGGTGTACCACCGCGCCGACATCCGCTCTTGCGCGGGACTCATCAGGTTGTCAGTACCGGCAAAGCCGATCCTGTCCCCCGCTCCCGACGCTCGGACGACCGCGTCCTCCCAGAAGAATCGTCTGGTAATGCGGAAGTTGATCGCGATCTGCGCGCCGACCTCCGCCACGCGGCGAAGCACCCTCATCCGGTAGAGCGGGTTTGCCGCGAATCGCCTATTTTCGATGAATATCTTCTCGTCGAATGGGTCCGTCTCAGTTAAGAGTTCGGCCCAGCGGACATCCCCGATCAATACCCTGCGATACTCCGTGCCCGGAAAGAGCTGATCGAGTGTCGCAAGCGTCGTACTCCAGATCACCTCGTCACCTATCCCATCCATTTTGATAAAAAGGACGGTTGGCTTTTCGGCCGCCCGGTGCGACGCAGCGCGGACCGACAACCAGTCCCATGCGGCAAGGATCGAAACAGAATACATCGATGCCGCTGAGAAGGAGCTATAGGTCCTGTGCCGCTTGTGGTACTGCATACGCCAGCACTTGAATCCTAACACGGCGCCCCCACCCGGCTCTTGGAGGACGTTGACTGTTAACATCCGTGAAAGTTACTCTTCTCAAGAGAAGTGCGCCCCTTTTTCCGATGCGCGTTTATGGAGCATCAGTTCTATGAGATCATCGCGGAATACGGCATCTTTGCCGTTTTTGCCCTCTGCACTGTAGAGGGTGATATTACGCTCCTGATCTCGGGAGTAATGGCTCATAGTGAGTTCTTCGGGCCATGGAGCTGGGTAAAAGTTCTCTTTTTCGGCACGCTCGGCGGAGTCGTGGGTGACTCGGTCGGTTATCTGGTGGGCCGGATAGCCCACGAGAATGCGAAACACTATCGCTTTTACCAGGTAGCCCAGCCCAGAATCGAGAAGCTCATCGCTAAATTCGGCAGTTTCGCCATCATCATCTCCAAATACATCTACGGAATACGGGTCGCGATGTGCCTCTCCTACGGCGTTGCTCAGACGCCCTTTCCGAGATTCATCGCGATGAGTGCCCTCAGCTGCGGACTATGGGTGACACTGCTGTCAGGCGTCGGGTACTTTTTTAGCGGGGCGATCACGTCGATGATCGGCGATTACAAGCGGATCGGCTTCGGCCTCTTCATGATCGTGATGGTCGGGATCATCATCTTCTACGTCATGGAGCGCTACTGGCTCTCCGAGAAGGTCGAGGCCGCGGACCCGGAAACGATCCAGCTCATCGAAGAAAAGCTACATGTCGTTGAGGAGGTCGCCCAGGAAAAATTCCAGCATCTCGCCGAAAGGATCCATTTCACGAGAGACGGTCAAAAGGAGGAAGCTCAGCCGCCACCGCCGCCTCCCGCCGTTGAGACGACCTCAAAAACTCAGTCCTGATTTCACGCGTCCCGCACCACTCGGATACACTTCTCTTTTTCAAACGTGATCATCGAAACATCAGCCCCTACCCGTGTCGACCTCGCGGGAGGCACCATTGACATACCACCTCTCTTTCTATTCCATGAGGGTGCGGCCACGGTAAATTTCGCCCTCTCCATCCGTGCGCACTGCCGGATCGCGAGCCGTTCCGACGATCGCATCATTATTGAGTCGGTCGATCAGGGATCAACTCTGGAATCGTCCATCGCTGACCTTCCCAAGCTCAAAACAGAACCACGGCTGGAGCTGCTTGCCAAGCTGGTGTATTTCTTTCGGCCTGAGGTGGGCTTTCACATGGTAACTCGCTCGGAGGCTCCCGCGGGCGCTGGCCTTGCCGGCTCCTCCACTTTGAATATCGCGACAGTAGCCGCCTTGAATAAGCTCATCGGCGACAAGTACAAACCTGAACAATTCATCTCCATTGCAGCCGCTGTCGAGACGCAGGTCATTCGCGTGCCGGCCGGTTATCAGGACTACTACCCCGCTCAGTACGGAGGCGTAGCCGCGATCCACTTTGGAGTCGAGGGGATGAGCCGCGAAGCCCTGTACGTAGACAACTCGGTCTTAGAACGGCGTCTTGCTGTCTGCTATACGGGCGAACCTCGCAACTCCGGCGTTAATAATTGGGAAATAACGAAGCGCCACATCGACGGGGATGCTGAGATCTTTGCCATATTCGACGGTATCCGCGACATTGCTCTCGAGACGCGGGCGGCAGTTCTCCAGGGTGAATGGGACGCTCTCGGCGAGATTCTTCAGAGGGCCCACAGCGACCGCGTCCGGCTCTCTCCTAATATCACCACTCCGCAGATGGACCACCTCATTGATGTGGCACTTGCAAACGGGGCCATCGCCCCGAAGGTTTGCGGTGCAGGCGGAGGAGGATGCATCGGTTTCTATTGTCACGACGGCCGCCGCGGGGATGTCGAAGCGGCCCTGTCAAGAGAAGAAGGTGCTCGTGTCCTCGACTGGTCCGTCAGCCCTGACGGACTGCGCCTCGCCGTCTCCTGAATTTCTGTCACAAACTACGCGTCTTTGGTGTCTTGACTTCAGAAGAAGCTGATTCACTGGAGGAGAAACCGCATAATGAGGCTAATAAATAGTAGTGCAAAGTACATCGCGATCGGCCTGGTAACCCTGATCCTTGGGATCGCCGCCGCGAACACCTTTGGGCAGGATAAATTCAAGGTCAAGGAAGAGAGGATCAACGGTAAGCGTGAGTTTTGCTCGAATAACGACTGGTCATCGGACGACAAAGTGTCGGTCTCGCAGCTTCGTGAAAGCACCGTTGCAGCGGGCGGCACGATCGCCGTCGATGGCCGCCAGAATGGCGGCATCTCCGTAAAGGGCAGCGATCGCAACGATGTCGTGATCCGGGCGTGCGTACAGGCATGGGGCAGCAGTGCCGAGTCAGCCAAGTCGCTCGCCGACCGCGTGTCCATCAACACCGGCGGTAAGATCAGGGCCGAGGGGCCGGCGGAAAATGGCTGGTCCGTGTCGTACCAGATCCTCGTACCGCGAAATAGCGATGTGGACCTCATCGCGCACAACGGCGGTATCACCATCAGCGGGGTGAACGGTACGGCCAAATTCGAAACGCAGAATGGGGGTGTCTTTCTGAGCGACGTAGCTGGAAACTTTAGCGGGCGCACAACCAACGGCGGCGTATTTGTAAAGCTCAGCGGTACGAGCTGGCGTGGCGGGGGACTCGATGTCACTACATCGAACGGAGGCGTTAATATCCAAATGCCCGAGACGTATGCCGCACACATCGAGACAGGAACCGTCAATGGCGGGTTCTCAAGCGATATCGCGGCATTAAGGCCGCAGCGCGACAGCGACCGGGACAACGGTTGGGGCTATCGTGAACGACGGACAAAGATCAGTACTGACCTCAATGGCGGTGGTGCTCCGATCCGTATTGTGACCACGAACGGCGGGGTCCACATCGGCACGCCCGGGGAGTAGCGGCGGCCCTTAATAGCATAAGCGTGAGGTAACGGAGGCCGCGGGCCTCCGTTACCGTTTATGCGGCTAACTTGTGGATCGTATTCGTAAGTGATTGAAAGATCCCGCGCCCGTCGTTGGATCCCAGCAGCTCCTCGCAAGCCCTTTCCGGGTGCGGCATCATCCCGAGCACATTTCGGTCCTCGTTACAGATGCCGGCGATATTCCCGCGCGATCCGTTCGGATTGGACTCGGGCGTGATCTCGCCATTACCGTCGCAATAGCGAAAGATGATCTGACCGTTCTCATTCAGGTGATCGTAGGTCGCGTCGTCGCAGGTGTAGTTCCCCTCCGCGTGCGCGATCGGGATCGTCAGAACTTCGCCCTCTCTTAGTTCGGACGTAAATGGCGTATCTGAGTTTTCGAGCCTTAGATCCACGTGCTTGCAGATGAAGTGCAGTCCCGCGTTACGTCTTAACGCTCCCGGCAAAAGACCGGCTTCGCAGAGGATCTGAAAGCCGTTACAGATGCCAAATACAAACCTGCCGTCGGCGGCAAACTCCTTGATCGAACGCATCACCGGCGAGAACCTCGCAAGAGCTCCGGCGCGTAGATAATCGCCATAGGAAAACCCGCCGGGGACAATGATCGCGTCAAAGCGCCGCAGGTCGGTATCCTGATGCCATATGAAATCGACCGGCTGTCCCGCGTGCTTTGAGACGACGTGGTATGCGTCGTGGTCGCAATTGGACCCCGGGAAAACGACAACCCCAAACTTCATGACTCGATCTCTACTCTGTAGTCTTCGATGACAGGATTCGCAAGGACGTCCTTCCCGATCTTTTCAGCCGTATCCCGGGCCTCCGCCTCCGTCACTCCATCATTGAAAGCAAGCTCGAAGTACTTACCCTGGCGAATGTCTGCAAGATTTCGGTAGCCGAGTAGTTCTGTTGAGTGATGTATCGCTTTACCCTGTGGATCCAGCACGCTCGGACGAAGTGTGACGTAAACTTTTGCCTTCATATTTCCGGCTGGGAGAAATTCTAGATTTTGCGTGACTTTGTTGTATTTCGCAAAGGCTTGTGCTAGATTTCCACCTAATTTTCCTGCAAGAATCTTTCGAATTTTAAAACCTTAGGAGAACTCTACAGATCATGGATAACTCTGGTAAGTCTGCCCTTGGACTGGATACTAACGTTGCAGCCGGCCTCGCATATTTGCCGGTATGCCTTGTCGGGTTGATCGTTAGCATCATCATCATCGTGACCGACAAAACGAACAAAGTCGCTCGATTCGCGGCATTCCAATCGCTGCTGCTTCATGGCGTCTTGATCGTCCTCTATGTTCTTGCGGCTATCGTCGGCGTTGCGGCCGCAGCGGCGGGATCCAGCTTGATCGGGCTGCTTGTGCTGCTGGTCTACCTTCTGGTGCTTGCGGTCTTTGTCAGCCTCGTCATTGGCTGCATCATGGCTTTCATGGGCAAGCAGTTCAAACTACCGGTTATCGGCGATATGGCCGACGGCTGGTCCAACTAGTCAGTATCGAACTACGATCAGGGGGCGGCGGAGCACCGGCTCGTCGCCCCCTCTCATTCAACGTAAATGCAAAACCAAGGAAAATCCGCGTTTGGACTTGATCCAAATGTTGCCGCGGGCCTGGCGTACATCCCGGTATGCCTCTGCCATCTGATCGTCAGCATCGCTATCCTTGCGACCGATAGAACGAACAAGCTCGCAAGATTCCATGCGATCCAGTCCTTGTTACTCTCCGGGTCTATCGTGGCTGGCTATATCGTGTGCATTATCGTTGTAGCGATCTTCATGGTTCTCGGAGCGGTCGCGAACTCGGGAGCGCTGGTCGTGCTCGCGTTCATTCCCTATGCCATTCTCCTGATCTTCGTGCTTGCGGCATTGGTCGGTCTGATCATCAGCTGCATCAAGGCGTTTCAGGGCGAGATCTTCAAGCTGCCGGTCATCGGCAACCTCGCGGATAAGTGGTCAAATTAAGAATGATAAACGGGCAGCTGATGCCCGTTTATCATTCTCCGAAAACTCTTTCAAAAACTCTTTCAACGTTTCGCAGATAGTATTTGAGGTCGAATACTTTTGCGATCTCCTGCTGCGTGAGATGTAACGATATTTCCGGGTCCGCCTGCACGAGATCAGCGTACTCACCACCCTCGTCCCAGACCTTCATCGCGTTGCGCTGGGTCCAAACGTAGGCGTCCTCGCGTGATAT